>Ga0209781_1000468_pt1 | contig 10521 bp, 8 predicted proteins | sample WorMetHERISLAND1_3_FD_187386 | JGI IMG/M metagenome (GOLD analysis project Ga0209781, IMG submission 187386) | Marine gutless worms symbiont microbial communities from Max Planck institute for Marine Microbiology, Germany - Olavius albidus HERON... | ecosystem: Host-associated > Annelida >...
ATTTTGCGTTAAAATCTGGTTCGAGCTCGGCATCCAATGGGCAGGCGTTCTGGCTTTCAGAGAAAACTGTTAGCAAATTTGCAGAGCTACGCATATACTGTTAACAGCAACAAAAATAGCCCAGCGACTGTGATGGTGATATAAGTGTTATGGGGTTATTCACTGGGGGTTCCCAGTCAGGAAGCGTCAAACCAGTGAACTGTATTCACTCTCACAGTTCTCACACATGCCGAGCCGTTCACTGACACTGATGTCTGTAGAAAAATAAGTAAAATATAAGAATAACTAAAATTAACTATGCTGGAAACTTGAAGTAGGCAAAATATGACGGGCATGGAAGCAGGCTAGAGGTAAATGCATAGCTAATGCGCTGGTTTGTCAGCTTTGCTGAGCTTTTTTGTTTATTTATAAATTAAGCGTTGCTTATATGTTTATTTGTTTATTAACTGTATCGTGGTGAATACCATAAAGGTGATTATTATTAAGGTCGGCTTATTCTCTATTCTGTCTGTCTGTCTGATATTGTGTGCATGGATCCACTAATCTGATAAAATGTATAATTGTATATGTATTTGTTTATATGGAAATACAAATTTATTTATTTATTCTTTTTTCTTGTAAATTCCTGAGTTCTGTTGACCACTATATTTTTTATTTTTTTTTTGATTTCATGTGCATGGTGCAGCTAAGTATTTATTTGACTTTATAGAACAATGCTTCATCAGCCGAAGGAAACATGTCGGTAGTTGGTCATAATGGAACAGCAGTGAGTTACAATACTCCAGTTTGTACAAATCATGGCATTGGGCTTTTTCTGTTTGTGGTGATTGGTTTTTGTGTAACGTTTTCTTTAAATTTTATTAACAGATTTTTTTTCTAAGATATTGTTATATCCCGCAGCAGGCTATCTAGATTTATATTTCAGGCACTGTGTATTGATCTGTAATGACCATTATTACTTCAGTCAACCAGGAGGTATTGCGATCCGTCGTGTGCGTTGGTCATGTCTGTTGTGTGTTTGTTTATTAGTTAGTTAGATAGTTTGTTCGTTAATATGGTGTTGGAAGTGAGTTCTCATAAACTAGAAGTCCAACTTTCATGAAATTTGGCACGAATGTTTAGCATCTGCGCCAAATGGCACTGTTAACTTTTCAGAGGTCAAGGTCAAAGTCCAAGGTCAAAACCACTGTACTGAAAATCTTCCACTTGCAACGGCTCGGCTGGTGTTTAAGATATCTTCAAAAAATTGATAACCGACAGAAGAGATTTTTGGATGGGAATTCGGCTGCTACATACAAGCAGCAGATTAATCGATGGTGCCACAACTTAACTGATACAAACCAAAGCAACAGAGAGATGCACTGCACACTTATAACATATAGGATAAACTTGCGTGAGGTAAATTATGTTCATACAGATTCAACAGCTACCCGCCATTTTACTTTTTTTGTGCTGCGGGGGTTCAAACGCACCTCGTTGTGCATGCCACCTAATCAGGGCTGTTCACTCCATAGAAGCATGGTGCAGCCTGCGTCCTGGAAAAAAAGTAGAGGGCCTGGGAGAAACGAAAATCCTGCTACCTCCCTCCAGTGTAGCATAAAATGGAGATCTTTTGCAGTCGTCTGTGTGCCACTGCAAGTTCTCCTCCCTAGCACGGCGTCTAATGTGGCAGTCTATGTGTACTTGTGTGTGATCAGGACGAGGATGGGGTGTTGAGTGTTAACGTACAGTCACCAATATGTCGCAGTACAATACTTCCGGCGAGCGTTGAAGACGGTACTCAACTCCCTGTGTCGGTCCAACCTATCAGGTTATCACTCTGTCCACTTACCGTTATGCATGGCATGATATAAATCTCTGTTTTATTCCCCCAGTGCTTTGACGTTGTTGGTTGGGTGATAGGAAGGTCATACAACCTGCTATATACAGCAGTTCCAAAATGTTCTTCGATGTTTGCATACATATTGTCAAAATAGACTGTTGTCTGTGACTGGTGTCAAGTAGCATGACAGCACTGTTAGTGGCACGTATAATATTATTTGTAATAACATTCTTTATTACAATCGTAGACAAACCACTACAGTCGACATGTACGATAGAACACAAAGTTCCAGCATGCTGTGAGGCCTTCACACCACGAAACATAACATGGGCGTTAGGCTGCTATATAACCCCATGTATGAAGTAAGACAGAGATGTGGTCTTGGGTTCATAATGTTAAAAATAAGTCAATGCAGAGTTAGATATTGTCAGCAGGTGCTTGCTAGTTCTTGCTGTAATCACAAGATGGTGCTGGCCATCGATACTACAATTGGAATACTAAGTAGTGCATTGCAACTAGTGTAATACTGACAATTAACAAGTATGACATTGTCGGCCTTGGTGGAAGTTTGCAGTCTCTTGAGTGCTTCCTAGTTTTAAAAGTTACGTAAAGGTGTGTATAGCTCGTTCTCAGAGAAATCCCGTCTCACAGCTACGGGACGTCACCTGCCATATGAGATCACACAGTGTTACCTGCCACCCGACACAAGTGAACGTGCCCCGTCTTAACCCCAGCCAGTAAGCCGATACTCAGTTTACCTACCCCAGAGGGACAGAAGGCTGAGTTGAGCTGGGTAGTTGGTTACATACCAAGATGATTTATCTGTCAGCACACAGTCACCCAACCAAGTAGTAGCCGGCTCCAGTGTCGATTGCCTATGTTGATGGAAGCCAACTACACTACACCGTACACTAAGCGACCACCCAGTTGAAAACTGATTCACCTGTATGTTGATGATGCTGGTGCCTGATGATTGTGTTCAGTTTGAGTGACGTGTTGATCACTGTAACTGACAACTCGAGTCAATACAACATCTCTGAGAAGATGACTGAAGCTGGCTTCACCACCACTAAACAACGTCAGTTTCACTAATAGTTCATTTTATTTTGTGTGTGTATAAAACCAGTAGCTTCAAGCGAATAGTGTACAGAGATATTGTTAATGCTGCTGTGTGGTTCTATGGCTGTCAACCAGACACCAGACTGAGGCTTGAACACAGGGCTAGTGCCTCAACAGTGACCCTGTTTACTCTCCAGCTTTCACTGCTTGTCATTGCACCCGCCGACGAGGGATGGCCAGGCTGAGTTTACCTTGGTGGCTAGTTACATAACTGACACCTCCCTGCCTCAATCACTTCAGTATATATAGACTCATTTTGCTATAAAACTGTGATTTGATTCATTTATTATGTTTGTAATTTGAGATAATATGTTTATTGCAGAGAATCTGCATGATGTTCATTTTGTCTACGTGTCAGATGGGTAAGTTGAGTTGCTTCAACGATTGCTTTACATTGTTTATGTGAACATTGAAGCTCAAACTCTCAACTCAACTCAACTCAACTGGCCAGTTGATGACGCTGATGAGATTGCCGTCTAGAGCAATATCGTATATGACTGCTTGGAAAGAGACGCTTGGTCAAACGTCAAAGTAGCAGAGTTTTCACACCTAAAATGTGTTACACGACCCTACGCCAGGGGTGCACAAACTTTTTGGCCAGAGGGCCAAATTTGCAAATGGACAGTGCGTTGAGGGCCGCACAGTCAGCTTGCATTGCACAGCAAAAAATAACACAAATAATGGCGTGATATGCTGTACTCTGGCCTAGATCTGACCAGAGGATCTTCACAGATGTTCATCCGTGAAGATCCTTTGGGCACACATGCACCTTCCTCCACCACCTCACCCATCCCCAGACTGGACTATGGCCTGCTATACCTGCCAACGGGTAGGAAATAGGACACACGATACATCACAGATGCACGAGTAGGCCTACTGCTGTTTCTGTGTCTGCACTATTGTTAAGAGCTCATTGCGGGCCACAAATACAGGTAACTTCCTACAGTCCTCTGGGGGCCACACAGGCCCCTGTCGCGGGCTGCGCGGCCCGCGGGCCATGCTTTGTGCAGCCCTGCCTACACTGACAAGCAAAGGGTTAATGTAACTAAAGGTTATAGAAGCTTAGTGGCGTACACCAGAGATGAACGCATTTAATTTTGAGGTCAAAAGGTTAAAGGTCAAAGTCGCAGCAGAATAACATGCTGGAAACATCATGTTATGGGTGGAGGCATACATTACCTGATGCTCTGTCGATGAGTTAGAATTTCTAGTTTTTTTGACCTCGGAACGGGTCCCCAACGGCTACGAACGTCGTTGTTGTTCGTCTTGTAGGGACTTCTTGTTATCAGATTTTCAATTCCCTAAAACTTTTTCATTTCACAACTAATCGTAATTAAACTTTGGCTACGCCTGCAGATTGGTGACAATATTTTCCACAATTGTACCATGTCGGAGTTGCAAATTAAGTCCTAATTAATTAATAATTCTTAATTTTCAATTAGCAAATTGCCTAATGCAGCGGCGGCGGCGGGTAGCGTGGCCACGTGGGCCGGCAGCTGGTGAATAGAAATGAAATGCGCGTTCCCGGTTCTACGATAGCTACGAATGTTGCTGCTTTGTTCTTTCAATGTTTAATAGTATGATTGTGTTTATCATTGGGTGAGTAAAGTCAATGTTTAATAGTATGATTGTGTTTATCATTGGGTGAGTAAAGTCAACGTTTAATAGTATGATTGTGTTTATCATTGGGTGAGTAAAGTCAACGTTTAATAGTATGATTGTGTTTATCATTGGGTGAGTAAAGTCAATGTTTAATAGTATGATTGTGTTTATCATTGGGTGAGTAAAGTCGTATGTCTGTAGGTATGCAGCTGCGTGTCGTCGTGGTCGAACTACCATCGTGACGCTGCGCTGTGATCTCCAGGAGCCTGGCAACGGAACAATCGAGCTACCGTCCAAGTGTCCTGATGGCACATGTGATGGATGCGTCTATCTGTTCCTGTGGAAGTCACAGTTTGCCTGCGCCCGATGTCACCGAGACAACTACACCGAGGTCGTCGAAGAATGCAGCGGCGGCAAACAGAAAGTTGTCCTCATCAAACCAAAGTATAACTTTCCACCTCACTGGTAGTTGGATGTTAATTATAAAACAGGGTTGTGGTGCCTTCTGGAAAATCCTTGAAAAAAGTCCTATAAATTGGAGTGGAATTTTTGTAGAAATCCTGAATTTAATTTTATGTAAAAAGTTTGTTGGATTTCTATGTAAATTACTATGTAGCTGTTGCATAGGTCTTTTGAAAATACCACAGAAAACAAGCCAAGGTCATGGAAAAAGTTCTGGAATGTTGTAGAACTAAAAAGAGTGGGAATCCTGATTACTGTTTTCGGTGTGGTAATTTTTATTAAAAATAATCGGTGTGTACTTTGTATGTTTGTTATAATTGTAGTGTAATTTAGCGGCATTTATAATTTACTAGGACACTATTAATGGTTACTAAAATGCTTATTATAAGCTGTTAATTAGAATGGATAACAGTTGAAGTTATAATATTTGTGACATACAACTTCTGTACATAAATGTGAATTTTCAGAGACTGTTTCTCATTGGACGGCCATGACACGGAAGTTCTCAGAGAGCAAGACTGCAGCTTGCTATGGCAGGCACATTGGCCTGTCTGGGTTAGTTTGTTCTGCGTGATAACTTTTAACGATTTACTTGGTATTTTTTGATCTTCTGTAACCAATAATGAATCAATCAGTCGTTTTGCTTTCAGACGTCATTGTTAGCGTATAGCCAAAGTCTACCAGTTGATGATGATATTCTTTATTCTTTGTTAGTCCAACTGTATAGAAGAATGACCAGGCTGCAATGCAATACAGAACTATTCGATATAATGCAGTCCAAGTATTTGAGAATCTATTAAACTGTAAGAAATGCCGTTATGATGGTAACGTTGAAGACGTCAAAATTCATGACATTGATGATGAAAATGGTGTTTTATTAATCAGTCAATCAATCAATCAATGAACATTTTATTTTATTCATAAACAAAAATGATACAGAAAATTATATGCTTTTCATGCACTAAAACTAGAATTAAAACTCAATTGATTTCGTGAATGAGATCTGAACAAGAACTAAAACAAATGCTCCCAGTCTGAACAGACTGGAACAAAATTTAAAAGCAAAACGAAAATATCTTCGGTGTCGAGGCATATCAGAATGCAATTTAAAATTTTCCACTTGTAAATAGCTTGGCCATAGCTTAAGATATTTTCACCTAAATTGGCAGTCTGACAGAAGTAGTTTTAGCATGAAGTAAGGTTTATGAGAGAATTTTGAAGGTTTTTGACAGAGGTTTGCACTGTATGAATGCTTTCTAATTTACTGTATTTTGAGCAATAAACATGTGTGTGTGTGCATGTATGTTGTATGTGTGTGGTCCAGCTGAAGGCGCTAATTATCCTCATCCCAGTTGTTGTTGTCCTTGGAGTCTGTCTGCTCGGCATCTTGCTTCACTGTTGGCTCAAAAACAAAAAGTAAGCAAGCGATGCACAGTTTGCCGCAACATCGGCAGTGTTGTACGAAATACTCACTGCAATGTGGTATTTATCTAATCTATAGTCCATGCTGCTATAGATAGTGACTAGCGGATGTGATTTTGAAAGTTCTGGTGACAAAACTGGAGCATAAGTTTAAGTTAGTGAAATGCACTTGTTCTCCAAGGTACATGATTGTACTAGTGCAGTTGAGAAAGGTGACTGTCGACAGTTTTAAATAGTGTCTTAGTTCCAAATTTTTAGCTATATACTCTGAAGTGTATTTTTCTGGTCATTTTCATTGCGCTATCACAGATAATGTATTTTAACATATTTCTATTGTGGCATGTTATAGGCTTCTGCCCTTTGTCGTCTTAGTAATAATATTAACAAGATAATGTTTGTACGAACACGGAGTCTGTCCAGTGCCGTGACTTTTATCGAGAGAGCCTATCACGCGCCCAAACATACCGAGGTTACGATTAACACCTCACCGATGTCATCGGTCATGTGACCATTTGATACCCCATATGCCATTTCCTATGGGTGTTCTATTGTAACCAAGGCTGTATCTCCAGCCCTTTTCGAGATAATAGGCCCCAAACATTTTGGGATCACGACCTTGATCTTTCAAGGTCACATGACGTCATCGATCATGTGACCAATCGATTCGCCATAGGCCATTTCGTATTGGTTGTCCATTGGAACCAAGTCTCTGTCTAAGCATTTTATGGATATTTGCATCTAACATATCTGGGTCACGACCTTGACATTTTAGGGTCACGTGACGTCATCGGGTAGGCGTAGTAAATGCTGGTGATGTTCAACGGCCACCACTAGGGAAGTTCTTGTAACAGTTTCCATGTTTCCAGGACTGCTGGCATACTGTTATCGGATCTCAAGCCAGTCATTGTATGCTCACATAATTCAGTTTAACACTCACCATTTCGTAAAGTCGTGCTATCACTATCGGCAAAGGTTGGAGTGCTGCTGTTTAAAAACATAGCTGTTTATAGCTAGTGAAGTAATTGGCGTAAATGTGTGGAAACGGTTTGGTATTAAATGATGAGTGGTCTACAGCCTGGCCTGGGTAGGTTAGTACCAGAGCACTTACCTTCTGACTGTTCCATACGCAACATCCTAGTAAATGACCACTGTACCAACATCATGATCATATTGTCAGTTAAACGAGGTGATTAAACCAACTATTTGTTGATACTGACAAAATATTGTTTTTTGTTCATTAAAGGGTGATAAATATAATCACCACTAGACTGAAAGTGTTAAAAATCAGCGTGTTTGTGTTGTGTCAAACTGGTCATTCTCGCCTCACACACTCTTATTTGTTGTTAGAAGAAGACCAGCCATTATGTGCACTTTGCAGACTTCCTTTAACAATCAAACATATACTGCTCGAATGTCAGGATCTTCAGGACATTTGAAGAAAACATTGCAATGCTTCTTTGCTTAAAGAGTTGTTTGAAAATGTTGAAAATCACACCATTATTGCTTTTATTAAAGAAACCAATTTTTACCATCGTCTCTAATGTTCATAGTTATTTTCTTTTTTTATATCAGCTCCATAGCCTTGGTTTTACATCAATTTTTTTACCATTGTTGTTGATCTCTGTCTTATAATCTCTTAATAATAACATACGTATGGCACGGAATGGCCTTTTACGTGCTGATGTGCCGTTAAGAAATTGCTCACTCACTCACTCACGTGTTGTGGATGTTTGTCTGTTTGTCGTAGACTGCAGTACAAGTACATGAAGCTCGTGGAGTCTGCCAGTGGTAAGGACGGTGAGCTGCCTGCGGCTGAGACCTGCGCCCTCGATGAAGGAGAAGAAGATGAACATTTCGATGCCGTCGAATTCAAGTCTAAGGGTCGAAAGTTTCTGAAAAAGTTTAAGAAACCCACTAGCAAGAAGGTAAAAAACCTTTTGTTACTATTGCTGAGGCATTAAGTAAATCTTGCCTAGATCATATATAGTTTTCTTAATGAAATGCATTTTATAAAGCTACATGTTTTACTTACTTACTTTATTTATTACTGCTGTTGTGATATGATCATACAAAACATGTTGGAACTTGGAGCAGTTAAAGATCTAAAGCACTCACTCCGTTACTTACTTATTGTCACTGGTTAAAGAGCCCTGTATATCGATATCAACTTGACAAAACTGTGCGTTATTGGACAGAATTTTGTACTGGGCTGTGTTTATGAGAAATTCAAAAGTTATTAATGTATAATATTTGCGTCCATGCTTGTTTGCAAGAGCAGTTGAGTGTTATAGTTACCAGTGTGTTTTACTTTCATAATGTGTTAAATTATGTAATTACAACCATTGAAGTATTGTCTTATCCAGTGTTTAGAGTACAGTAGCCTAGTTGGTTGTGTGGATGTTGTACATTGCTTGTACAATTAATGGAAAAGTTTATATTTATTTCTCAGTGACATTAGTTACTAATTACATTTTGTTGTGCAGAAATTTACAAATAGTGGAAATATTTTGGTTTATTTGGTTTGTCAGGGGTATGATGAATTTCACGACGTAAGTAACGACCACAGCTCTCTGCTCGGTTAATCCACAGGTCAGCAGCATACTTCTCCTGTGGTTTATACATTTTGTCAGTCAGTTGCAACATACAGCACCTTGTCTCACAAGCAACTCATAGCACATATGAATCAAATTACAGAACGCCTATGCGCCATCCCACTGCAGGCAGAAACGTTCAGTGATCTGGTGAGTCTTGTCACTCCAGACTTGCTCTCCAATTGCTGACACCGTCTGTCTGGAACTCGCTGTCAACAACAGTTTTCAAGAGTGACTCTGACTGTTCGTGTCAAATCTCAGCTGAAAAACCTATTTGTTCAATGTTCAGCCTGTGTTATTCTGAACATTATTACTCCATCCTGCCGCCAGCGCGAGGCGCCTCTGATTATTAGTTTTATTATTATTTTTTTTTTATAAAAAAGTACCCTCGGTAGTAAAGATCCCGAGGGTTAAAAGCTAAGCAAAAGACTAAAAACTATTCCATTGGTGGCCAGAGGTCAGAACCTGGTGGAAAGCTCTCATGCAAAATAACTGCATTATTATTATTATTATTATTATTATTACCTCCACCAGGAGATATTGTGATCAGTCGTGTTTGTTGGTTAGTTATTTAGTTCATTTGTTAACATGGTAGTAGCGGAAGTATCGAAAAACAGAATTAATGAAATTTGTCACGGATGTTGAGCAGCTGCATCAAATGTCACTGATAACTGCACTGAGAGGTCAAGGTCAAAGTTGAAGGTCAAACCTAATATAACTGCACTGAGAGGTCAAGGTCAAAGTTGAAGGTCAAACCTAATATGCTGCTTCCCGTATCTACCAAGCGTCACTCTAGAGCAGTTTTACTCTGTTAGTTTTGTTGTGGCACTAAAGCCAGAAATTTCGTCCCCTCAGCTTCAGTTTTCTCCTTAGACTTTTTCAGACATAGGCTGCATTGATGGCTATGCTAATAGATGCCTGTAGCCTATATGAATCTTTGTCATCAATAAATAATTAAACTGCTGTAAATGAATTTCAGGAATGGTACAAAGTTGAGCTCTGCTGAACAAGATCAACTTGATACACTGATGCAACATTGGATTGTGTTACACAATTCTGTTACATGGAACTGAACGGCTTGCCTGTCTGCCAATCTGTCTGTCATGCATCCACATTATCAGTGTCCCTGTATAATTTTTATATTTCATTATGTCATGTCCCAGCTCACGTGAACTGGCAGGAAGTAAGTGATGACCCATGATGGGTTAGAACATCACCTGCTAGGATGCAGGCTGCATTTGGTTTTGTTAAACCGACTATTTTTCTGGAGTTGCTTCTGGTTAGGACGGGTGCGTCAAAACTAAATTATGGAAATTGTTTGAGACAGAGCCTAGCACGTTGGATGCACTTTCTAGTCATTGAAGACCTCGTTTCGCAGCTGGAATAGAATTTATTTTCATTTGATTGATTTGTTTCCATGATCCAGTCTTGTTGTGACATATTATTACACTTACAGTTACACTACAGTGCAGGGGCGTAGCCAGAAATTTGTTTTGGGGGGGG
>Ga0209781_1000469_pt1 | contig 10511 bp, 12 predicted proteins | sample WorMetHERISLAND1_3_FD_187386 | JGI IMG/M metagenome (GOLD analysis project Ga0209781, IMG submission 187386) | Marine gutless worms symbiont microbial communities from Max Planck institute for Marine Microbiology, Germany - Olavius albidus HERON... | ecosystem: Host-associated > Annelida >...
CACAGCAAGTCACACTAACAGTAACATTTTGGATTATGATAGAACAGACAGTACTCTTTTTGAGGAACACCATACAATACTATCATGGTAACTGAATGGCAGCACATGATTATGTAGGCAAATATTGTTATGATTCTCACACAAAAGTTGAAGTAAGTTAACAAAACGTTAAACTAATTATTATCATCAACAGCAACATCAATAACCAAGTCAAAAGCACTCACTCACCATCTTTTGACTAGCATCACAATATTAATTACCCACCACCAAATGACTTGGGGCAATGCAAAACACATACCGTAACAAGATATATGTGAATACTGACAAGCTGTTTTTAACATTCTGCTCCACATACAAGCTGCTGCACTGTCAGAATACTACTATTAGTTTTGACTTTTCTTTAACTGGCCTATATTCCAGAGTCACTCCAGATTAGTAACCCAAACGTGGACTTGAAACTATTAGAGCAGGCTTTTTCCAGGCATATGCCCTTTCTGTAGCTCAACTACCAGTGTGGTGAAACTAATGCGAGAATCAACAGAATAATTTCATTCACACAGAACTACTGCCATGCTTGGCTTCCGTTCAATCAGCCTATTTTCCGTGGTCATCACACATTAGGATTGGTCCGGCAGAGGTGTTTTTGAAAACCTATGAAGACTGCTCGAGATGCATTTCTATTATATGGTGGTCACCTTTGTGGTACCCAAACAACAGAGTCACAGCACATTACGATGAAAACTAGCCAAATAACTCATTATCCATATTATTAACTAAGTCATTGAATACATAAGAGTAAAAACTGATAACTGAAAGTAACACAGACAAAAATTGCACGTACAGATACCGACTCCTTCTTGAATATTGCAACAAAATGTACATCTCACTCCCAGCCATCACAATCAATACTTGAAACATTAAGTGAAATGACAGGCACGTAATACGTAATGCAACGCGTATCGTCATTACTTTACACGACTCGATGTGCGCATAGCGACAACGCAAATATGTGGCACAGTAGCTTGACTACGGTAATGCCCACAACACTCAATCATACGAAAACATGATTTAAAAAACGCCACGCCGTTAAAGTGTGAGATCATTGGTGCAAAGCACGAAGAAAATACATCAGACACGACTACTGTAATTCACTGTAACAATAACTCATCTACCAGGAGCAGTGATTCATCAGATACTGAGACAAGGACATAACTCATAACATCAGTTTATTTCTTAACAGACTTTATATACTACACATGTAGATGCATCACATACAGCTAATTTTCATACAATGTCACTATTTTGGTACTGGCTTTGGCATATTATTATTCCTAAAAACTCAATTCAGTAAGTGTAAATAACCAAAATAGTTATATTTATCTAATGGACATCTTAAGGGTGACAAACTTATTGTCTGCATACATCTATCCCAAATCGACTGCTGCGACAACAAAAAGAGGCGCAGCATGCCAAAACTAGAATAAGCAGTCACAGACCGCAACCTCCACCAGGTACGTGCAACGACGTCCGCCAGCAAAGGGTGACGTAACGTCATCGGTCACGTGACCATTTGATTGGCCATATGCCATTTCCTATCGGTGGTCCAGTGAAACCTAGCTTCCATCTTCAACCATTTTCGAGATATTTGGCCCCAAAACGTGTTAACAAATGAACACACAAACCAACAAACACACCAAACACAACGGATCGCAATACCTCCTGGCGGAGGTAAAGAAAGCACTCACCATACTAACTTACTTTAACTTACTTACTACAGTAAGTGACAGTTGTTGAGTCACCATACTACCACCATTAACCTTATATAGTTTGTGTTTTGTACTGATTCACACAGTCCTAATACACAAAACTCATCTGTCATTATATCTGATTCCACTGCTATGGGTAGTTTCTCCATCTTTCATTACTTGTGTTTTTGTTGTACATGTATTAACCTGAACAGCATTAACGACTGACTGGAACATTGTTATCAGAAACATAAAAATACAAGACAGCTAAGTCAGAAAAGAGTAAATGAGTAAATGGAACAATGTCTGATGTGTGGAATCACTAAATCATGACATTCAATATAAATAACTGTAATGACACATACAGTACGGATCATACTGTCTAGGAATGAATCGTACATTTGTCAGTATACAATTTAACTGCAGTGACAGTCTGTATGACTGAAAGAATGAACGATTGAATGTCATCATCATGAACAATAAGAGAATAATAAAAACTAATATCTAAACTCAGATGATACGGTTTTTGATGCATCATCAATACTAAGCATCATGAAAAATTTGCCATTCGGCGCCCGTCACTAACAACACATTCAATCAAAAACAATGCACGCTTATTCTTCACAGCAACAGTTATCATTAAAATTAATTACCTTAACAATCAATCAAGCCACATATATGATTATGATAATATCATTATGCTGCAGCTTTCAGCTGTGCATAACTAAACACTGCAGTACTGATCCAAGTGATTGAAAAACGTGAGGTAATTTTAAACCCAGAACGAGAAAAACCGAGGTGATCGTCTAGCGTACAGCAATGGTTGCGTCCGTGTATTCACTTGCTGGCATCACAAAGAACTCCTCCAGCTTCCACTGCAGTGTCTCAAATGTCGGCCTTTCCATCTCGTCCTTTGCCCAGCAATCCAACATTATCTCGTACAGAGCCTGTGGACAGCTAGGAGGACACGGCATCCGATAGCCATGTTCCACCTGGTGCAGTACTTCGGCATTCGTCATTCCTGCACACAACACGAGCAGTAACAATAACAGATAACAACTGTTAATATTACAGAATATAACATTACTCTCTGAAGTCTTGTTCCACAATTTTGGGCACAAATTGTGGAAGAACATACAAAGAAACGATGGCAGAACAGAGCTATTATTATTATTTTACAAATAGTAAATAAAAAAATTCAACACAACTGTAGTACCAGTACACATTATCACACCTATCAACACTCAGCACACAGATAACATGCCTTATTAACAGTCATACTGATTACTATTTCTTCACTATCTTACTATTCTTCTTGTTCTTCTTTGGATCAATCGGCTCATTGCTTGTAAGTGTTCACCACATCATTGATAAATGCCCTCACTATATTAAACTAAAAATCACAATTATTGATATTTTGGTAATATGACTACTAATGCTATCTTCAACAACAGTTATACAGTATGTGTATACTACTTTGACACTGCTGACTAGATGCCAGGATGCCTATAGGAATCCAGCTCTCTCAGTTCCTAAAAGTTTCATTTTGGGGACTTCCAGTCGAACTGAACCTGGAGTAACTCTAATAATTGCAGGATAAATAGAAAATGTAAAGCATTAGTTATGTTATAATTGGTCAATTATTGTTAATTATTACCAACACTGTGATCGTAATTACGATCAAACTAATCTTGCTGCATCAAACTGGAAAAGATTACCATAATTACATAATTAATGTGCAGCATAAATTCTACATCAGCATATCAACGCATCATACCGGGATAAGGAAGCCGGCCGTAGGTGACAATCTCTGTAATAAGAATGCCAAATGACCACACATCCGACTTGATCGTAAAACGATTGTAGTTAGCGGCTTCTGGTGCAGTCCATTTGATAGGAAACCGGGCACCGACCCGTGCCTCGTATTCATCATCCTGATCAATATTTCACCAGCTCATCAACAACGTTTTCACTATTGACTACCTGCGCTATCAGCCAACAGCAGCAAATAACTACAACTGTCCTGTTCATGTAAATCATTTCAACCTAAAGAGTTTGTGGCATTTGAAGATTTAATTTAGATTCACATCAAAACCTCACATTTACACTGGCTTAAAATATTTGATTCTCTGAATCACGACACTAACCGATAAAAGTTTTCAAACCTTTACAAATACATTGTTTAAATGTAGCCAGCATATTGACAGCTGAACAACTTAAATTTAAATTAATTAAATTTTTAAATTAAATTAAAATTACTCTCCCATACAACATGTAATCTGTCGCCACCAATCAACATAAATATTCAAATTAAAATACATGCAACAGAAAAATTTAAAATAAAAAATTAAAGTACCTTAATAACACGAGCAAGGCCAAAGTCGGCAATCTTTACGATGTTGTTGTCACCAACAAGAATATTTCGAGCAGCAAGATCACGGTGTATGTAGTTTTGAGACTCGAGGTATGCCATTCCACTCGCTATCTGTGCCGCAATGTCAATCAACTGTGGCAGCTTCAGTGATCGACCTCGACCTGTCAGTTATTCACATTCCAAACGTATATACAGCTGCTCAGGTCTGCTAATAGTTAGCTGTATAATCACGGCTGTCCATTTAGCCAGACTAGTCGAGGAAAATATCTTTGCAAATAATTAAAATATTCAGTTAGACAATACCAACAGTTAACCGTATCAGTTAATGAGAAAAAATTTTCTGAAGTAAAATAAAATGAAAACAGCTTTACAAAGTCTAAACAGACGCTCAATGAATCACAAAAAAAACACAGTACCAATAACTGTCAACAGTATGAGTATTCCAAACACCATTCATTCATTCATTATTCATTCATTAAAATTGTAATAAAATAGCAAGACAAACCGCTGTCAAGTGTACACTAATGAGAGATAGATCAAACAGAAATGAATTATTTTATTTTGTTCACTTTCTACGCACCTTTGCTACCAGAAAATCTTTCTGTGCTCACACGTCACATAATTTAGCTGAGAAAAAGCTCTTTATATCTTAAGTTTTATCATATAATGCATCATTTTAGAAAATGTAAGCTACTAAACTTCTAAACTTTTGAAGAGTGAGTGATTTGACAATAGGTGTATTTTTGAAAATGTTTATCACATCCGACAACATATGCAGTTAACAGGCTAGAATTTTAAACAAGAGGCGTGCAGTAGCAGCGCAAACCGCGCGAAGCCGCTGTAAATTTTTATACACACTGTTTAGGGACTATAGACATACCCGGGCAAGTCATCTACTTGAGTCGGAGTCAGTAGACTCGAGTATTGTCATTCGTGCAACATGACACGAATCAATTTTGCCAACGTAGAATTCTCATTAAACTAGCGAGAATCAAATGAACGATTTGATTGCCTGTTATTATGTTTACGTTTGTATTAGGCCTAGTTATAATTAACACACTAAAGCGGCACTATCAGTCCGCAAAATTGTAGTATTTTGCATTTAGTGGTTCACACTAGTTAAGAAAGTCGAAATTGATTAATTATGTAAGTAAGTAAGTAAGTAGGCCTAAGTAAACCAGCGCATTAATACATAGGCCTAATAGATATAATGCATCCAGCCACTGCACATGGCATCGGTGTGATTACTAAGCTGCATTTCGCCATTTTTGCGGCATTTAAGAAATCAATGACCTTGAATCTCGCTCAGAGGTCATCCAAGGTCATCGATTCTGGTACCAATCGAAAGCGCGTATACTTATTCATATTAGTGTTAAATAGCAACTTGGACCCTATCTTGCACCGTTTCCGAGATACGGCGGCTTAAACGTCGAAAATCGTCAATTTTGCCTATCCCACTCCTATTCCGGCTAAAATTTGGGCGTGTTCCCTTTGGAGTATAGATCGTCATGTTGGGATCTGCAGAGAGCGAAATGGTTAAGCTAATCAGCGGTGAAATTATTTTCGCAGAATTCCAACCTATATGATCATGATACCTCAACGTCAAAGACGGACAGACGGACAACTTGCCATGGCAATACTGCGCTACGCATAGCTTCGCGTGGTAAAAACCACTAATGTAAAAGAAACCAGTAAAGGTAATCAGGAAACCAATCATTTCTGCAGAACATGCAGTTGTTGAAGAAAAATCAAATGTGGTATTAAATTAACTGACCCTGTAAGTATTCCAGCAGACTACCATGCCTCATCAGCTCAGTGACGATGTAGATTGGTTCATCCTGTGTACACACTGCATACAACTGGATCAGCTTCGGATGCCGCAACTTCTTCATTATCTGTGCTTCAGCGAGGAAATCTTTTGGATCCATTGTGCCTGTCGCAGTACAATCAATACATGTCAGCAACATATAGCGACCAGCATACAATGCAAACCCATGAAAACTTTGCTGTATAAAAATATTTAATTTTACAAACAGTGTATTTAATCTATTACTACTTTCCACTTTTGTTTAATAGATCAATTTTCCAGAGTCACTCTAGGTTAGGCTGGGTCACTAAAAGTTAAGGTTCTGGGAAGCAGGGTACTTTACCAGGACATATGCCCTTCCTGGTACCTACTAGGCCTACCTGCAAATTACAACAAAGAGACAGACATATTCTATCGTCCACCACAAGGTAAAGGTAATAAAGGGGCCATGCCCTGAGGTGTAGGCAGGGTGCTGATCTCCCGCACATTGTCCTGTGAGCCCGTAGGTGGATAGACCACCGAGTCTGTGACGCATGGCCAGCACAATGCCAGACATATGGTTACCTTCCCAGCTGCAGAGCATCACTGCATCAAATGGCCGGTACCAAATTACATGTACACTGCATGGTGACAGAGGCACTAAGCAGTATAACTGGATGTGCCAGCTTCAAAACTGGAAATTTTCTCCATCACTAAGTTACAGCTCAGTGAATAACAATCAGTACACAATAAGTACCTATTATCACAAACTTGCTATGTGATTGTACATGGCAAGACTACCTGGCTTCAGAGTTTTAATGGCAACTGGTGTAGTGTTGTTCCACACTCCTTCATAGACCTCGCCAAACTGACCGTGACCAATTTTGCGGATAAGATGTAACGAATTTTTGGGAATTTCCCAGTGATCTTTAGTATTGTACGACAACCCAACCGTTTCAGGCCTTTCAACCTGTAACAACGGCAACATTACAAATAGCCTTCTTGAACAAGTTATTCAAATTAAATACCAGCATTACTCAATTTTTAAAAATAATTATAATTCGAATGTGTCATCATAATTCTAAGGTGTCTACTAGTGCCTTAACATGAGCCATGTCAAATTGCTTTTCCAACGACTATCTCTACATCAGAAGTCTCAAACTTATCCAGATTTACAGACCTCATTGCAAAAAATGTGCCAATAGGCAGGCCTAATTCATTTTTTATAAAAAAAATAAAATGAAAAATAAAATAAAATGAAAAATTATTTCAAACATGTTAAACTAGAGTGCATAAAATTTTTACCTGAAATAACTGACTGATGAGTTTACTTATTCAAGCTACTCATTATCTGATGAGAAGCTAGTTCTGGCTGAGCTCTTGATGGCTTTTATTGGTAAATGTCGGCAAAACCAAGGTAAGTTGTTGACGGCCTCAGATAATGTATTTGAGGGCCACAGTTAATGTATTCGAGGGCTGCATGTAGCCAACGGGCTGCGTGCTTGACACCCCTGCTCAACATGCTTAAATAATTAATTACCAACTAGATGCATGCATACTACAGCTAACACAATATTGCAAACCTGTAAAGCGTAATGTACTGAGACTCACCGACTGATTTCGATAATAATTACAAGGAGAGGAATGCACAGTTTTATAATAAATTACATTATAGAGTGACAGGACAGATATATTTACCGGCGAGCATGGTTTCTTCAGGTTGACACAGAGGCCATCAGCATCACGAGTGTAATGTTCCACAAGATTGGCGAGAGTTGGGAATGTAACACGCCGTGCTATGAAGAAACTGCCTTCATCCAGCTGCCGTACCCGATAATGTTTCACTGTGTCTCCATCTCGAACTGAAACATGACCACAATTCACATCACGTTACATATTCAACAGCATTATGCTGCATAAATTAAAAGGAACATTGCATATTATACAAGAAACACGTTTTTCGGTCATTGAAAAGTTTTTTTTACAATTACTTACTTGACAGAGAAAAATCATGATGCCGACTTTCACTGTCGCGAACAAGGAAAGAGCCGTGCTCATTATCGGGCTGAAGTAATTTCTTCTCGGCTTCAATTCGCTTTATTTTGCCAAAGTACCACCTAACACCGAAATCACAACAGTTAATCACATAATTAACTTATAAAACTATAACAATAAAAGTGAATACTATACATCTGCAACAACTTCATGCAACTTGTCCTATTCTTTACAATAAACGTTTCGCTATGTTCATACACACCAGATTTTGTTTAATCTGCCCATATTTCTGGATAGACCCGTAAGCCACCGACTTAGCCGGCCATGCCAGCCGCGATTTATGTAAGCCGGCCGTGAAAATTGCGGCTAGCCGTCAGCTGGCTATGAAAACAAATGCGGCTAAACCGCCGAGAAAATCGCGGCTAGCCGCAATTTCTTTAAGCACCTTTATTCGCAAAAGGCAGAAATACAAAGTTCTACAATGCAAGAAAATATGATGTTCGGTTTGCCTAAACATTAAACTCGAAGTTGACCGAATCTGAATCAACTGATCGATTGATGTCCATTCCAATAACCCGGAAGGAAGCGAAACGCACTGTTTTGTTTCGCCCACAGTTCGCTTTCAGGCATTACAGTTGCTTTTCGTAATTCATATCCGTTCTGTGTGGCAAAGTGTGACTATATTAGAATTTTTGACATTTTTGCTGCAAATGCATGTCGGCATTATGTCGTGTCGGAGTACGACCCATAAAAATGTTAGCGGTGCGATACAAGGACATCAATGCAGTTGTTAAAATGCCGCCAGTCAATGTCGGTTCGTGTGTCACGGCCTTTATGCAAGTATCAGCAGATGGCTGCAAAGGAAATGGCTCTGGTCCGTCGTGGATGGCGAGGGAGGTGGGGGGGGGGAGATCATGTCACTTTGTGGATGTTCTATTTCTATGAACCCATAAGCCGCGATTTAAGCTGGAATTTAAGCCGCGAAAACGCTAAGCCGTAGCCGGCCGTGAAAATCGCGGCTAGCTGAGATTTAAGCCGCGATTTGTGCTAATCCGGCCGTGAAATTGGCCGCTAGACGGCTTATGGGTCTGTTTCTAGAGATACTCCAGCTGGATGCCTTTCCTGTGACCTAAACAGATGAATTTAATTTTTCACTATGTTCAATAACAAATGCATAATGTGCTTGCGAATCCATGAACCTTACAAGTTACTTGAATATTATTATTCACAGAATATATAACACGAGCGACATTCGTACGGTTCAGATTCGAGGCTCTTCACTCGAGCGACGTAGTTCGACGGTATGTAGCCTTCCAACTTGGCTCCGGCAGCCCGGCTCGACTTGGCCCTGGCGTACCACCAGTCGCCCTGCGTGTCGTTCAAGATCTCCAGCAGATCGCCCTTCTTGAAGCTCAGATCTTCGTCGGTGCGCGCGTCGTAGTCGTACAGCGCCACGAACGTCTTCATGGTCGGGTCCTGCCGCGACGCACCGGCCGCCTGTCCGCCGCACGCCGACGCCGCGGCCCCATCGTTCGCCGTCGACCCCTGCTCGCTGACGACGCGTCCCGGACTTCCAGGTGCCGACTGCTTCTGAGCTGCGGTCGTCTGCTGCGATCGTCCAGCGTCGCTTTCCTCGCGGCCCGTACAGTTTCCCATCAGTGTTACAGTGCAGGTGCGGTCATCACGGATGCGCTGGTGTTCGAAATACCTAGCTCATTCATTAATTTATTCCCAGGTACATCGACGACGACTTCACGCCCCTTCAGCACATTCCTCCGCAGCAACCACACAGACAAGCACGCATCGGCTTCAGCAGCAAGCAGCCCTGCACGCAACTCATCAAAACAAATGTATTACCCAGCTACGAAAATTAGTTCGCTAAAATGCCAGCTGTCGTGCAAACGCCATTTACCTATAATTTTTGACACAGCATCTAGACTCGATTAGAATAGAACGCTTATCGGTAGCTGAAGGCTGAGAGGCGAAATTCCTATAACTAATAATTCAATCACGGGCCGCGCAGACTGCGCAATGATACACGCCTGCCAGTTGACCTTTGAGTTGACCCGAATGATAAGCAGTTGAGTAGCCCCGGCGCTTTGCACACTGCACAGCAGGCCGCGCAGTGCAGTTGCGCTATCCTAGAAATTGTACGGGTGGATGTATTTCTGAGAAGTTTGATGAATCGATTTCTTTACGGGTTAAACGCTAAGAAGTTATGATTTTGTGACTTTGTACAGCTACAAATGGTATCACTAAGCATAGGCGGGTTCAGCTAGACGTCTCAACCAGCAGAAAAATAACTTTAGAAACTGAACTTTAATCGTATAGTCGCCAATGTATGCGGGAAGCTGCATCTGATTAATCATCAACGTCTAGTTGGGTCGGCTGTGCATATGCGTACGTGTCAGAATTCCGTAACCGCTGAAATTTAGGAAATGTGACTACGTCGGCGATATCATTTACTAGGCTATTCGTACACCAAAATTAATGTATTCAAATCGACCCGGCGGGGTTTTTCGGGCATTGTGGTGAAATATGTACGCTTTGCATACATTTTATATTTTCATTTGGGCCAGAAAAACAACGCGTAAGGTGCAATTAATGCATT
>Ga0209781_1000470_pt1 | contig 10490 bp, 6 predicted proteins | sample WorMetHERISLAND1_3_FD_187386 | JGI IMG/M metagenome (GOLD analysis project Ga0209781, IMG submission 187386) | Marine gutless worms symbiont microbial communities from Max Planck institute for Marine Microbiology, Germany - Olavius albidus HERON... | ecosystem: Host-associated > Annelida >...
CGGCAGTCGTCGCGAATTCATGTACACACCGCCGACGCCGACGCGACGAGACTCGACAGTTTCGTCTCGTCGGCGTCGGCGGTGTGTATTGGGCTTAACCGCCTTTTAACTTGACCTTGAGCTGAGAGATCGGTGTATGCGATGGACTGCAGTCATTTATGATTACTAGCCAAATGTGCTACGGTGTGGTCTGACGCATGCACAGACACACGACGTAATTCTATTCGCCAGGTGTCGCAGCCGGTCCAAATACTTACGTTTTTCGCTAATTCCTAATTAAAGGGATGGGGTGGGTAGGTGATGTCATGGATCACACCGTGGTGGCCCGTGGAGGCCAACAGTGGGGTCAGGGGGCCGCGTCCGTGCAGCAGAGAAGGCGCCAGATGGGGGTGACAGACAGACAGACACAGTATCAGTCCATTATATGATGATAGTTGGCATTAGTTGCATGTTGAATCGCCATTCGCCAGGTGGCGTGTTGGCGAGTGGTCAGCGTGCAGTAGACTCTGTGGCGGCGGATGGCAGAAGCGGTCGGTCCAGTGTTGGCGAGCTGGGTCCCGTGTATCTACCGCCGTCTGTCGGCGTCAACTCGACCCTGGCCGGGATCGACTACCACCCAGACGTCAACTGTGTAATACTGCCGCCTGTACAGCACGATGGCACACTGCTCCCTGGTCAAAGGTACTCAACCAGAAAGAACTTAGAGAGTGCAAACCTTAGCCAAGCCGCCAGCTTTAATTTTATTGGAAATCGTACTTCATGCCAAAATTGCTTCTGTCAGACTGCCACATTTTGTGAAAATATCTTATTCCACGGTCTCACTCGTAGTCTCTATCTAATTAATTAATTCCTAATTAAAGGGATGGGGTGGGTAGGTGATGTCATGGATCACACCGTGGTGGCCCGTGGAGGCCAACAGTGGGGTACTCCGAACTGGAGTGGGGTACACAGTACTGCTACGCATAACTGGCCGTTTCTTCCTCAGGGATGGTGGTACCATCACCGGTACTCATTACGCTCATTATTATATTATAGGTATGTATACATGCAATATATAGATGCTGAATATCTGTGCCAAATTGCATGAAAAGTGGACTTTTGCTTTTCGAGAAATAACAATTAACGAGCGTCACGAATTAACGAACGAACGAACTTATAATCAATAAACACGCTCAGTCACAATACCTCCGGGCGGAGGTCGTAATGTTCGTAGCACCAATTCAGAGTCCTGAACATTGCATCAATTGAATTTTATGAAAAGAGAAAGATTTTGCTCTATGTCTCAGGCGTAATTAGGTCATCAATGTCAACTTCTCCAGTACAAATATTACATTATAGTATACATAGAATCTCATTCATTCCCAGATGTTTATTTACGTTCCCTGGCATTTTGTATCTCAACTAATACTTCCGATTTTTGTTCAACCGAACACTTTCTTCAGTGTTACTCCGGATTATTAGGCCGGGTCAACAAAAGGATGCTTTGCAGCTGAACTTTTTGTACAAGCCGTTTGCCATTCATCTGACTAAACCAACAGATTCCAAACATTTTAAGAACAAGACCATCTCCCTTAGAATGAAGAGAATAAGATTTCGCACAGACCAATCAAAGTCCGTTGCGTGAGAGCTCATCTCCTTTGAGGCACTTTAAGCCGGCGAGGGTTAAACCCAAAAGTCGGCCAGATGGCCGGCTACTTTAACAGCCAGCGCCTTTAACTGACTGGATCAGTGAGCCAGCAGTCTTGGTAACAGGGCCTACTGCAGTACTGCTACGCATAACTGGCCGTTTCTTCCTCAGGGATGGTGGTACCATCACCGGTACTCATTACGCTCATCTACAGAGGGATGGTGAGGCTGAGTTGGTTTGGGTAGGTTGGTAAAATACCGAGACGGTATATGGGTATACCCTACCCGCGAACGGTCACCCATCTCAGTACTAACCCGGCTCGACGTAGAGTAACTTCGTTGATAAGCCCAACAAGGTTACCACTATAAGCCAAACCACCGTCAGAAAGCGAAGTAATAAACGATCGTTAACTGCAAGACTTGTGTCGGACGTGCGTCGTGTTTCAGTGTTCGGTCACGTGCGGCAACGGGATTCGTCGTCGGCAGGTCACGTGCCGTGACGTCACCGGCGATGATGACGTCATACCGGATGACGTGTGCGCCGGTATGCTGGTGAGAAAGCCGAGTAGTACGCGGAAATGTCGCCAGAAGGCGCCGTGTTTCGTCAGTTATCAGTGGATGCTTACCGCCTGGTCACCGGTAACTCTTGACGTCTCTTTCATCTCTGATCAATCATGTAGAAAAAATTTTCTTCAAAACTCAAAGCAGTTAAAAATCATCATCATCATCATGAGCATAATCATAAATTTAAAATGTACAAGAAATACTGTAGATTGTGACCAATCTAATTACACTTCGCGCATTGTTTTCTCCCATATGATACTTCTTAAATTTGGCCTAACGCGAAATAACGCCATTCGATCCGCCGACCCTGTAAACCCCACCCTGGAACCAAACATGAAGTGGACTGTGGATCGGATGACCCCTTGCGGAGATATGGCCATTTGAATTTCTTCCACATGAGAGGTCGGTCGATCGTTAGTCGGTCGCCGGTCGGTGGGTCGTCAATATACATCTGTACAGTGTGAGTCAAAAAAATCCCCCCCCCTGAAATTTTCTGACATTTTCCCCAAACAGTTGGGAATTTTTAGTCCAAATTTTACGCGCCTATTATACGTTCCTATTTACGCTGGACTACAAATTTTTACATACATACATACACAAATTTTTATTCAATTACCTGCAACTTTGACGAAGTTATGCCATATTAAGCGCGACCACCATTATATGCTCAAAATCAAAATGTCCACCATCGGTTGAAACGCATGCTGGGTGGTCGCACTTAATATGGCATAACTTCGTTACAGTTGGAGTTAATTGGGTAGTAATGTGTAATCTTGCGTAGATAGGAACGTATAATAGGTGTATAAAATTTGGACCAAAAATTTCCAACTGTTTGGGGAAAATGTCAGAAAATGTTGGGTTTGGGCCGCTGGTAGACATTTTTAACACATGGTGTGAACTGGGTGGTCGCGCTTAATATGGCATAACTTCGTCAAAATAATTGCAGATAATTGGATAAAAATTTGTAGTCTAGCGTAGATAGGAACAATAAGAAGTATGTAAAATTTGGACTAAAAATTCCCAACCGTTTGCGAAAAAATGACAGTAAACCTCCGGGGGGGGGGGGGATTTTTTTTTGACTCACACTGTATATGCTACTTTTACAGAGTTAAGTATTAAAAACCTTAATCGTCATGCAACACCAAATGTACAAATGTACGTGTTGACAGTGCTCGAAGTCGTGTGGACTTGGTAGACGTCGTAGAGCCGCCGTCTGCGTTGCCTTGACAACGGACCGACGCTGGGCGGCCGTGACGTCATCACTGTGCGGTGACGTCACGTTGCCTAGCAACGAGACGCTGAGCGATCAGTGCGAGAGGAGAGAGTGTCCTGCTCAGCAGCGTCCACGCTGGTTCCTGTCGTCATGGAAACCGGTAATATCGTACCTATTTTCAGTGATATTATACGAGGGTCACGCGACGTCATCCTTCACATGACCATTTGATACCCCATGTGCCATTTCCTGTAGGTGCTCCATTGTAACCGAGGCTGTATCTGCAGCCATTTGCAAGATAATGTGCCATAATCATTTTGGGGGTCACGACCTTGACCTCTCAAGGTCACGTGACGTCATCGATCACGTTACCATACGATTCGCCGTGTGCTGTTTACCGCGCAGTGCACTTTAGTGCAAAGCGCGGTCTTGCGATCGCATGTCGTCCGTCTGTCCGTCTGTGTCGTTGGTGGATTGTGATCACAGGTTGGAAATCTTGGAAACTAATTGCACGTCCAATTAGCCCAACACCTTCGCTCTTCGTAGCCAAAAGGCGATCCACCTATTCCCACGAGAACGCGGGGAAATTTTGGGGAGACTAGAGGTGGGGTAGGGAAAAGGTGGCGTTCTGGAGAACGTACAGTGTAAGCGGCAATATCTCTGAAACGCGTAAAGATAGAGGAAAAGTTATTATAGACAGCCTATAGAAACTCACCAACTCTCTTTCGAACAGTACCCTCCCCGACCCACTACGGCCTTCCCTTCCCCAAAATTTGGGGTTCGCAACCACCACTGAAAACTGCAATCTGAAATTTCGGGCAAACGAGTGCTGATAGTGGAATAATATGTATGGAGGGCCTATAGGAACTCACCAACGCTCTTTCGCATGGTATTATTCCCTACCCCTTATGGCCTCCCCTTCCTCGAGATTGGGGTTTGCAACTTAGCTACTCCCTCTTATCTCAGGAACAGGTAAAGCTACAGACTTCAAATTTGGCGGGTACATTTACAGGGCCAATCCTGAAGAAAATGGAGCGTGGACGTATCCAGGGACTGCCCACATTTTTTGGGTACCCCTATTATCTCAGGAACGGGTAAAGCTATGGACTTCAAATTTTGTAGGAACATTCATAGGGTCGATCGGAACAAAAGCGCATGAAAAATGTTGGGAACAGTAGCCGTGGGAGTAGTCAGGGAGTCCCGAAAATTTTCAGAGCATTGCGCGGTCATCTTTGCGATAGCATAGCTTTCTTGTTTCTTTTGTTGGTGGTCCACCGGAACCGAACTCTTACCGTTTTCGAGATATTTGATTAAGAAAGTCCACATTCTGTCTGCTAGGGATGGCCATTTCTTTTCCAACCGTGTTGTAAGTGCATGGAACTCTCTCCCGGACACTGCTATTTTATCATATTCAGTAGCTAGTTTCAAGCGGAAACTATAAACGCTTTTAAATATTCTGTTTATGACATTTTTGTACCATTCCTTAATTATTTTGTGCTAGGGCACATGTTAGAGGTTGATTTAACCCTTTGTGTCCTGTTCGGTTCAGTGTACTGTTATGCTGTATTTACTTTTGCTTTATCTGTTCCGAGTAAGATTATCAGTATCAGTATCAGTATGATGATGATATTCTGCTACAGTGTTCAGTGAGGTGTGGTTCTGGTGGAACTGAGCTGCGTCTAGTTCGATGTCTGGATGAGGTGACGGGATCACCCTCGACTAGATGTTCTACGTCCGATAAACCATCTGATCGTCGTCCGTGCGCCGCTACTCTGCCGTGTCCGCCAGATACATCGCCAAACCGCTCGCCTTTAAACGGTTAAACATTAAACAATCCATTAACCCTTTATGAGTTATGTTATGGTTCTCGCCCTGTTGGCGCAGCCTTTATGGAGTGGAACAACAACAACTGCTTCTCCAGACCAGACTTCCAACGACTACTTTTCCAATTCCAAATATGAGTTTACTTGACCGTCAATGTATTGATGTTTTCCTTTGTTTTCTCGGTATTCAAATGAGACGTCATTGGTTTTGTCATAAGAGATAATGATACTTGTCGTGGTACACAGGTTATTGGTTACTGGGGCCCAAAAGAGTATGGCTTGGCAAAATTTTGTTCGGTTGGCAAATGGTGTAGGCCCACCCGTGTTCGTACGCGTTTGCTGTAGGCCTAGTCCTGCTTCTTAAACTTAAATTAGGTTGAACGTTATTTCAGGGGCGTATTCAGGGGGCGGGTTGCGCCTGGGCCCCCTTTGAAGGTGAAAAAATTTTGTACTAATATTTAATGTGAAAAATTATGTTATATTTTGAACGCTTTGGAAAAGAACACCTGAATTTATACGCCACAGCGTTATTTTAACATAATTTGTTGTTTGTCGTGTTTGTATCGGCGTGTTTTGAATACTTATTGAATTGGAATTTCCTGTGTGGATTGTAATTTATTATTTCTGATTTAGACTGTAAAGTGTACTATGTGTTTTTATGTATATTTTAATTTTGAATTTTATGTGTAACATTAATGTACTTGGTGCTTCGGCGTATCATTAACTGATGATGATGATGATGATGATGATGATGATGATGATGATATTTTTGTTCAGTTCAATTTGTGCATCTGTCTATATGTTGTCGCGTACAGTCTCAGGATTTGCTGTCTCTATTGTCGCCGTATTTACACATTTCATGTTGTAATTTTCTTCTAACAATAATCGCTCACAAAAACGCATCATGTAGGCTACACAATGTTATTTTCATTCCAAATCGTACACCTCAGAGACACACAACGATAGCAAGTCTATAGTAAAGAGTATGCTTGGATCGAGTTGGATCGTAATTACACCGGACGCGTAGGGCCTGCCTACAGGCTAAATTACAATGGCGTAGTCACACAGTTTTACGAAACCACCCGCCCTTAAAAAATCGAAACTGTTTATTTTTGCCTCCGCCAGAAGGTATTGCGATTCGTCGGTACTAAGGGGCTACATAGTACAATATAATAATTGTCGCCATGAATGTGAAGGTTCGGAAGATATAGCGAGCGAAAGAAGCGAAAATCGCCATTTACGACGACCCCACACTCATTTGACGCTCCCTCTCCTGCAACCCCCCGCGAATATCCATATAAATCTTACATTGAAAACTAAGTTCCCTGGGCTACAATTTTGTCGCTGACAATGTATAGGTAGCTCTTCAAATTTTCGAACAGTTTTGTCCGAAAGCCAGAAACGCCAACTCATTAGTTGCCGAGCCCGAAACAGATTTTAACGAAAAATGGTCATTCAAGGTCATTCAAGGTCATCTATTTCGATGTCATTGAAGAGCCACTATGGGACTACGTGGCATAGTATAATAATAGTGGCCTTAGATGTGGAAGTTCGGAAGTTATAGCAGGTAAAATAAGCGAAAATCGCCATTATTGACGACTCCACTCTCATTTGAAGCCCCCTGGCCAGCGAACCCCTGCAATATCCGCATAAACTTTATTTCGCTAGAAACTGCGATCCCTGGGCTACGTCTTTGTCGCTGATAGTATGGGTCTATCTGCATTCAAATTTTTATGGTGGGCTCTGAAAGATATGTGTGTAATGCAACAGAGCGCATAATAGCCGTTCAAGGTCAATTCAGGGTCATCCAAGGTTGTTGATTTTGGTACCAATCGAAAGCGCATATACGACTTGCTATAATATTAGTGATTAATAGTAACATTGGTCCTATCTTGCACCGTTTCGGAGATACGGTGGTTTATTGGTCGAAAAATCGCCAAAATCGCCAGTTCGTACCCACCCCAGTCTCAGAAATCGCCATTGCTCGGGATGACCCCTATCGAATTTCGTGATGAACCAGCTATTTCTAGAAACTAGAATGTTCTGGCTCTCGGATGGTGAAGAAATCATGACGCTAGCTTTCTTCGTTTTAATACAATACCGGAGTGTGACAGACGGACAGACGGACGGACGGAAGGACATTCCTCCTCTGGCTATACCAGCGGTTTGCATAGCTCGCTATGCTAACACGCTGGTAAAAAGTCGAGACGCAGACTAACCAAAATTAGGTTAAGTCGACTCGTGCACAACGAAAAATAAATTAAACACATCCGTCTGCAGATTTAGAATTTTCTTTTGCTTATAATATAGGTTCTGTAGTATTATGATAAAGATTTTTACAGCAACTGTTTCCCGCTCCGACGATAGGCAACATCAAATAAACAATGTCATTCACAAGGCTACAGTTGCGGGTAAACGTGGTGCGAAGCGTCGAGGGTGCGGAAGGCAGACGGGGGTAGGGGTTCACCGGGTTTTTGCAGATGAAAGTCCGCAATGAAAAGTTATTTGGCCAGTTCTATATACATACAACTTTTATTCACCGTAGACAAACAGAAGTACAGTAATACGCAAAAGCTATATACAGTACAGCATAATCATCTTTATCCGGAGCTAGATTAACCACGTACTGGCATTGGTACGTAATCGATAAGTTGTACATAAAATATCCCTTTTGTAGCAATGTATGAACGTACGTATTTCACATGCATGTACACCAGGAGCGTATTTAGGGGCCCCTGCGTCTGCCCCTCCCTTGGAGGTGCATTTTTTTGCACTAATAGGCCTATTTAAAGTGAAAAATATGCTATACATATATATAATATTTGAAGACTTTTGAAAATGACAGCTGAAATGTATCCCCAGGTGGTTTCCCCTTGTCAGATTTCTAAATACGCCACTGATACACATGTATGTCTGTATGTCGTTGTTTTCTTGTAGGCCTATATACAAAAAAAAACAATTATTGATTGCCGGAAAAGAACCTGCCACCTGGGCGAAAAGGAAAGAAGTAACCGGTGTGGAGAAACGTGAGAATGAAAACGGTGAAATTTTTTCTGGAAAATGAGTTTTTGTTTGGTTTCCATAACTCCACTGACCCTCCAAATTGATTAGCACGGTGCATATGCACCATTTGCACCCTGGGTAATATAATCCGACCGCTCCCGTCTTCATCCTCTTGTGATGCACCGTTTAAATATGGTTTCGTGAATTCGTGTTATTTGTCGTTACGAACAAGTACGAATGTGTTATACACCCGGAAAAGGTGTGCGCACCAGTTGTAACAGCTCACTCTTGCGTGCATTTACGCTACCAGTCGCTCCATGATATTTTTTTATTTGTAATCGCCACACGGCGCCACTACTTATCGGCATAGTAGCTTTATCTGGCATTACAAACAAATAAGTTTCAGTTTCGGTAATTAGCTAATTACTAATTAATTAGGAATTAACTTAAAATCCAAGACAGCAGATGGGTGGGTAATCACAAATGTCTATGTAAAATTTAATTGCGATCGGAGGCGTATTGACAAAGCCTTAGGGAATTTTCGAAAATCTGATAACAACAACGAGAACAACATTCGTAGCGCTTGGAGACCATTTTCCGGGTCTAAACATTAGCCACATTTCAGTTTGCCGACGGGCCGGGATGCCGCGGCGTTCACAGCACGAGGAGATTATCGCACGAGTGACTTTTACGTCGTGACACCCCGCCGAATATCTTCCCCACCAGGTGCTTCGCTCCGCTGAAGTCAAGACAGCACGACTCTATGCACTCCGGCTCACAGGCGAGCTTCATTCGCTTGTCTCGTTGGTTCTCCAGCTTTATCTTCTTGAAGATTTCGAACCCGAGATCCAGGTCTGGTTCATGTGTGCTGACCACGAATCAAATATAAATCTAACGTGGCCGCTCTTTCGGATATTTTTCTACCTTGATCTTTCTTCCCTTCAGTCCCACGTTGTACGATGTTCTTGACCTTCATCGTGACCTTGAGTTAAGCATGACCTTGGATTTTTATCTCGATGTTTCTGCGCCATAATCTCGCCACTTTCAATCTTCTGCGTCACCCAATGTCGCGCTGACTACGACCGCCGTGTGTCGCAGACTTCGTGCTTTTAGCTTATTCTCTCGCAGCTCTGGAATATTCCAGCAAACACTGATTCTTTGTGGCCTCACTCTGTGCCATCACGATGACCTTGAGTTAAGCATGAACTTCATGTGCCGCCCGTTTCTACCTTGATCTTCTTGAAGATCTTCACCAGTAGCTTTAGTCGCATCTGTTTGATGATCCCAACCAGCAGCTCGTCCAGTTTGTGGTTGAACACAGCCGAGAGTTCGATGTACTTGCAGCGGAAGCGCATTGCAGCAGCCTTGCCCTCTACAACCAGTGTATAAAAGTAGAATTATGCCAAGAAACAGAAAGGCCACTACGCCTATCAATCATGGGCCGTTACGTTTAGTGAACCCCCTCGGGGGACGGGATAAGATTTTCTTGCGACCCGCGTCTGATCTTTCACGGCTTGCTTCTTTTTTTCAGTCAATAAACACACTTTGCCGTTTATAAACATAAACTAGCATATTATTGACAAGAGATGCGCCCTTTTCTCGCCATTTTCCCCAATACAAGATTTTCGCCCCCATCCCTTCCCCAGCTGCGTCGCTAGGGGAGGATACTGTGGCCAGCGAATTAGAGGTTTTCTGCAGCGCATTAGACGTTGTCTGGAAGGATATGCGCTACACAATTACACGTTTTACTTACTTACTTACTTACTTATAGGCTCTCAGTGAGCCTGTAGGTCGGTGCTCATCTCCGTTTGGTTGGTCATGAGCCAGCAGTTCAAAACTGGAGTGTTGTGGGCGGTAGACCAGACGTCTCCCACAACCTTAGTTACTGCTTAGACCTCCAAACCGAATTATGAGGCCCCTCGTCGACTGGCTTAGCGAGCTGGCGGCTGGCTAGCCGGCGACATTTGGCTTAAATCGGCTGGTTTAACTAGCCGGCTTAACTTAGCTTTTTACGACTTCTTTGCAGGTTCCAGGTGCATTTGGTAGGTGTGGCACAAAAATTGCAGAAAAAAAATTAACGAATAATAGCTGTTTATTGTTTGTGAAAAATGTAGACTACTTGTGTTACTCGCCTCATTAACTCGATAATGCATTTTTAGCTTATTTTCCTACAGAAAACAGCCTTCTTAAGCTTGAAATTTAGTGGAATGCCAGTGGCTGACGGGTCTTTTGGCTGGCGATGGCTTGTAAATTTTTCGGCG
>Ga0209781_1000471_pt1 | contig 10490 bp, 5 predicted proteins | sample WorMetHERISLAND1_3_FD_187386 | JGI IMG/M metagenome (GOLD analysis project Ga0209781, IMG submission 187386) | Marine gutless worms symbiont microbial communities from Max Planck institute for Marine Microbiology, Germany - Olavius albidus HERON... | ecosystem: Host-associated > Annelida >...
TTTATCAGCAGATTGCAGAGTGTATGTAGGATGGTATTCGTGAATGATGTCAGACAGGTAAGCTGGAGTCTTGGTTAAGTTGGTCTTGTATGTGATGACGGCAAGCTTGTAGCTGATTCTTTGCCGGACTGGAAGCCAGTGGAGCTGTCGACGTAACTCGGTGGCACTGACAGAGTGCGGGGCCTGACAGACTGCTCTGGCCAAAGAGTTCTGAGCAACCTGCAGCCTGTGGAGGTTGCTGGTCGATGTACCATGCAGCAGTGTGTTTGCGTAGTCGAGTCTAGACGATGCTGTGACCGACCGACTTGGCAATGCTGTGTTTTGATGACAGGTTCACCGAAAGAAACAGAATGAATATAACACAATAAAACCAGCAAACTAGTAGAATGCATAACGCGTAGCAATGACGATAATGCATACAAAACTCCAGTCACATTTTCCAGGTGTTTGAAGAACGAAGTTTACCAAATTAAGTACGCATGTGTATTTTTTGGTGTGTAGGTAATTGGTCATTTGCTATAAATAACACGTTCATGACCATAGTTATGATGAAGATTGAGCATTCATATTCCATTTCTTCATAATATGTAAAGACATCAATGAAGTCTGCCTTCCCCCATCTTGTCTCTCGGCAGCCAACCTAAACACTACATCAATAACAAAAGCATCAAGTTACGATGCTGAAGTGTACAGAATGCTGGTGGAAGACAAACCTGTGCCTCTTGCACTCAGAGTTTCCACAAACTGGACAGATCTTCTTTAACAACTTGAAGTCATCTGTATGCCTGTGAACCTGTCATTGAAACACAGCATTGCTATAGAGGTAAGGCAAAATCTATCATCAGTCCGTACGTGGTGGGAGAATCATACGCATGTTCAGTTCAGTCAAGTTTTGTACAACTGTGATAAAGTAATCTATAGGTATGGATAGTTATCAATTAGTTGGTTAATTGGCTTTGGAATCAGATAATCGACTAACCCTAAGATAAATGTAAGCCATACACAGTTTATATGTTTTTCCAAATATATTAGAATCATGTATCCATCAAGCTATGCATAACTCTACACTACACTATATTACACACTTAGCAGATGTTCTCAGAGGCAGTCAAATTTGTCTGACCGAAGAGACAGGATTTTAGCCCAGCTCTGAAGTGCCCCTGACTGACTGACACCGAGTTAATTCGAACGGGTGGCATTCCAGAAACCTGGGAATGCAACAAGAAAACTCTGCCAGCCAAGCTGAGTGAGTGTACATGTCTCCATGAATATGTCAACACATACCACATCAAACTGTACCCAAACAAACAGCATTCGAGTGAGGGTTACAATCAGGATTAGTGCATTACATACTCAAAACTACGGATTATTGTTACTTCACAACTTCAGGTACAGGTACGAGTTGACATGCTGATTATAAACCTTTTATGCACAGGTAAATATGGTACTGGTATACAATATTGATGTAACCCCCAACAATTATTTGCCAAAATATCTGAAAATGGCTAATGAACACATCAAAACACAGAATTGGTAAACAAACCTTGCGGTTTCTCACATGCGACAAAAGAACATTCGGCAACATACAGTCAAAGCTAAAAAACAAAGTAAATTATCAGGAAAAGTCACTGAAAATCAAACAGATGCTAGTTTAAGTTTTGTTTACAAATGAACTGCATATGAATATTTATATTAGGGCTGATAACGATTAAAATTTTTTAATAGTTAACTTTTTGAAAATTAACGATTAATTAATAGTTAATTTTAGTTAATACAGATGTTGAAAATTCAATGTCAGATAATTAATTATCGTTGAAACTTGAAAGCACGTTTCGAGTTTCGACAAGTGTATAACGCGCAAATTATCAAACGTATTCAAATTTAAAATGTTACGTCATGAAATTCAGTTCAGAGCTATGTATGTTGAAAGTTCAATATCAGCTATACCAGTCTCGAAGGCATACAAGCACTTAACATTATGTGGACCGAGTAAGTAACTGTGAAATAAGTAAGTAACAAACATGCACAATTAATCTTTAAAAATAATTTTAAAATTCTTTAATAGTTAACGACAAAATTAATCGTTAATAATTAATATCTGCAGCCCTAATTTATACATTATTGGTACATGATAGGGAGGTTAGCTCCTACATCAGGCAATTCTTCAAACCGTATTAACTACTCTACTTTTAACAAATTTTCGTTGCAGAAAACTACATATTACAAGAAGCTCAGCTATTGCTGGGAGACCGTGCGACGCGAAAGAATGCCAAGGATTGCTGAATTGGACGTGGAAATGACAACCTAGGCTGAAATGACCTTCAAATGTACTTCAAGGACATCAAAAGTGGCACCAATCGAAAGCTAGTGTATGATTTCCTATTAGTAGTCTACAGTAACTTTTGCCGTATCACACACGGTTTTTGAAAAATTTGATGTGAAACAGTCCAATGACCTTGAAATATGCCAAAGGTCATTGACAGTCGTATCACCTGAAAGCTGTCGTGTGGACATGTATGTAAAATGTTCGGAAGACAGTGAACGATTGAAGCAAAAATCGCTATTTTCAACTACCCCACTCTCATTTGACGCCCCCTCTCCAGCGAACCCCCTCGAATATCTGCATAAACCTTATACTGCCAGAAACTACGTTCCCTGGGCTACATTTATGTCGCTGACAGTATATGGGTAGCTCTGCAAATTTTCGAACAGTTTTGTCTGAAAGCCAGAGACGCCAACCCATTAGTTGCCGAGCCCAAAGCAGATTTTAACGCAAAATGGCCATTCAAGGTCATCTATTTTGGTATCATTGAAGAGCCACTAATGGGCTACATAGCACAATATACGCCTAATAAATGTGGCCTTAAATGTGAAGGTTCGGAAGATATAGCGAGCGAAAGAAGCGAAAATCTCAATCTTCGATCACCCCACTCTCATTTGATGCCCCCTCTCCAGCGAATATCCGCATAAAACTTACCTCGCTAGAAACTAGGATCGCTGGGCTAAATTTTTGCCGCTGATAGTATGGGTCTATCTTCATGCAAATTTTAGTGGTTGGCTCCGAAACACGTGTGTAATGCAACGGCGTGCATAATTGCCGTCCAAGGTCATTTCAGGGTCAACCAAGGTCGTTGGTTTTTGTACCAATCGAAAGCGCGTATTCGACTTCCTATTAGTGATCAATAGTAACCTTTGTCGTATCTCGCACCGTTTCGGAGATACGGCGGCTTATTGGTCGAAAATCGCCAATTCGTACCCACCCCACCCTCATTCAATGCCCTCGCTTGGGGTGACCCCCTTCGAATTTTGGGATGAACGTGATATCGCCAGAAACTAGAATCATGGGGCTACCATATGGTGAAGAAATCATGATCGTAGGTCGATCCATGTGGACATAGTCCACGAGTGTGACAGACGGACAGACAAATGGACAGAATTACGATCACAAAGACCGTGCAAAGCAGAGCGTCACAGGTAATAAAATGTACAGAATTAATTTAAGTAACATACATAAAGAGTAAGAGAGTAATAAACTAATAAATTTCAGATATGTAACACAATGAAGCTCTTTCACAAACAGACACTATACGGCCATTAAGTGGCACTAGCTCATTTTCAAATGGCACAGTGCGATTCAGGAGATTTTTGTTTACAATGGTGATCGCATATAAGTCATTTCTTCTTTAGCGAATTAAAATTTGATAGATAGAGACTTCCCACTTTTTGTATTGCTTTGTATACTATTACTCGGAAACCGAAAAACCTACACTTATCTTTACGGTTATTGTGTTTAAAATCAGCCGCAAAACATACAGCCATCGTTGCCAATGTAAACAAATGCGCTGAAACTACTTCCGGATCACAACAGCACGGCACTGTGTCACTTAACAGTCGTATACAATGCCAACCTTGTTCAGTAATCTGTATTGGTTCTTGCAGCTGAATCTCATTGAGAACGGCAGCATCTGCTGACGGCTGTTTCCGTGTTGGCCGTCGTGCCTTTCTCACCCCGTCTTCCCCATCGTGCATGTGTGAACGCTTGTGGCTATTGCAGTGACCGGATGTTCGGAAATTTTTATTGCAATGTTCGCAAGTAAATGGTTTGGCACCTGGACAGACGAAATACTACATGCAGTTCATATGCAAACGAAAGACTGGCTTATTCACAAATCAACAACAACAAAAACAAAACCAACATATACTAATTAATATAGTGCAATAGTTTTCTGCATTCATTAAATGAACTAGGTAAATTCACAATAGCTATGCTAACAACAGCAACATTATTATTACTGTAATTGATCTCCTAGGAGTCATTATTGTCAACAACTGACTCTGTCTGTCTGTCCGGATGTCTGTCCGTCTGTCACACTCCTTCAAATTGCTTCTTTTTTGTTTCTTGATGGAATCGAGCCATTTTTTGGCCGTCATTTCTCCATGTGCCCCTCTGCAAAACCGTTTTCTTCAATTTTTGATTTAGGCCCCCTAATGCCCAAAATTTTCTCCCCAAAATTTGCAAAATCACCTATAAGTTGGCTTGTAGACCGGAGATGTTTGGGCCTACCAGGGGGTTTTCGGGGATGGCCGATTCAATGGAACCGTGGAAAATGTTGAGGGCCGACCCCAGTTGCCATGGCAATGAAATTTGGGCTAGGTGCGGAGATCCAGTCGCCTACTGGCTTATTATTATTATTATTATTATTATCAACATTAATATCATTATCATAGTACATTATACTGACCAGTGTGCAGCCGAAGATGGACCTTGAGGCTGCCCTGCGTAGTGAATAACTTCTCACAGACTTGGCATTTGAAGTCTTTAACACCGGAGTGTGTTTTGGCGTGTGCCGTCAGCGTACTCTTGACGGCAAATGATCGGAAGCAGTGAGCACACTTGTAAGGCTTTTCATGCGTGTGAATGCGAACGTGACGCACAACGTCACTCGGCTTCTTAAACTCCTTTGTGCAGTAGACACATTGGTGCCACTTGACACCATTCACCTGCCATACAGCACATCCACCACACACCACGTCATTTTGTTACATATTAGCCAACACTACACAATACAATATATGGCAAATATCTTTACTTCTACGGAACTGAGGAGCATTAATAAATACACTTAACAAAGCAAGACTTTCAAATACTTTCAAATATGAGTGACAGTATGTTGCCACATACTGTCACTCATTAAGTCTTCCAACAGCAAAAACTATGTCAATCAATTTTCCCTAAACAAGTAACCCATCCCCTGCATTGCCATATTTGCGACCTTGCCAAAAAGTATTTATATCTTATATCACTCCAATGCCACATACTGTCTAGTATACAGAACGTTCACTGTCCATTTGTACAATGATTATACCACTTCACTGTATCTTTCAGGTTTGCTACCCACATTCCACACAGCTCATGCCTAGCCTATTCTTCTACCAGCTTCCCTGCAGCGTATCTGGTATCTGGTAATTCCGACCCACTGTTTGACTAGACAAGCACATTATCAGCTATTATTGTGCACACTGTATAAATAAAGTGTATGTGAATGCTATCAATGTATACGGCTGATAGCACAGTACAGCAGTGTGCAATTATCAATCATAACATGAACATCTCACTACAGTTTCCATTGACTGAAGTACCACACACAAAACACAACCTTTCTGACTGGATGACGACGGATCATTCCAGTCACAGAATCATGGACAGCCATTGTTGACACAAGACTGAGCCTGGGAGGTCTGGCCAGCGACGACGACGGCTCATCAAACGAGGTCACCGCAGCCGCGTCCTTGTTCACTCTATCAGATGTTGATACTGACTCAGACACTGGGGCTGATGATGAGGCTGAACTGGCTACATTACTATTACCCAGACCACTGTTTGTTAATGCCTGCTGCAGAATATCTGCATTTACATGCCCCTATCAAACACACAAACAACTTACTACATGTATATCACACACATTTGCAAACACTGACAATCATTTCATCCAGGCAACCAAGATTTGAACCCGCTAACAGCTATACATGTTGGCTCGGTAGTGTAGTGGTAGGGCGTCGGACTAGTAATTGAAAGATCGCGGGTTCGACTCCCAGCCGGTGCATTGCCGGGCAGCCTAGGTCAACTCAGCCTTCCATCTCTCCAGGGTAGGTAAATCGAATACGAGCTTACTGGCTGAGGTTAAGGCGGGGCGCGTTCACTTGAGTCGGGTAGCAGGTGTAGTCCCATATGGCAAGTGACGTACTGTAGCTGTGAGATGGGAACCCATTAACAGCTATATGCTCCTTTATATGATGGCATTAGTGTGTCTACCAAATGTGCAATGCAGATGTAGTCGACAACTGGCAGCACAGGCTATCATAAGGCATTATCACACATGATGCTACACACACTCTCTGTCTCAGTCTTCGCTACTGTTTTACCTGTCACTTAACTATGTTTACCATGAATTAGGCCAGTCTGCCAGAAACCTCTGAAGATTGATTGTTGGTAGACAGGCAAGATACCTTTCCTGATATAATAATATATAGTAACAGACAGAATTATGTTCATGGTGCTCTCATCATGGCATAGCCAATGCATGAGCTCAGATGGTTCATCTGATGAATGCAAAACAGTGCCTTTGGGCCACTGGTCTGTCTGAACAGGCAGCTAGTGTCCACATCCACTGTCACCCATTTATTACTATTCAGCCCAAAAGCTGATACTCACTTTACCATCCCTCAGAGGGTAGAGGGCCATGCTGACCTACATACTGAGATGGTTATCCTGCCCATAGAGACAGTCACCAATCCAAGTATTAACCAGGCCTAAAGTACAAGTAACTTCGTGGATCAAGACCAAAGCGTAACCACTAAGCTAAACCACCAACCAAACCCAATCTAATATGCAATCACTGAAAGCAAATTGACATTATCACATAATTGAAATCAACGTACCTGCTGTTCAGACTTAGCAGTGAGTGATGGGTAATTCACGCTTTTCTCCTCAACCATAACCTCCTATACACATTTAGTTAATGCAAATAATACATAACCACAAATAACTTTTGTATGCTTTACAATTATATATATTACTATATACTACTATTACTACTATAGTGTATAGTGTGTTTTTTTAATGTTTTTATGTTCGTCTGTCTTTTTGTCTCTTTTCCCTGTGTTTCTACCTTGTCTACGATTTTTAGTAATAATAATAAAAATAAAAATAGACTGCTGCAGTGCTGCTGCTGCCATTAATATTGTTTCTTGTTTAACTAGGCTAGTTAACCAGAGTTACTCAAAATTACGCTAAGTCTGGAGCTCCAGCAAGAACCGTTTGTCACTACAGCAGCAGCTCAATGTATATTAACTTTAAAAAACAATTATTATGATGTTTTTCAACATATCACACACTATCCAGTTATTTTTCATATTTCACAACACTAACATACCTCTGTCTACTATTGCCATATTTACCAAAAAAATAGAAAACAGAATACAGTGTAGTAACAGTTTGCGGCTTGTATCATACCTGGTAATCGGCATGAACGCGGCTCACGTGAGCATTTAGACTGCCCAGTTTTCTGAAGACACAACTGCACTGATCACAGAAGAAAGACTCGGCTCCTCTTGTCTGCGTGTGCACTCTCTACAGCAATGACATCCTCCACAAGTTTAACATAGGACACTCATTTAAACACAAACATCAGTGAGTGAAAAGATACAATGCAATTACTAAACACAAATAACGCATATCCAATGCAAAAAGCCAGATAAACAAATTAGATAAATATAACGGATAAATTACTCTTAAAAACAAACATGATCATGAAAATTATGGATTAAAATCACACCCACAACGAGAAGTTTACCCAAGTGAGAGTTTGACCAAGGCAATTTATGCACACTTTAAAATACTCTACCGAATGCAAACCAGATTTACTGCAAACCAGATTTACTAACTGACTTATTTATTAGATAATGTAAGTTAATTTTTTTAAGGTTACACCATGTGATTAACACTGCTGAGAAAAATCCTTAATGTCACCAAGATAATAGTCAAAGCTGACAAGGAAAACTGCCTCAAGGTGCTGACGAAAAGTCAACAGTGTTACAACACTTGAGTTGACAGAATAACAAAACTCAACGAAACAAAACACAGCAAACACAGAAAACACAGAAAATTAGCACATTAGTCATATTAGTCAAATATAAAATACCTGAATATGTGCACGAAGATTGCCTCTCTGAGAAAATGCAGATGGGCAAAACTCACACTGATAAGGACGGTCTCCAGTGTGTTTCATTAAATGTATCTGCAGAGCGCCCTTCTGGTTGAATGCTTTTGCACACATCAGACACTTGTACGGTCTTTCTCCTACAGTGGACATTGGACAAACACCGTTACAAAACCAACGTTTCACTGCAAATATCAAAAGACAAACTATGCCGATGTCACTATTTGTAGTGTAACATCTTGAAGGAGGAAATTCCTGTAATTCACAACAGAGAGACTACCCAAACAAGCAGCTCATATGTTCTCATCACTGAAAAATAACAATTCTTTCTGCTGCTATGAACTCCATGCTTTTGACATTCAAAATGGCTGACAGCAGAAAGAGTAACACATTTGCTTCATATACAACTAATCAATACTAAGAAAAATAAAATATACGTACACTGTAGAACTGTATAACAACAACACATACGATGTACTTTAACAACTCAAGTCCTTGTCCTTGTATCTCTGTGTTACAACATGTCAGAAATTGTCTGATTTATAATTGGGACTTTTTTAAATTTAATTTTATTAGCTGTTTTACTGTTAATTAATGACTGACAACCTGTGTGAATACGAAGATGACGTTCAAGTTGGCTCGGCTTCTGAAAAGACTTGTTGCATTTCGTACACTGATATGAGAAGCTGGATCGATCGATGTGTCGCTTGTATGTTTTATGTGCCAATGACGACCTGCCATAACCACAACAACAGCATCAAGAACTTTCATAAACAAACATGCTTCAGTTACATGAAATCGTGAAATATATTAATAATATCATAAGGCAATGTTATTACCTACCACATCACAGCTAAATAATAACTAGTAGCACAGAATGTGACCAATGCTACAGAAAATATTATGACATATACATTTATGATGCCATCCTTCAGTCCTTGCTGCTGTTGGTTCTACTGATTCAGCAATGCTAAACAGTTCACTTTCAGGGCACCAGGCCTATACTAAAGTAAGTCTAGGAAAACTGCCAGTTAAACAGAGCAGTAAAGTAACAAGATGGTAGGCGACTGGATCTCCGCACCTAGGCCAAATTTCGTTGCCATGGCAACAAGGGTCAGCCCCACAACATTTTGCATGGTTCCATTGAATAGGCCATCCCCGAAAACCCCCTGGTAAGCCCAAACATCTCCGGTCTATATGCCATACAAGCCGACTTATAGGCGATTTTGTGCAAAAATAGCCAAAATTTTGTTACTGTAGCAACAAGGGTCGGCCCCGCAACATTTTGCATGGTTCCATTGAATTGGCCATCCCCGAAAACCCCCTGGAAGGCCCAAACATCTCCAGGCAATCAGCTATACAAGCCGACTTAACAGGCGATTTTGTGCAAATTTTGGGAAGTAAATTTTGGGCTTTAGGGGGCCTAAATCAAAAACCGAAGAAAACAGTTTTGTAGAGCGGCACATGGAGAATTGACGGCCAAAAAATGGTTCAATTCCATACAGAAACAAAAAAGAAGAAGCAATTTGAAGGGGTGTGACAGACGGACATCCGGAGACAGAGTCAATTGTTGACAATAATGACTCCTAGCTAGGCGCAAAGATCAACGGTAGTCACTGTAATAGCAACAGTAGCACGGCGGTAGTTAACCTCAGTCAGGAGAATGGAAACAGTAAACAACTAGCATCAGAAAACGAGACAAATGACCAAAAAATCACTATCAAATACATCATGTGCTGGCTACATGATAACAGCGCATTATATACACCAACCATAAAATACAGTACTGCAGTAATCAATCAATCATTCACTGTCAAATGCAGCTGTAGCTAATAAGACCTGCAACCCTGAACGGAATTATTCCTGTGAATTTTTTAAAGGAAGCAATAACGTTACACACTTGATTCTGAGGTGCATACGACAATGTTCACGTAGAAGTGAAATCCGATTAAAGACACTCTCGCACTGTTTGCAGCGGAAAGACGTTTTAGAATCAGCTTGTGTTTCGCGATGTGTTTTGCGATGTCTTTCCAGTTGGACCTAACAACACAGCACTTGAATTTCAATAGAGTACAGTCAGTAATGTCGATTTGGTGAACGACTTCGTGTACCTCGGCTCGCTGATATCCCATGACGGAGGAAGTAAGACTGAGATATTGCGACGCATCGGAATCGCAAGGGATTGCTTCTTCCTCCTCGAGAAGAATATCTGGAGGTCTCATATACACACGGAGACGAAGGTGCAGCTCTACAGGACCTACATACTCCCAG
>Ga0209781_1000472_pt1 | contig 10486 bp, 5 predicted proteins | sample WorMetHERISLAND1_3_FD_187386 | JGI IMG/M metagenome (GOLD analysis project Ga0209781, IMG submission 187386) | Marine gutless worms symbiont microbial communities from Max Planck institute for Marine Microbiology, Germany - Olavius albidus HERON... | ecosystem: Host-associated > Annelida >...
TACTGTAGACCTATTTTTGTGACTGTCAGTTTTAACACAACTCGCAAAACGTGCAAAAATTCAATAAAGATTTCGCCTTTTGCGACAAAGTACCAGGCATCTCTCTATTAAATTTTGAGAGGTCATAAGGTCAAAGTTTAATGTCAAAATCGTCGTATGCTGCTGAAAATCCTCAAATCATACTGGCTTGGCCTTGGTTTATGATTGTTGATCTCCGCGCCTAGCCTAGGAGTCATTATTGTCAACAATTGACTCTGTCTGTCTGTCTGTTTGTCACAAACTTCAAATTGCTTTTTCTTTTTTGTTTCTAGATGGAATCGAGCCATTTTTGGCCACCAGTTCTCCATGACCCACTCTACAAAACTGTTTTTCTTCGATTTTTTATTTAGGCCCCCTAAAGCTCAAAATTTACTCCCCAAAATTGCACAAAATAGCCTATAAGTCGGCTTGTGTGGCAGATAGACCGGAGATGTTTGGACATACCAGGGAGTTTTGTGGGATGGCCGATTCAATGGAACCATGCAAAATGTTGTGGGGCCGAACCTTGTTGCCATGGCAACGAAATTTGATCCAGTCGCCTACCGGCTTGTATATCATGGTATTTTCACCAAATGTGGCAATCCGACAGACATCTGAGTGACTACCGGAAGTAATTTTGACACGAAATTTGACATTCGACAAAATTCAAGATGATTGTCTGGCGAAGGTTCGCTCGCACTCTCTGATCGAGTGCTGTGTAGTTATGTATGTTATCTCGTCTACTGGCTGCGGCCCAGTCCTATACGCAGACCGGGTCATGCTCCACTGCAGTGCAGGTAACAATGGTCACAGTGTCGTGTCTGTGTCACCCTGCACAGCCTTGCCACCATGCGCTGAATGCTCATCTCAGTTGCTCGTATTATAACTGCGCACAGCTGCTCAGCTTCACGCGGTGGCTTCATGAAAACAGTTGATGCCTAACAGCAATTGGAGTCGCGGTGGATTAAATTAAATCACACTTTCAGGCGAAAGTTGATGGTGTTTGTTTCTGTTGATCGCCATGCTGGCAATGGGCGTCGCCGCAGTACGTGAACTGTCGAAAACGTTGACTCAGTTGTCAGTCTTATTGGACCCGAAAACGAGTCCCCAAGCGCTACCAACGTTGTTCTTGTTGTTGTTCTTCTTGTTGTTATCAAAAGTACTAAGGCTTTTCCATTTCATAACCGATCGTCGCCAATTTCGCATAGATATAGCTGACAACATTATCCACATTCCACAATCGCACCGTGACGGATTTTCAAGTTGTCCTGATTAATTAATAATAATTAATTTTTAATCACACCATATTGACTACACAGCAACACCAGCAGCAGTGGTAATGTAGGGCCTATTTATTAGGTTAAATGAAAAGTACACAGCGCGTTGGGGTTAACGGGGTTATTTTAGCGATGACGCACAGCGCGATGCAGTTCACCTGGAAACGAAACTGAAACTGGTGTTGTGTGCGTGAATTCCAGGACGACTTAAGCCGAAATGCAGCCTCATCATCAGCAGCAGCAGGTGATAACGACTGGGGTGGTCCAGCCTGGTCAGCCGTACGTCGTTCAGCGTACCCCGGGACCGTTCAATGACAGACAGGCTACTGTGGTCGGGATCTTCCTCATCATCATTGGATGTCTCAGCATCCTCTTCAATACAATCGACCTTGCTGTTGGCACCGGGCTGCCGCAATACGACGACAATGATGAGAGACCTGACTCGTACGACCTAGACAGAACGCTGTCACACGCCTCCATGGGAACGGCCGGACATGGCTTCTGGTGTGGAGCACTGGTAAGTACCAGAGATGTTTCAAGTACCTTAGACTCCTTATTGGCAACTGGCAAGTACATGTAGGCCTACTTCACTTGCCAAGTACACTCGACAATCTACGCCATCAGTATAGCAAACAGCGTCGGAGTCATTACTGGGCTCTATTTCGTCATTTTTGTGGCATTTAAAGAAGCAATGACCTTGAATCTCGCTCACATGTCATTCAAGGTCATACATTTCGGCGGCAATAGATAGCCCATGATCGACCGTTAATAGTCGGCTAACTTTCGCTCTCTCTTCAACCGTTTCGGAGATATTGCCGGTTTTGTATGCCCAGAGCCAATTTTTACATACTCCACTCCTGTTTCAGCTGAAATTTTGGGTGTCCCCATCCGTGAAGTTAACGTCTGCAGAGAGAAGAAAGATTTGGCTAATCAGCCGTAAAATTATTTTCCGAGAATTCCAACCTGTGTGACCACGATACCTCAACGTTACAGACAGACGGACGGACAGACAACTTGCAATAGCATAACTACGCTGTTGTATGCATATTGCATAATGTGTGCAATAATCTTCGAAAGGCGATTTGCTCTCTGTTGTAGATAAATGTATAACAAGTTTATCTTGCTTTTAACTTTAAATACACGTTATTGTAGATCATCGTTGCAGGAGTATTCGGAATTGCAGCAGGCCGTGATAAATCACCATGCAAGGTATACTATACAATATACATACTCGCATTTAATCCGGATTACTTCTCTTGTAAACTTGTGTCAAAGTAAACATAACATTCCAACTTACATTATGAGCAGCGAACAGCTCTTTAAGCCGCCAGATTTCGCAGTTTTATACCGCAATGGCGGAGGTAACATTCTCCGAGAAGTTTCTAGTTAACTCCGCCAGAAGGTATTGCGATCCGTCGTGTTTGTTTGTTGGTTGGTTCGTTTGTTCGTTAACATATTTTGGAGCCGAATATCTCGAAAACGGTTGGATATAGAGGCTCGGTTCCAATGGACCACCAACAAGAAATGGCACATGACGAATCGAATGGTCACGTGATCAATGACGTCACGTGACCTTAAAATGTCAGGGTCGTGACTCTAATATATTTGGGGCCCATTATCTCGACAAGAACTGGAGATACAGACTCACTTACAGTCACAGTAGAGCACCCATAAAAATGGCAACTGGAGTATCAAACGGTCACCTGCCCGATGAGGTCACATGACCATAAAAGGTCAAAGTCGTGTCGCAGACATACTTGGATGCAAATGTCTTAAAAACCGTTAGACATAGAGGCTCGGTTTCAAAGGACCACCAACGGGAAATCGCATATCGCGAATCAAATGATCACGAGATTGAAATTCAGGGAGGTTTGCACTCTCTTGAGTACCTTTTCTAGTTATTGTTGCTGTTATTAATAATGATATTATTATTTTTTTTATTCGAGCATTGATAAGACGCAACGCTGTTTGCAGGTCAACGCGTTTATGGTTCTGACAATCATTGGCGCAGTGTTTGCCGCTTTCCAGTTTGTAATCGCGGCCGCTGGAGCTGGCACTATGCACTTCGAGGGGTTACTTGACTATCTTGAAGAAAGAGACTACTGTGACACCGACAGCAGCGACGCTGGCCTTCTTTACTGCAGAGAGGTGATGCAATGTTTGTTCCATTGAATGATAATCTCTACAGACTCGAGTTATTCACAGTCAGACAAAACTTTCTGAACTAATGACCTAACGCGAGACAACAGCAGGGGCGTAGCGACGGGAGGTATATGGGTATATATACCCCCCCCCCGAAAAAAAATCAGTCCAAGTAAACTTTTTATGGGGCAGAAATGACGCCAGAACGGCTATTGAACATGAGCATTGAAGTTTTATACCTCCCAAAAATTTATACCCTCCCCAAAACAATTTCTGGCTACGTCCCTGGACCACAGGAGTGTATGGAGAGTTTGAACCACAACTTTTCTTTATTGCAACTCCTGCAGTGATTTGCACAGAACCGAGAACACGTGGGGTCCCCATTTTTCCACCCCCACTGGTGTTTTTTGGAGTCCCCATTTCCTCTCACCCTAACGGACGTGGAGACTAAACGGGCACATGCTACAACTAAATGCATTGCTATATGCCTACCGCGCTGGTCTGTCAGCGTTGCTGAGTTTCTTGTTGTGTTTTTTACAGCTGAAGACTGTGTTCGCCATGGAGATTCTGCTGGCTATTCTCGGAGTGGCTGCGTTTATTTCCTGTCTGTGGGGTTCAATACTCTGCTGCATTCACAAAGGATGTTGTACTTCCAATCCCGTCGTAGCGTTCGCTGTGAGTTATTTTCTCCCAATTAGCCAATCAATAATCAATAAGTGATCGATCAAAAGACGTTTATATAGCGTCGTACGTCGCAAGCAAATCATAGACGTTTTATAGACTGTTTTACTCTTCTGATATTAACGATGGGCGATATGTTTGTGATTGATCAGATAAGAATTATTCACACTCTGCGAAAACTCGGTTACGGGTACAAACATTTAGCTAATGAAGATGGTGGACACTTCAAACATTCACTCTAGAACGGTCTAGCTTTATTAAATGATATTTGATGCTTTTAATTGCTAATTGTGTTTTCTTCACTTCAAACGTTGTTGTGTTTAAAATACACCCGAACTTGACGCAAAAATCGGACGAGAACGTATCCTTCGGGACCCGAAGGATACGTTCTCGTCCGATTTTTGCGTCAATGCCCTTGAAAAATTATCTTTCATATTTAAAGCTGTGCTAGGCTATTTCTATAGTGCAAAAATTTAAACAGAAGTGATAAAATTTGCCGGACACAAAAACGTCTCGCAAGTAGGCCTAATTCGCAAAAAAATACCAAAAAGTCGAACGATTTTGAAAACAATGCGATATTCATAAGCGAGTCTTTTTAGCCGAACCCCGTGTACACACGAATGTGTACAGCGTACATTGTGTACTGCGTGTTGTACTGTGGTGTATACAGATGATGCCTGCACAACCACAAGTGACAGTTGTCAGCCAGCAGCAGCAACAGCAGCCTGTAGCCTACCAGCGTACGTATCAAGATGATCGTGTTACTTACTTTACATCGAGCTCACAAGCATGCACATTCACGACTGTAGCTATAGAGTTGTGAGTCCCGAAATTTCCGGAAATGTCCTCCTAATAATAAATTTCCGGAAAATTTACAACCCTATCTGTAGCTATCATTATTTCTATAGTAGCGGACTGGCGATCAGCTAGGTCAGAGCAGCACAGTACAGTACTCCGACATCCCGTTACAGTCTGTTACATCTGTTACAGTCGAATACATGCTGGATAGGCTACGCATCAATCGAATATATTCAGCCCAACGCCAACGTATTGGGACTTCATCGGAGGGTCAACCTCAACCAACCATTTTGTCCAGGGCCAGCGGTCAATTGATGCGTTGCTTCCCGTCTGTCTGTCTGTCTCTGCGTCTGTCACTCATTGCATGCGTCGCTCGTCAAATGTTGACAGTATAGTTGACGTTGGCTTCGTCGTCAAAACGCCGTTACAACGAACCGACGTTTGGTTTTGTCTGGTTCATGGATGGCGGTGTGTGTGGGACAGGGTGGCCTTAATGTTGCTAAGGAACTGGCGTTACCCTCTGATTACGCGGTGCTCTCTGTCTCGACGCTTACAATAATATTGTTGTTGTTGTTGTTGTTATGACGATCCCGTAAGGCAACTGCCTATATTGAGGGGACAAAGATGTCCCGAAGAGATGGGGAATTCCACCAGACTCTGAATCCGGAGGGATCCGTCTCTCCCTCGTAATGGTTGACAGCCATTTATTGACTGGGGCAACATTCCCAACAGTTAACAGTTTCAGAAACTATGGTACCCTGGTTGCTGTTGATTTTTGGACCCGGGAACGGGTCCCCAACGGCTACGAACGTTGTTGTTGTTGTTGTTGTTTGGGTTCTTGTTGTTATCAGATTTTCAAAGTGCTAAAACTTTTCCGTTTCTCAACCGAGCGTAATTAAACATTAGCTACTGATCGGCGACAGTATTCTCGATTTTCGCACCTTTAATGTCAAAATCGTCGTATACTGCTGAAAATCCTCAAATCATACTGGCTTGGCCTTGGTTTATGATTGTTGATCTCCGCGCCTAGCCTAGGAGTCATTATTGTCAACAATTGACTCTGTCTGTCTGTCTGTTGCTTCACGCGGTGGCTTCATGAAAACAGTTGATGCCTAACAGCAATTGGAGTCGCGGTGGATTAAATTAAATCACACTTGATGGGGCACAATCTTATTTTGTGAATTAGTTGAACAAGATTTTCATCGTATTTTTAAATTAAGTCCTAATTAACTAGTAAGTAACAAAATACGGAAAATCGACAGGTAGCGACACCTGGCGAATAGAAATGAAATGCGCGTTCCCGGGTCCACAACGGCTACAAACGTTGTTGTTGTTGTTGTTGTTGCTGCTGCTGCTGCTGCTGTACTTGTTCATTTACTGTTCTATCAAGCAAATATATCGAATGATCGATTGATTGATTGATTGATTGATGACGTGTTTGTTGACAGAACCGGCGGGTTATCCGGCTCAGCCTGCAGGCTACGCCTACCAGTAAGCCCCGCCCACCCAGCAGGTGCTTGTTGGCTGCTCAACTGCTGAATCTGACAGCTCTACATCAACATGTCGTTGATGCACCAAGCCGCTGCTGATGATCAATACACTCTGACTGCTAATAACAACTTCTGCTTCGCTTGCTACTAGCGACTGTTAAGGAACGATCACAAGTAAAATAAATCATGCAATAAAACGTAAAACAAGTCCTGCAGGACTTGCACAACTGTTGCAGCCCTGATTAGCATTTTGTTTTAGCTTGCAGCCAATGACGGCGCACTGGACGGTACGCCGTCATTGGCTGCAAGCTAAAACAAAATGCTAATCAGGGCTGCAACAGTTGTGCAACTCTTACAGTACTAGTTTTAAGTTTTATTGCATGATTTATTAGCACTGGAGAACAGTGATTCGTAAATATTGGATTGTTTAACAAAAGTGCTCTGTAATGTTTCAAATGCAACAAATTCACTTCATGCCGTGGCTGTGCCCCGGACCACGCAGGGAGAATTCACAACCCTCCTCCGTGTCCCAAACTGTGCCTAGTCGCCTATGAAATGGAATATTACCTTTCCATTCTTAACGTCTCACGGCGCCTATATATGGCATCTAATTCTGAGCATTTCTTCCTCTTTAACGACTGGGCTTAGCCTTCCAACTCCAAGTCCTGGATGCGCCGCCTATTGTTTGCTCATGCATATTCAAGAGATTATTGGGCGTGGTCTACCTATACGCTATATAATATAATCATTGTGGATTAACTCTGACGTTGCGCTGTATTGGTCAGTGAATCAACTTATCTGCATAATTTGGCGGATTTATTTTGTACTCGAAACTGACTCCCACCAGACTCTTACAAATCCCTGTAGAAACTAAATCTGCCTATGTAATAACAACTGTCATCATTGTGGGCTAAGCTTACATTGCACAATATCTCAACATTATGTCCATCTACGGCCCATTTCAAAATTTGAGAGCGCATGAAGATTTCTTGTGCATCTAGACTTTCATGCAACACAAACATGTTGCAGCTCTTCGTTAGCTGTTTGTTTAACTCATTAGTTATTAGTAACGTTCGCTTTTAGAGATGTGTTACTTACTTACTTACTTCTGGTAACGATGAAGTCATATCGATGAGTCCAGTAGAATTACCTTCATGGTTTAATATTGAGTCGTTGTGAAGCGGGATGTCTGTTCAAGGTCAAGGTCGTCTACGGGCCATTCAAGGTCAAATTAGAAAACGAGGAAACAGTTTGGTAAATGTACGTGGTAAAAGTAGTATTTTACCGGTGAAGACATTTAGACAGTGGCCATGTACATATTAATGACGTGATTAATGATCATAATCTGTGACCAGTCTAAAGTTAGTGTAGGCCTATGACATTGCAGCAGCTTTATGTTTTTATCGCGACTTTGCTTTCTGCTATTGCTTCATGGGGCTGCTATTTGACTGCGGAATTCCCTGGCAAAATTGATGCCTTGTTAAGGACAGCGCATCGTTACGAGTTTCCTGCAATATTCAAACAGTGTCTGAGCTATTTGACAAAGCTGCGCAGGATCTCTTTCACAAAATACAATCACATGACCAATTGCCTAAACAGTATCTTACCGGAAGAAAAGTAGGCCTAACTCTTCGTCCACGGAAACACTGGTTTCAGCTCCCCAATTGTGTCTTTAGCATTTTAAAATTGTCATTCGTAAATCATTGTCTTTTAAGATTCTGTAGTTTTCATGTTAAGGTTACTATAATGTAATTAAATTGCATTATTCTATTTTATGTATCGTGAATGCTTACGCATTAGCATTTGTCTTTTGCACTAAACTATTAACTTACTTTGAGTATATACTCAAGACTTTTCAGACGACCGTCTCTGTATTTGTCTGCGTGTTTAACCCTAACATCAAAAGGCTGACCCCCCCCCCCTCCCCCTTACAAAGTCCTAAAACAGACTCTGGGGTCTAAACCCTGTTTTGTGACTGTGACTGACTGTGACTGTAACAGTTTACATTTAGTCGGATAACTCAGATTCCTCTGATCACTGTAAAAAGTGTAAAATATCTGGTAACGCACTAAAGTTAAAAAATAAATCAGAGGCCAGAAAGATGGCGATAGCTTAGTGTGAGTGTGTCGAATGCGTTTGTGATTAAGACAATATTGTAATAAAACATGAATATTTTACTAATTTATTTATGTAACAGTGGTCTGAACATTCTACATCTTGCATGTTTTAATTCGCTCAATTGTGTTCGTAAGTGCATTAAGCCTACCGACTGGTGTAGCTTTGCAATAAATGAAGTCTCAATAAATCGTCTTGATTAAATCTGTTATCGACGACTTGCTCTCACATAAAACTTCCTTTTGACCACATGTGTGGCAGTTTTAAGACATGTCTACTCAGAGCCTCAGTTAAAGGGGTACTAGCCTAAAGGTAGGCTACTGCTGCATTTGGGCCGGGTAACACACAGCGAGAGTAGGTTAATTAGGGGCTAATAATGTCACTAACACCAAGACGTATACATTCAATCAAGTGATGACCTTGAGTGACTTTGAAGGTCATTAGAACGGTTGTAGGTCAGCAGTTCAAATTACAGCGTATAACAACATCCAACACCAATCATCCACAAATATTAATTAGTAATGATAATAGGCTAATAATATTCAGGACAATCTTTACGGTGCTGTCATCATGACGGAGACATTGTGAGAGTTTACCCGGTTCACGCGATGAATACAGAGCAGCACCAGGTGGCTGCCGACCTTTAGTCTTTGGACCAAGCTGACCGACTTGAGCCGTAAGCCAGCTTTTAGGCGGCTACGAAACTACATCCACGATCCACCATCGCCATTTAACCTGAAAGCTGGTACTCATTTTACCGTTTCACTGAGAGTAGAAGGCTGAGTCGACCTGGTGGCTGGTTACCAGTGGCGGCGCTACGTTGTGGCAAAGCAGTGCAAATGCACTGCCAGTTTTTTGCCATGCACTGCCAGTTGCACCGCCTGTATTTTAGAATACGAAAACAAAAAGTGTGTCAATATTCAATAACAGGACTACGCTATTGACTTGATCAGTTTAATAGCATATTAACACTTACCGCCTAGACCCATATAAGTAGACTAGTAATTATAGTGTCGGATAGAAGGCCTTGTCGCCACTGAAGATGAGACCATTTCCGTTTGCAAAAATGCAGAAAATAAGCGATTTCAAAGTTTATTTTTGAAAATTTTTTTGAGACGTAGCCCCCAGGCCCCCAATGGGAGGGGCTACGGCATCCCTCCTCCACCTCCCCCTCGGGACTCCGGAGCCTCGCGCCTCCTGCACCTTCGGTTTCTCCATCTGCCCTACCTGGAAATAAAGCTGACCTTTGAATGCACTGCCTGATTTTATGGTCTGGCGCCGCCACTGCTGGTTACATACCGCAGACAAAGACAGTCACCCATCCAAGTATTAACCGGGCCCGGCGTAGAGTAACTTTGTTGATCGAAGCCAACGCGTTACCGCTAAGCCAAACCGCCAACCGAGCTATGTCTGTGTTGTTACGACGTTTATGAATTTGGAAACGGATGTCATCGCCGCTGACTGTGCATGCGGTCTTTCATTCGCAATACAGACGTATAAATGGCGGCTTAGTTCCGGCGTTGATAGAATTATCACATCAATCGATCAATAGCTGATGACTGGCGGCTGTAGTCACTGTGACGGCGGTTGACGTCAGGAGGACATAAAGGCAATGATTCATGAGTACAGGCCACGCAGCTGATATTTGTGTCGACTCGACGGCTCCTTGGCAACCTTACAATGATTGTGTGACGGAAGGTAGGTTTCCTCTGATCACGCCAATACAATGTAGCTAATAAACACTTGTAAACTCGGCGGAAGAGGACGAGGCGTCATCAGAATCTGGGAACGTGCTAACCCTCCCTCGACCACGGTCCATCTTCGGATGTGCAGAAATTCGTTTTTTTTGCGGATGGGGGGATAACAGCAATGTTCTATGCTGCTTAGTGCTTGGAAAATGTGTTTTTCAGAAGCAAATTTTGTATATTGTGGTTTCTGGGGGGGGGGTTGCTTCCAAATTCCCCC
>Ga0209781_1000473_pt1 | contig 10479 bp, 4 predicted proteins | sample WorMetHERISLAND1_3_FD_187386 | JGI IMG/M metagenome (GOLD analysis project Ga0209781, IMG submission 187386) | Marine gutless worms symbiont microbial communities from Max Planck institute for Marine Microbiology, Germany - Olavius albidus HERON... | ecosystem: Host-associated > Annelida >...
CGTGAGCTAGTTGCGAATTCATGTACACACCGCCGACGCCGACGCGACGCGACAAAACAGTTTCGTCGCGTCGGCGTCGGCGGTGTGTATTGGGCATAATGGCGACGGTGGAGGAAGACAACGGACGAGCGAATTACTTACGGCCGAAGTTGGTCCAAGGGTCGGTGATCCAGCTGTATAACTCCAATCGCGACTACGATAAAAGCTAAAACTTGCAACTTGCAAGCTGCAAGTTACAACACTTGCAACTTGCAGCCAATCACAGCGAGCGTACCGTCCAGTCGATGGTATCAGCCCACTGACTCAACGCGTCCCTGATGACGTGGCTCCGCCATTTCCTTGCAACTTTTAACTGTAATCGTAGTTGTAATAGGGGTTTATGCTGATCTTTAGGATGACGTTCATCCTCCAGCGTAGGTCGACAACAGCAGCGTATTTAGCACATGACTGTATGGCAAAGGTGCTCGAATAGCCGTAGCGGTGCTTCCTCTTTTACAATATCGACAAAAATTATTCCGCAGCGAATTTTCTATATTTCTCTGAAATAGAATTCAGTGTCAACTGACAGTTTTCCTGCGGCGAGCGGATCGCGGATCCTGATCCGCCGGCTGCCAGTTCCTGATCCGTTATTGCACTGGTACTTGTTATCTGGACACTTGTAGAAACTCGGATCTCGAATTGCATCTAGGCTGCCTCTCCCTGCGCTGCCAGGAAAACGAGTTGTTCATTCATTCATTTATTCAGATTTACAGCGGTAGTATTTTGATGTTTTAATGACGATGTCAGACGACTCGCTGTCGTGTTATATCGTGTTATTGGTTCAGCTAGAAGATCCGTATTACACGGAGCCTGAGTATTTCTATGATTGAGCTCGATCTCTGGACCATTGGTCGAACTCCTGAACCAATGGCTTGGTTGTCCCGCGACTGCAGTACATTTTGCGCTCGGCTGGTCGGCAGGAGTCGTCTTTCATCGCTAGACCACATCAATATCGCCTTGTATATACAGGGTGGGCCAAAAAAGTGAACCCCAAATGCTCTACACATAACTTCGTCAAATATTGGCCGATTTTAAAAATTATTTCACTTTTACAATCTCCAGAAAATTTGCAATGCAGTGGTCATTAAGTATCCACCACACCTCAAACGCGTCGCTACACTACCTTGTGAAAATGTTTATGTCAGAAAACTAGCGTGTTCTGTGCGATGTGGCGCATAGTGAATGACTGATTCATCGTAACATGTACTCAATGAAATCCACAGAATATTTAATGTTAAAACAAAAGAAAATAACTTTGACATAGCGTACTATCATTTTGAGGTCTCTATGCGTTGTTTTTTTACAAATGAAAAGTGTAACGAACTGATGAGATGGATTTCACTGATTAACAAGCTATTTTCTGACAAACATTTCACAAGGTAGTGTAGCGACGAGTTTGAGGTGTGGTGGGATATTTAATGAATGTTGCATTGCAAATTTTCTGGTGATTATAACAGTGAAAGAATTTTTAAAATCGGCCAATATTTGACGAAGTTATGTGTAGAGCATTTGGGGTTCACTTTTTTGGCCCACCCTGTAGGACCTGTGTAGTTACCGAGCAAATCGTTTAAATCAATCTACCAGTGTTTTTTATCTCCGTTGTGCAAAACACTCTGAACGATTTACTATTTTATGTTTTTACGGTTTTTTTATAAATTGCTTTTTATTATCAGCTCTACAGCGCGGCAGCATAGCGAGCTTGCAGCTACGAAAGAGCTGCACTAGATGTCCGTCCGTCCGTCTGACCGTCACGCTCTAGTATTACGTCAAAATGACCCAAGCCAGGACCACGAGATCATCACACTTCACAGACGGTCACTTCCGATACTAGTTTTTGCGAGATAAATACAAATAATGGCAGCTGTGACAAACGAGTAGGGTCTACCACTCCACTAGCCGATTAACAGTGTGCGTGGAACGTGATCTGACCCAAATGATCATTTTGATCCGAAAAAGAACACGAGTAGATCGTTCCGATTACGTTTTAGAACGCCCGCGCCGTCTGCGTGTATGCCTATACGGATCGGACGGGGACGGTTTCTATTGATTGCCTCTGACATTTTGACGGTCTTAGTCGACATAGCCGTCAACGCTGTCAACAGAGCCAGCCAGCGGGCATGCCAGTGACGTCGCTTTACATACTCGCACACCAGGTCGTCTAACGAAAACAATCTGCGCTAAATCAGGGCTCTGTGGACGGATCTCGCTAATTTCCGCCCAGTCGTCGGTCGGCGACTTCGTTATGAGATTCGTGGACGCGTTTGCAGCGTTTCGTGTAAAGATCCTCCGTCGTCAGCTTGTTGATCGGCAATGTGAAGTAATGACGTGAACTATAGCGATGATACCTCGGCGCTGTTGTCCAAACTATTTCTTGACAGGTAGAACAGAAGCCTGTGACCCTATAATATTTCGAAGATACAGCGGCGTAAAAAGGTTAAAGGTTAAAGCTGTGTATAGCTCTTTATCGCAATTCCACCTGGGAGAAAGGCTGGAGAATCGTCAACTCGTCCCACCCCGCTCCATTTAACGCGCTCGCAAGTTGGGACGTGTTGCAAACGCTCTCGATGGCACCTCCTAGAAAAACTAACAATACTGTAACTAACAGTTACAGTGTAGTGGCAACTCTATCTCGCCAAATATAATTCTGTTGACAGAATGCCAGCAAGTGTCAGAGAGACAGACAGACAGAATGACGGATGAACAAAGTCTGACAGACTGATTTGCTGCAGCTGTTACCACAGTATAGCATATCTGAGGTTATGCTAGTAAAAAAGCAAAGAAGCAGTAAACACTAAACATCCTTGGCTAATAGAGCTACGCAGTTTCATTTCGTGGCGATTTTTTTGCAGAAAGTAATTTTAGGTATACAGCCAGTCCGCGTTCACAACTTTTCTATTACGCACCGTCCTTAAACCTTTCGCGGATTTTCAAATTGCAACGGATTTAAAACGGACTGGCCCGCAGTCGTTTCCACACTTTTTGACTGCGTGCGTGTTTCACTTTCTAACAACTTGTTCCAGCCGCGTTGCTGAGGAGAAGAAGTTTTGAAGACATCGATGCCCATTATGCCTTTAAGCCAATAATTGAGGTAGAGACCTCCAGCATTTTCACTCATGAACTGATCCACATCGCTAGTCATCTTGTTCTTATTGTTCGTTGGCTACTCTTATCGTTCGTTTCAAATCGGATCAGAATGAACTTTGACACTATGGTTCTTCGAGTAAATTCGCGTCGGGAGTCGGATTTTTGATGTGACGTCATACTTCCACGATATGCGCATGCATACATCCAGCACGCCTTGTTGGCCAACAAGGCGTATGCAGGTAACTCGGGCGATGCTAGAGACAAGTTACTTGCATCAGAGGATTTCAGCATTGGAGTAGCAAGAATCGTAAGAAAAACTTATGACAAACGTATGCGTAACTTAGGCCTATGAAAACATATTAAGTGACTTATGAAAACAGCAAACACGCATGAATTCATTATTTCGATCATTTGCGACAAATTAGGCAGCGAAATCACTTAATCTATCAGTTACATTGTTAAGGTTAACTATTGGCAACGGCACGATTGACCTATTTAGGCACTATATATAAATAAACGTAGGCTATTCAGTTCACTTCAGTTCAATTACGGAATCGTTGTCTGTTTACACTTTCTGGCGCGATTCTTTTCGATTCATGTAAAGCAGTGATGTAATGGGATAATATTGTACAGTAATTGACCTTGCAAAGTAGCGAAACAGCATTTTTTGAGTTAATGTAATTTAAAGGGTTAATAGTTTAGTTTGGCTTAGCTGCAGTTTGAGGCTATAGCGAGTCAGCGCTGTAAACTAGCTATAGTATTGAAATGTTGGAATGTGCCTACTGTTCATTCTACTCATATCAGCTTAGTAAACAACTGACATCTAACTGTCTGCGTTTTTTATGTTTGCCATAATCAATCAATCAGTCAAACGCATTTATATAGCACCATGTATCACGAGTGACTCCAAGGGGCGTAGGGCCTAGTGGCTCGACTATAGGTCAAGATCAAAATTGTCAGTACCGCAGACTGGTGTAAATATAGAGGCGTATCCGTGTTTTGTGTTCGCTAAGCTGTTTGATATTATGTTTATGCCGCCGCCCATGCACGTAGTGCATGGGAGACAATGTTTCTGCCGTGTTCGTTCGTGCGTGCCGACGTCCTGAACGTTGTTAACACGATATCTTGAAAAGTACTAAAGGTTAAAGGTTAAAGTCACGTATTGCTCTTAATGGTACTCCATGACAGAGCTACGGGATGTCATCTGCCATATGGGATCACACAGTGTTACCTGCCACCCGACACATGTGAACGCGCCCCGCCTTAACCCCAGCCAGTAAGCTGGTGCTCGATTTACCTACCCCGGAGGGATAGAAGGCTGAGTTGACCTAGGCTACCCGGCAATGAACCGGACGGAAGTCAAACCTGCGATCTCTCGATCACAAGTCCAGCGCCCTAACCACTACACCACCTACTCTGTGGTCCATAAAAATGTTTATCTGGAGTACTTGATTCATTCTCAGTCGATCATAATTAGGTATATGACTCGCCAGGTGGCGCAGCTGTTTGGATAAATCGGTTATTTTAAATACGTCTGTTAGTTAATGGGATTATGGAAGTAGGCAAAGCTTGACGGATATGGATAGTAATGGGAAAACGACGAAGCGCACTGCGCAGAGCTCTGCCGCGCTGGTCTCTCTGACTTGCTGAGCTTCCTGTAATCATTTTGCTATTTTACTGTTTGTATTCTGTGCTCTTGTACGATTTCATAATACGTATATTTAAGTGTATATGATGTGAATAAAATGTGTATATAATAGGCTAACCACGATCATCGTTCGACAGTTATCATCATTCTCTCAAGATATAACCGAGATAAGTTTCTAACCAATATTGTCCGCCTATCGAGATCGGGCGTCGACGGCAAATATACTGCTACTGATGACAGAGATAATTGAAACTGACGTGTCACGCAGTAGTGATGCTAGGTTCATGTACATGTATATTTCTTCATTAACCCGAACTACACAGCTCAAGCATTGCATTTGCAATGGGTGCCTCGATCGATAGTACCTCCGATTAATTTGCTGCATCAACGTGGTCTAGTAGCAGAATGTCGGACTGGTAACTTTCAGGTCGCTGGTAGAATCTTACCGAGGTCGTTTGCAAGCAACGAGAGCAAATTATTAACCTACTGTATGCTGAGGCCAACTCAGCCTCCTACCCTCAGCGGGACTGGAAATAAGAAGTAGCTCACGGGCTACGGGGTGAAGGCCTATAGTCCGCTGATTGGGGCGGTGGTATGTCTGTGTGCTGCACTGCCGATCCATTTGTTCGTTAGAGTGGGCAATGTATGACCGCATAATGCGCTGCGGTATCATTAGCTCATGCCAATCGGTTACCACTTTCAAGATTGTAAAACGCTGCCGGTCGCATGTAAGCAGCGCTATGGCAGGTACCTAGACTTTTTTTTACCTTTACTTCGTGGTCACAAGCGCTGTAGACGCCTCACAGAAAAAACGCCGTAGACGGCAGTGTTTGTTTGTGCGAAGTGATCCAGAACCCGCGAGGAACAACAGTGCATGGCCGTGCACAGAATAACGACAAATGTGACAGGTGTAAGAACATCGGTTTCGTCGTACATCAGACATTTGCGTCAAGTGATTGATAATAGATGAATGCCGTGTAGACGACTTACGAGAGAGCGCCTGTTTGCCGTTGATTATCTATTAGTTGATGTCGCTGTCCGGGCCCGGATTGTTCACGAAGCTGCTGCTGCTGCTGTTGCTGTTGGCGATGGTGTGTGTCGAAATAGACGCCGGGAGTAGACTGGCCTTGCGATGCATCACAGACATTGTACAGTGTGAATCAAAAAATCCACCCTCCCCTTGACATTTTTCCCAAACGGTTGGGAATTTTTAGTCCAAATTTTACTTGCCTTGCCTACTATACGTTCATGTCCACGCTAGACTTCGAATTTTTATTCAATTACCTTCAACTGTGACGAAGTTATGCCATATTAAGTGCGACCACCCAGTGTGCGTTTCGGCCGATGGTGGACATTTTGAGCATATGATGTGAACTGGGTGGTCGAGCTTAATGTGTCATAACTTTGTCAAAGTTGGAGGTAACTGGATAAAAATTTTTAGTCTAGCGTAGATAGGAACGTGTAATAGGCACGTAAAATGTGGACTAAAAATTTCTAACCGTTTGAGAAAAAATGTCAGAAAACATCAGGAGGAATTTCATGACTCACACTGTAGATTCTCTGTGCATCAGTCGCCGCTTTCAGCGTGAAGGCGTTGCCGTGGCAATGTGACGCTCGGCTCTCGATGTCGTGGCGTAATATCGCCGTGGTCGACGGTTGTTCTGTGACCGAGCCCCCAGGATCACAGTCGCGTCGCCTTCTGCGGCTTGATTTACTCCTCTGCATCGTCCGCTCATCTGTGTAAGAAATTGTTTCGGAGAATGCCTCACTCCGGTCATCAGTCTTATTTTCAAGCAGGCCTGTCGCTCGACCGTTGGCCGCTTGCTTGTTTGCTACGGGTCCTATGTATAAGCAACTGCAAAATCACTTACGGTAGTACATATATAGTTGAATGTTTTTAAAGACTTTTTAGCTTAGGCTATAGTTTCTAGTATTGTAGTGATCTGTTGTGTTTGCTTCTGTCGTAGTTGTATTACTTGTATGTTTGTATTTTTTTCATTTCTACCATTTCTGGTGAATAAAAGATTGTCAATAAATAGCGTGACATCGTTTGCACCTATGAGGTTATAAGAAATTGCATATATGTGCTGCGTAAATACGTGCAGTCTAAATTTATCGACAAAATTGTGCGAAATTTGTCGTAAAGGAAATTATAGCGTCGTCGTTGTTTGTTGCGTAGAGTGAGAGATGCTGAGTGAGCAGCGGGCGATGGAAGAACTCGACAAGTCAGTTTTTCGTACATCTACCGCTGGCTGTGGCAGTGCCAGTGGCGGCCTGGTCGACTCACCTAGCAGCTGCCTGTCCAGCGGCTACTGCTCCGACGACGCCGCAAGTGGGCACGACGACGTGTTCTTCGGCCGACACGGCAAAGACTGCTGGATGTCGAGCGCCGACGTCGACACGGTCGACCTCCTGCGCTGCTCACTCCCGTCGTTCGATGCCGACCTGTCCTCGACTGCGTCGGCGGCAGCAGCGGCGGTCTGCCACGACTCGGTCGTCGACAAGTTCGACGACATCGTCGATAACTGGCTCTTCAACTCCATGTCCGTTCCTTCGCCGTGCGTCGACAGCGACTGGCCGCTTCCTCCGTCGTCGGCGTCGGCGCCGTCCGCCTCGGCGTCGGAAGGACTGGAAGACTTGCCGAAAGACAGTGTCCTTGCCGACCTACTTCTCAACCAGTTCGCCTACACGGCCGCCTCCACGCACCTCGCTCGACCGGAAGTACAGATCGACCATCCGATGCCTTCTGCCGCCGCCGAGCCCAGTCGAAAACCGGAAACGATGACGACATCAGCCGGTGCCTGTCAGACGGAAGCTACGTCGGGGATCTCGGCGACAAAGCGAACGCTGGACGCGGAGAGTTGCGAGTCGTCGGCGGCCCGTCGTCGTCGCTCCAGTCCATGTCGCGGCTGCTGCAGCAACTTGCCGGAAGTTACGTCACCGTCGGCGTTCGGTAGTACGACGACGTCGAAGTCGCATCGAGCGGCAGCGGTCTGCTGCGACTGCTCGACGGAGTCGGCGCGACGAAGTCCCGACTCGGCGTGCGCACCGTCGTCGACCGAGGTCGACTTGAGTCGCCTGTCGGCTCTTCGCCCGGAGTGGCCGGGATTCGCCGACCTCGTCGTCGGCAAAGCCGCATCTCCGCTGGAGCTGTCGTCGGATAGTGTCTCCAAGACCACGGAGTCTCCGACGGAGAGCCGCGATGTGGAAGACTCGGAGTCCGACGCCGCCAGTCTCTCCGCTGAATCAAGTCGGACAGTAACATCGCGACCGGTTATCTTGGAAGCGCTGCTGAGGTCTTCGAACAGACTGGACGCTAACAGAGGCAGCAGCGGCGCTCTGGTACAGATCTGTCTGGTAGTGGTCTCTCCTCTGGGTGTCCAGTGGGGAGGCCAGGGGGTTTGGGGTGGGAGGTTCTGTAACGGCGTCGGACAGTCGAGACAACGAAAGTCGGGTAGGGTTGGGTGTTGGTAGGGGGGTTTAAAGTTCATAGACATAGGTAGAGTCCCTTGGCTACATTTTGCTACTGATAGTAGGCTGTTTATTTCTTTTTACGCAGTTGGCTCCGAAGCGACAACATATCCGCGTGCCTGTGTGACTGATATACCAGCCGAAAACCATACTTTAACTTAAAACAGTCTTTCAAGGTCATTTAGGATCATCTATTTCTGAATCTCTGGAAGGCCGATGAGGGACTGCATATAATAATTTTGGCCTTATCTCTGAAGGTTCCGAAGACACAGAAACCGAAAAAAAATGAAAATCGTCGTTTTCAACCACCCCACTCATTTTGACACCCCTCTCCACGGAAGACCCGCGAATATCCGCATAAACATTATATTGTCATAAAGAAGAGTACCTGGGCTACATTTTTTGCCGCCGATAGTGTAGGTCTATATTCATTCAAATTCACGTGGTGGGCTCCGAAACAAAGCACACATAATATGCAGTAAAGTGCGTAATGGCAGTTCTATTAGCGATAAATAGTAAGCTTGGTCCTATCTTGCACCGTTTCGAAGATGTGCCGACTTAAAGGCCGAAAATCGCTACTTTCCGTACTCTCTTTCATTTAACGCCCTGGCTCGGAGTGACCCGTTTGGATTTTCTAGGTGAACTTTATCTCGCAAAAGCTATAGAGTCCTGGGGCCATCAGTGTGTGAAAACCTCGTGAGCTTGGGTTGTTTTGACACAATACCAACGCATGACAGATGATCAAACATACCGCCACGGATAGCACAACGCTCTGCAAAGCAGATGCCGCCCTATGAAAGTAGCCTACACTGTGGGCAGAAATAACAGAGCCTCAGCACTGGATAGACTATAAGCTCGGCTGAAGTCGATCTCTCGGCAGATGAAGATAAAGGAATGTATTGGTTATTATAAATCTGAGTGTAGAGCGCATACTACGGCTGCCAGTGCCACAACCCACAACGGTGCACTGCATAACATACCGACGAAGGCCCATTACATTTACACAGCTACGCCTATAGTTCCATTTGCTACAAGACCATAACTTATCTAGAAAGAATAACGTGTACAGGCGATACAATCGCACAACTTGCTATTTACGTATAATAATCATAGACACAGAACTACAATAGTGAAGCTGGCGCGACGTATTCATTCATATTTTGTTCAATTACAATTGACAGAACGGGCAGAATGCAACTTTAGTTTCTAAAAGACTGAAACACAAATTGAAACTAAACGTACCTTTAAGCAATAATGTCTTCAGAAAATTTCTGTTATCGGGTTACAACTGAAAACAGAAATCCTGCCGTCTGCCGTTATAGAGCCGCATCGTCACTCGCTTCGTTTCAGCAGAAGCTCAAACGTGCATTTTTGCGGTCATCGTTTTCTGGTGACTATTCGACTCTGCTACCTGTGTGTATATGTGTACAGCGATAGCGTCGATCAAAATACCGCTTTAATGATGATGATGATGATGATGATGACAATAATAATAACACATGAGCAATCGTGTGGTCATATTCGTTTAATAAAATAATCTTGACAGAACGCAAGAGTAAAGTAGACAATAGAGTGAAAATAAATGACTAAAATGTCTGTGAAGAGCCTAACGTTAGGTTAAGACAATAAGAAGTACGTATACAGAAGTAATCATGTGTCAAGTGTTTTGTGCACGATGTTCAAACACTGCAATCATTGTGCGTAGAGTGATCACATGTCAGTCAATGACGATACAAGCCCGACGAACCAGGAACCACGGCTGCTTCATCGACTGCTGAGGGGCGAACTGGACGAAGCCGACATCCACCTTGCCGCCGAGCAGGCTGCAGCTGCTGCAGAGGCGGCCGCCGCCGACCACCAGCCGCAGCAGCCGGATCGGGAAGATGCGGTGCCGGATGCTGGCGAGTGTCGAGAAGGATGGACGAAACAACTGCGTGATGAGGATGCCCGGCTGTTTGCCGAGCTGGCCAGCTACTGCAACACAATATCCAGTGATGACCACACGACCACATCCGCCGAGCCCGACGTCGACAGCATCATCGTCAGTCCTTTCGCAGTGTTTACTTTATAACAACAATATTTACGCGATAATTATTGATCTCCGCGTTGTCGTTGACTCTGTCTGTCTGTCTGTCCGTCTGTCTGTTTGTCACGCTGCTCCTTCAAATCGATTCTTCTTTTTTTGTTTCTCGATGGAATCGAGCCATTTTTTGGCCGTCATCTCTCCATGTGGCACT
>Ga0209781_1000474_pt1 | contig 10479 bp, 7 predicted proteins | sample WorMetHERISLAND1_3_FD_187386 | JGI IMG/M metagenome (GOLD analysis project Ga0209781, IMG submission 187386) | Marine gutless worms symbiont microbial communities from Max Planck institute for Marine Microbiology, Germany - Olavius albidus HERON... | ecosystem: Host-associated > Annelida >...
CACAATCATGACGGCCACAACCATGACGGACACAAACCATGACGACCAACTTGGTGAAATTTATCCAACAATGTTAAATGAGCTTAACTGTACGTAGTTTTACACATTTTCATTGCTGTGGCCATCATGGTCATGGCTTGTGGCCATCGTGGTTTGTGGCCGTCATGGTACAGGCCCGTGGTTACGGCGTCAGACAAGCGCATTGAAAGGCGCCCTTGTAATGTCTACTGGCATGTCACGGCGCCTTACAAATCGTCGTTTTATTAGCACGCGACAGCATGCTGAGCGCGCTATGTACTATCGCAAATCCGTCCGTCTGTCCGTCACACGGGTGGATCAGTCGAAAACAGTTGAAGTTAGGATCATGCAATTTCCACCGTACAGTAGCCCCATCTCTCTAGTTTCTACAGTATAAGTTTCGTCCAAAAATTCTGACGGGATCCCCCCGAGCGGGGGCGTCAAACTAGGGTGGGAACAGAACTACAGATGCATGCGTTATCCAATTGGTGATCATTTCACTTGCTAGAGGGAGCTCTCGTACTGCGATATGACGTTTGCGCGTATTACTCCAATTACTCTACTGAATAACCTTTATCTGCGAAGATGCTACATTATTTTGCAATAAATGATCGACATACACGCCAAATTTTATTCTGCTGTTGTTTACTTTTCGGATTCTGTTTTAAAGCTGATTTTTGCGGTTACATCTGACACCCATAGCTAGGCAAAGGGCCTTTATATAGGCTGCATAGCACTGCTGTCGCGCGCTTAACGTTGGCGTTAGCTAAACTTTCTTGTTATTATTATTATTATTATTATTGTAGGTCAACTCAGCCTTCCATCCCTCCAGTACTCGTAAATCAAGTACAGGGTGCATTCACTTGTGTCGGGTGGCAGGTAACACTGTGTGATCCCATATGGCAGGTGATGCCCAGTAGTTCTGTGATAGGTTTTCCATGAACAGCTGATCGTTCCTTTAACCTACTAACCTTTATTTGGCAATCCAGACTGATTTAACTGTCCTGTTCTTTCCAGATTTACAAATCAAAGATACAAGAAAGGCCGGCAGTCACTGACAAACATGCGCGACGCTTGCGAAACAATGCCAGTTTAACTATTTGAAAAAGGAAAGAGTATCGGTTATCGGTACGGCCCAACACAGTTCAAGTTTTCCGGCAAGTCTGCTTTTCACCAGATACAGAAAAGTTTAATGACAAAAACTTTAGACATTAGGCAAACACTGAAATCGTCATAAACCCATTTAATTTTCATGGTCATTGAAAGTGACAGCACTCAATAGCTTGCCTATGATTTCTTTCATATTACCGTCCCATAGTAACTTTGTAAATCTGGAGATATGGTGACATATTGGTTGAAAATCGCCAAAAAACATACCCCACACTCTTTATTTGGTACGTTTGTTAGGATGATCCCTTGCAAATTTTTCGACAAGTCACACCTTGCCAGAAAGCCTGTTTTCACTCTGCTAGGCACAATACCGGTGTGTGACGGACAGACGGATGGACAGACAGACAGACATGTCGCTATCTCAAAGACTGCGCTATGCATAGCACCACAAGGTTAAAAAATGTTGCATAGTCATTAAATACGCAAACAAATTTACATATGGACCTACAATAAATAGTAAGTTGGTAATTAAGGCTCAGGTACAGTGACATCGAAAGCATATGGCTTTGGTGCAATGTGAGGGACCATCACAGCTGGAAATGTCAACAGTTTCAGCAGTCTCAGACAGTCGTGCACGAGTCGGCCTCAAAGTATGTGAATCCTTCTTTACTAAAGTCCGATCATCACTATCTGATGAAGAAGACGAAGAAGACACTTCACAACGTGTCCGTTTGCTCCTGACCGAGCGAACCACGGAGCCGATACCACTCGAGAGTTCTGAGCATTTCGTTTTAATGCGGTCTCGTGAACTTGTAAACCTGCTCGAATGGGGCTTAGTAAAGTTATTGGTGCTTGCAGGCAGAGATAAACGTTGAGAGGATTTTCGACGAGCACCACCACCAGGTTTGTGAGATAAACGCTGCAGTTTTGACCCGATGGGGTTAGGGGAAGTTGTTAACTGGATGGGGTTAGGGGAAATTGTTGACAGCGATGACGCAGGCGAACTGTCCAACGCAAACGCAACATCGAGAAGTATCAAGTCATCTTCAGATTCGACTTCAGCATCAGTATTTTCAGCTGCATCGCAGTCTTCAAAGTCACTCACGAGACTGATGCTCGATAGTGAGCAGAAGCTCGTGTCTGGTGGCGGCGGACTGCAGTCTCGCAGAGGCGTGCTGGTGGCAAAACCTCGCAAACGTCTCTGTGACGATTTCTCCACCACGGTGTTGCTGTCTGCACCCGCACTGCCCAGCCCCGTATCGCACACACTTTCACTTTCTCTGGCATTGTGATTACTATCACTGCAGGAGAATCCCAGTGAACTTGACTGTGAATGAGTATCAGAACCAGAAGCCTTATACTGATTACACACGACCGGTGTACGATGACGAGAATATTCTGTGGCAAATTTGTGACAACCTGGAAACTGGCTGTTTTTAACCATCTTTGTTAAACCTGAGACTTCTGGCAACACTGGTACGGGGTCGAGTTTACCCGTAGCAGAAATGATTCGTTCTTTTCCAACAGTGCTGCCACAATCTGGCAACTGACACCTTTTTGCAGCCTTCATTGAAGCTAACACTTCTGTCGACAGTGGGCTAGAAGGTGTACTGTACGTCGGATGGTTGCAGCATGGTATGTTCCAACAACTGGTCTTAGGACTGCCAACAGTTGACCTGGCACTATCAACATCAGCTGACACAGGACAGGCAGTGGTAAGAACTCGTTCCTCTAAGAAAGTCGACCACGTCTTCTTTGTAGCTGCTGCCTGATGCAGCACATACGCTGGAGACCTTCTCTGAGAATGAACAACTTCCAGTTGCTTACTTGGTGGCAGCCGAGAGGCATCTATGCCATGCATCTGATGAAACGTGTTAAATGTTTTAACAGATTCGCGTTGATGAGTGGGGACGACAGCTTCAAATGATCGCTGCCCGCTGGTCGTCGACGGTCCCAAATCGGCAATTACGACCGACTTTCCGAGCGATGGTTTTAAGTCGACGGATCTGTGATGTTTACTTACGTCCGTGACGGTAAAAGTTTCAGATATACTCGGTCCAGCGGCGGTTAGAGAGTAAGTTGAATTATGATGTCTGTCAAGAACTGAAAGGCTACACACTGTGCCAACTTCAGAAACATCGTCACCATCATGTGCTACGGTAAATGTTGCGTTCATCGCCTGTTCACTTAACTCCGGCTGAACTTTAACCATAGGTTCTTGAGTTACGGACGCCGGTGTGCCAACGCTTCCGCAAAAAGTGGTGATGATACGCCGAGACCGCACTGAACATGCAGTCGACGTTGTTGACCCGGAATCGTTTACCTGTGCTGCGGAATGCTGCACGGAATACTGTACTCCAGTTTTACCAACGGCGGACGTGCCACACTTCGTCTGCACGGTTACATCAGCCGGCTGCTCAGAAGAACATCTCAGACTTGGTGTGTTAGCACCAACTGACTCACTGGAAGAGTCAACCGCACTAGAAGTCACCATTGAAGTCTGGTGCACGGCACCTTCTAATAAAATACAACTCCTGTCTACACTGGCTGGCTGAGCAGAATCAGTGTACGACTCTAGACCTTCGATTGCAGCAACTGATGCAGTCGTAGAATCACCAGCATTAGAAGTGACTATTGAACTGTGGTGCACAGCACCGTCTAGTGACGTGCAACTCCTGTCTAAACTGGCTAGCTGAGCAGAAATAGCGTACGATTCTAAAACTTCGACTGCAGCTCGTCTTGAACCTCTGGCTCTCTGTTCCGGTCGATCATCTGTCAAAAGACGAACTTTCTGATCGTGTTCTGCAGTAGAGCTACTTCCATTATTCAAAGAATTTGCATCATTGTCTGTGACTTCGCCTGCACTTGCACATTCACTGGAAAAATTCTCATTCAACGACTTAGGCACGACCTCTTCTTCCGGTTCTGTGGTCTGCTCTGTCTCCGAAGCGCTAACATCGCTATCGTCACATTCATCTTCTGAAGATTCCGAGTCTATAGTCTCCGCATCACTTGGCTCACTTTCACTGACATCTCCTGATAAATCAAACACAGAGTCTGATTAATTATTCACGTCAAAGCCAGACACAGTGATACAAATAAGTATTCACACACTTAATTGACTTTTCTGCTTGGCTAGACCTGTAAGTCTGTGCAAATTCAAACTGTAGTGAAACGTGTTGCCCACCTATATTTTTATACCTACAGTGTAGCAGAAATATCACAGCCGCTACTGCAACTAGCAGAAGCCGACTGGCTCTAAATTTGTCGAATGCAACTAATAAAATTGGCATTTCACACAACTATAATACACAACCCACTAGCCACTAGTTTTCACCAAGCCATCTTGCATCCAACACATCTTCCAATTTCTTCACATTTTCTGATTACATCAATTTAAAACTTTTCTAGCTGAATGCTATTTCGAAGTCAAAAATACAGAAATCTGGGTCAGAATACTTTTGCAGTCACGGTCCTATCACTACAAAAAGTAGAAGGAGATCAGTCACACAAATATGATCAAGAAAGTTCAGCAAAGCTGACAAACCAGCGCGTTAGCTATGCATTTACCTCTAGCCCGTTTAGTTTCTATGCCTGTCATATTTTGCCTACTTCCAAGTTCCAGCATAGTTATTTTACTTATTTTCTATATCAGTGAACAGCATGTCTGAAAACTGTGAGTGTGAATACAGTTCACTGGTTTGAGGCTTCCTCTTTGGGAAACACCAGTGAATAACCCTATAACACTTATGTCACCAGTACAGTGGGGGCTGCATTTTTTTGCCGCTGACAGTCTATGCGTAGCTCTGCAAATTTCCTAACAGTTTTCTCCAAAAGCCAGAAATGCCAACCCATTGGATGTCGAACTCCAACCAGATTTTAACGCAAAATGACCATTCAAGGTCATCCGTTTCGGTGTCAATGAAGAGCCACTAATGGGCTACGTAGTACAATATAATAATTGTGGCCTTGAATGTGAAGGTTTGGAAGATATAGCGAGCGAAAGAAGCGAAAATCGCCATTTACGTCGCCCCACACTCATTTGACGCCCCCTCTCCAGCAAACCCCCGCGAATATCCATATAAATCTTACCTTGCTAGAAACTAGGTTCCCTGGGCTACAATTTTGTCGCTGACAATGTATAGGTAGCTCTTCAAATTTTCAAACAGTTTTGCCCGAAAGCCAGAAACGCCAACTCATTAGTTGCCGAGCCCGAAACAGATTTTAACGCAAAATGCTCATTCAAGGTCATCTATTTCGATGTCAGAGAAGAGCCACTATGGGACTACATAGCAAAGTATAATAATTGTGGCCTTAGATGTGAAGGTTCGGAAGATATAGCAGGTAAAATAAGCAAAAATCACTATTTTGGATGACCCCACTCTCACTTGAAGCCTCCTCGCCAGCAAACCCCTGCGAATATCTGCATAAATCTTATTTTACTAGAAACTGCGATCCCTGGCTACACTTTTGTTGCTGATAGTATGGGTCTATCTTCATTCAAATTTTTATGGAGGTCTCTGAAAGACATGTCCATAATGCAAGAGAGCGCATAATAGCCGTTCAGGGTCAATGCAGGGTCACCCAAGGTCGTTGATTTTGGTCCCAATCGAAAGCGTGTATGCGATTTCCTATTAGTGATTAATAGCAACCTTGGTTCTATCTTGCACCGTTTCGGAGATACGGTGGTTTATTGGTGGAAAAATCGTCAAAATTGCCAAATTTTTACCCACCCCAGTCTCATAAATCGCCCATGCTCGGCATGACCCCTTTCGAATTTCGTGATGAGCCAGATATTTCTAGAAACTAGAATGTTCAGGCTATCGGATGGTGAAGAAATCATGACGCTAGCTTTCTTCGTTTTGATACAATACCAGAGTGTGACGGACATTCCTCCTCTGGCTATACCAGCGCTTGCATAGCTTGCTATGCTAACACGCTGGTAAAAACACATATTCAATATTCCACGTCTTGGGTGAGATGACCTATAAATTTGATGTAATACACATCTCACAACTTCATCAGCTACAGCCTGTTCATTGATACATTAAATATATCAGTAAAAGAGTGCCAAATATCATCAGAAAATGGACACAACATGAATAAAATAAATAAGCATGAAAATATCATACCTTGAAGTATAGCATCCCTTCTTTCTGCAACACCAGACTGCAACAAAAACAATGCCCTTGATAACGTATGCACAGTACAGTTCTTCAAGCTATGAGCCGAAAACTTTATCTACTCAACACGCTGTGCATCTTTAAACTACACTGTCTCAAAAAAACGGACCCCTGGGATATGTTTAAATAACTCCTACAAATGTTATTGGATATTAATGATTTTTGGTGCATCACTATATGATCTTCTTCTTTTCACTCTTACAATTTTGCGACAAGTAGTAAAACAGAGAACCAGCTTAGGTTTTTCCACTGACAACCAGAGCGGAAGCTGGCGCACCATAACAGTTTAACGAAACAGAATATCAGACACGAAAATTTCTGTAATTTAACGTTAAATATTAACGTCATGTACAATTCAGACATTAAAACAAATCATATGACTAGTGTTCATTAACAGGCATAGAAACTTCTTTTATGGTCATCAATCGGCGATTGCCTAAAATGCTCTGCCAGGCAGACTGCGATCAGACGCTGCTTCCAAGAAAGCATTATCGTTCACCGGCTCTGGTATATACGTTGCTGTACACAGCCTCAAATGCTGCAGTCGCATTGTTTGAAGAGTACAGTTAGCTCTTTTCTGGCTGAGAATATGGTCTTTAACATTGCAGACATTCGCTGGTGTACGATTTGTTCTTCATGGCATTCCGCTATACCGTTCTGAGCGTTCTCTTGTCCAGCCGTACCAGTGTACTGTTTCATTAATACGTTTAAAATTATAATGAATAGTTTTAAAAAAGTCTAAGTTGCAGAAAATTCCTTAAGTCTTTGGGCTCTGTAACTTGTAAATAATTTAATTATTTTCAATTAAAATGCAATCACATTCAATCAATTTATTTAGTCGATTCTCGTCATCTATTACCGATTGTAAGAGTTGGCTGGAAATAAACTAAGCTGGTACCCTGTTTTATCAAATTTCACAAGCCAATTTTATACCATAAGAACGAAGATTCATTGGCGATTCTCTGGACAAAAATTTATTAATATCGGTCCATATTTGTTGGAAATATTTGACAATATCACAGGGGTTCGGTTTTTTAAGATACAGTGTAGTATGGTCAGAAAGAATAACAGCATATTTATACTTATTTCAATTATTAAGTTACGGTACATGATAACTTCGTCACCAGCCTACAGGATACAAGTACTAACAATTAGAGATAGGAATCGAACCGAACTCGAATCAAACTAGAACCCATATTCTGGGTAGAAACCGAAATGAACCGAACTAGAATAGGACAGCTAGCAACAGACGTAGAACTCGAACCGAACCAAACCCGTAGTCATAAAGAACCTGAACCGAACAAGAACCCTGCTGTGTGGGTTCTTAAAAGATCTAGAAATTGATTAAATGCGACTTATTTGCATCATCAGCTTATTATTTGAATGACGTCATGCACATCTTAGTCTCACTCCATTGCTTCTACAGTTTTTTAGATGGACCTTTTGATTTTAAGCAAAAAATGCCAAAAAGCATACATATTTAAATTCACGAACTTGTGTGGCGATTTATAAATGTTCATTTGAGAACCCGCATAGAACTGAAGACTCTGCACAAAGAACCGAACCGGAACCGAACTTTTATTTTTCCGTAGCTGGAAAGAACCCGAACCGAACGAACCCTGATATTTGGTAGAACCCGAACAGAACCGAACTCAAGCAGTGAGGGATTGTTTCCCATCTCTACTAACAGTACTACTGTTACTTACAGTCTTCATTTCACTGGCCATTATTTCTGAGTTACTCTGGGTTTCCCAAAATCGAACTTTTGAAATTGTTGCTGCATGATTGCATCATTTTTAGAGACCGCATACACGTGAAGGGTCTATAGCTTATAGGTTGTTAAAATGGTATTTTAAAAGGAACAACATTTTTGTCTCTATTTGTGAATATATGTCACTTTTATTACATTACATTACAAGGAAAAAGCTGGGCATAGAATGACATAAAATACAAAGTATGAAGCTCTCTCTGTACTGGCTTTAAACAAATCAAGAATACTGTCAGACTACATACCGTGTGCAAGTCTGCAAACAAACTGCTTGTGCAACCTGGTGCACTGACAGCTGATATCTCGACAATTTTTGACACATCTGAAAAACAATACATACACAAAAGGTCACTAATATCCAGCCCAACTACCACTACAGACATTTATATGGCATCTGTATAAGTAAACATTTTCCGAGTATAAATCACAATGTTGGTTAGACTCCTGTCGTACCACCCTCTAGATCAGCTGGATATGCAGATCTCACTGCAGAAAATGCACCACTCGTGGGCCACATTCATTTGATTAAATGTGTCACTTACTTCATAAGTAAACAAGTTAAACTGCTGTTGTTATTTGAAATATGTATTTTCAGTCGCTGCCGATACAGGTAAAGCTATCTAAGCAAAGTGTCACAAATGAGCAGCGCAACTGATATTTACCGGTGAATTTTTGCTATCTAAGTAAGTCATTGCAGGCCAGTGACATCTCCCGACGGCCACATGCAGTTGCAGCACTGCAGCACGTCGAGCTGCATCTTCAAAACCACTAGATCTCTAAAACCATTTAGCTTTTGCTTTTAGCTAAGTAATGGCGGGCATCGACAATGTGTTGCAGTTGACACAGAACCAGTTAATGGATTTTCCGTTTCTCTCTTATGGGGTGATCTCATGGAACTGCTCCAATATTCAGTGGTTTTTGTGGATCCACCTATCTGGATGGGACCTCGACCCAGATGCCAACCACGTTCTGTATTCAAATGATTCCATAACCACATTGAACATGAAAAAATTATTAAACTTTAAGCATCACCCATGTTCGAAGAACCATGACTCACTGCTTCTCTGCCTTATGGCAGCTTTGCCATCTGCGTACGACATGTTAGCGATGACTGCTTCTGTTCTCCTGTGGTGTCACTGGTGCATTCTACAATCAACTATGGCAACGTCATACTTCTCAGACTTCAATGCAACGCCTTCAAGGCCATACTTAATGCTGTGTTTTGACTTCGTTGCTACGACCACGTGACCGACGCCCTCGTGACACTGCGTCTTCCAGAACGGGTCAACTTGGTGCTCACAGCATATCGAGTACTGCACAGCATGGCGCTGGCACATTTGAATCAACTTATTCAGATCAGCCAAGATCAGCTGGTATCAGATCAGCCAAGTCGTCGCCAATAGTAGCCAGTGTCTACATTTCAGCCGCTCATTCCACCGTACCATCTGACAAACATCAGCCATCACTCATTTCCTGTTGCAGCATCCATAGTCTGGAATCATTTCCTGACATTATCATCTGACATCATTGCACTATGCTACAGTGGACTATATGCCACATTAAGCCACAGTATAAAACACTGATTGACACTGGCATGACTACTGACATCAAATAGAAACAGAACTCGGAATCTGCTAATAATAGTCAATGTGCAATGTAACTGACGCACAAAAGTTAATCATAATTGTCAATAGCAGTTTTCATCAAGTTTCTTGAGACATTTCCACTCAATGAAGTAAATGTCACAAACAAATTGCCAGTCTTAATTTAAATAAAGGAAGCAGTTTATACAAAGACAGTGTTAGTTCAAACACTTCAAAACATGATGAAGAAACAAACAGTTTTTCTCCAGTTGTCGGTAGTAGCCTTGCTCCCTTCTCTTCAAAGATATTTCCATACTGACAAGTCAGTCTCTCCATGTACACCAAGCTGGCAGGTGTAGCTAGGAACTTCCTTGCCAGTCTGGTGAGGTGCAGATAGTGCACTGTGTGCTCTTTCCACCAGTGTAGTGTATTAGCAGTGTGGCACGACTCTGGAGAGGAAACCCATCTCTTTCTTATGACAAAAAATACGTATTTAAAATACATATACATTTTGTATTTTGTAGTTTGTATTTGAAATACATTTTGAAAATGTATTTTGTATTTGTATTTGAAATACATTTTGATGTATTTGTATTTTAGTTTTCAAGCAAAAAATACAAAATACATTTTGATGTGGAAATATGATGTAATTGCGTTAATAAGTAAGCACATCCTCAACTGTCTCCCTTGATTTTTGCCTGTATTACCAATTTGGCCATGTGCGGGGTCCGACTGTATAATTACCGCATCAACTGCATAGGCCTAATTACTGCGTTGACCAGTGGCACCATCATTGTGATGTGCTGGCTAATCAATC
>Ga0209781_1000475_pt1 | contig 10467 bp, 10 predicted proteins | sample WorMetHERISLAND1_3_FD_187386 | JGI IMG/M metagenome (GOLD analysis project Ga0209781, IMG submission 187386) | Marine gutless worms symbiont microbial communities from Max Planck institute for Marine Microbiology, Germany - Olavius albidus HERON... | ecosystem: Host-associated > Annelida >...
TCGTTTGTAGGTCATTTCGTGGGCGAAATCCTCTGGAGAGTCCGTGTAATCCCTGTGATACATAGGGATCATTGTATAGAATCTTTCCTCCAAGTCCCGGAGGCCGTCTCTGAGTTCAATATAGAGATTGATCAACTTATTTTCCTGTGATCCCATTGCATATCCTGTCAATCAATGTCAAGACCTTAAACTAGGAAATTCCGAATAAAAGATTATAACATTATGTTAATACTTGAAATTCTGTGAATCCTGCAACATTAGCAGACAAGCTAGAAGGCCAGAGTTTGCTTCTTTTTCCTCCCCCACCGGGGGACAGGCCCTGTTTTGCTCAATCTACGGGCTAAATGTCAACATACCCTGGTGCCACGAGCGATCGCCGGTCGGCGCAAAAATCCGAACGGTACCGCGACAACTTCGATAACATTTCTGGTTCCTGACTGGAAACATGCCCTGAACCGTGAATCTCAACGGCCCACCACGGCTGCTCAGGTGTTTCCCTCAAGCTACCCGCTATGCAGGTGGGTGGTGACCATTGTACAAAACGGACAGCATTATGATCGAACGTATTGATGTGGGCGACCTGCGCGTCGCCAAACCACTCTACGACCTGGTGAAGGAAGAGATCGCCCCCGGTACCGGGGTCGATCCGGATCGCTTCTGGACCGCTTTCGGAGAGATCGTTCGCGACCTCACCCCCCGCAACCGGGAGCTCTTGGTCAAACGCGACGCACTCCAGGCCCGCATTGACGACTGGCACCGGCGGAACCCGGGGCCGGCCGCGGACCCCGCGGCCTACCGGGCCTTTCTGGAGGAGATCGGTTATCTGGTTCCCGAGGGTGAAGACTTCGCAATCGGCACCGAGCATGTCGATGCGGAGATCGCCCGGATCGCGGGTCCCCAGCTGGTAGTCCCCGTGAGCATCCCCCGGTATGCCCTGAACGCCGCTAATGCCCGCTGGGGCAGCCTGTACGACGCCCTCTATGGTACCGATGTCCTGCCCGAAGACGGCGGTGCGGAGTGCGGCAGCGCCTATAACCCGGTGCGCGGCGCCAAGGTGATCGAGTACGTCAACGGCTTTCTCGATCAGGCGGTCCCGCTTGCCGTGGGCTGTTACGCGGAGGTAACCGGCTACCGGATAACGGACGGCCGACTCGTTGTCACTCTGGCGGGAGGCGACGAGACCTCGCTCGCGGAAGGCGGCGCCTTCGCCGGCTACCGAGAGAGCAATGGGCGCCTCGAGTCAGTCCTGCTGGTCCACAATGGTCTGCACATCGACCTCCGAATCGACCCGATTCACCCGGTCGGCAAGGACAGCCCCGCGGGGGTGAAGGACGTGGTCCTGGAGGCGGCCGTTACCACCATCCAGGATTGCGAGGACTCGGTCGCCGCCGTGGATACCCAGGATAAGGTCGCGGTCTACCGCAACTGGTTGGGCCTCATGAAAGGCGACCTCAAGGCGAGCTTCCGAAAAGGAGACAAATCCGTCGAGCGGACGCTGGACGCGGACCGCGACTTCACGGCACCGGACGGTTCCGGGTTTACCCTGCCCGGGCGTAGTCTGATGCTAGTGCGCAATGTGGGTCATCTCATGACCAATGACGCGGTGCTCACGGCCGCTGGCGAAGAGGTGTTCGAGGGCATGCTCGATGCTATGGTGACCGTCCTGGCGGCCATGCACGACCTCAAAGGGCTCGGTACCTACAAGAACTCGCGGACCGGGAACGTCTACATCGTCAAGCCTAAGATGCACGGCCCTGAAGAGGTCGCCCTAGCGGTGGATCTCTTCGCGCGGGTCGAGGACGCCCTGGGTCTCGCCCGCAATACCCTCAAGATCGGCATCATGGATGAGGAACGGCGCACCACGGTCAATCTCAAGGCGTGCATCCGAGCCGCCCGCGAGCGTGTCATCTTCATCAACACCGGGTTCCTGGACCGCACCGGCGACGAGATGCACACCGCCATGGAGGCGGGTCCCATGCTGCGCAAGGGGGACATGAAGACCAGCCCCTGGCTACTCGCCTACGAGGACTGGAACGTGGACGTGGGCCTGGCCTGCGGTCTTCTCGGGCGGGCCCAGATCGGCAAGGGCATGTGGACCATGCCGGATGAGATGCGGGCCATGGTTCAGACCAAACAGGTCCATCCCCAGGCCGGTGCCGGTTGCGCCTGGGTGCCGTCTCCCACCGCGGCGACCCTGCATGCCATGCACTATCATCAGGTCGACGTGGCGGCACGCCAGACGGAGCTGGCCGCCGGTGGTCGCCGCGCCACTCTGGACACTATCCTCCAGTTCCCGGTCGTCACCGAACCCACCTGGACCCCGGTGGAGATCCAACAGGAGTTGGACAACAACTGCCAGGGCATCCTGGGCTATGTCGTGCGTTGGATCGACCAGGGGGTGGGCTGCTCCAAGGTGCCGGATATCAACGACATCGGCCTCATGGAAGACCGCGCCACCCTGCGTATCTCCAGCCAGCACGTTGCCAACTGGCTGCGCCACGGTATCGTAGACAAAGAGCAGGTGATGGAGACCCTAAAACGCATGGCCTTTGAGGTGGTGGACGGTCAGAACGCAGCCGATCCCCTGTATCGGCCCATGGCCCCCGGCTTCGACGGCATCGCCTTTCAGGCGGCCCGGGACCTGATTTTTATGGGCCTGGAAATCCCGAACGGCTACACCGAGCCGACGCTCCACGCCCGCCGACTGGCGTTTAAGGCTGCTACCGAGATCGACTGATTCATCCGACTCCAGGTAGTGTTCAGGTAGTGTTGACGTGGTCGTTTCAGTGGGTGAGAAGAAGCGGCGGCTTGTCGAAGGGGGAGTTCGTTCTAAGCATGGCATGGATGGCGAGCAAGAGCTTACGCATGACCGCGTAGACAGCCTGGAGCTCCTTGGGGCCGCGGGTGTCGATAAGATGGCGGTAGAAGGCCCTGACATTGGGGTCATGGCGAGCGGCGCTGAGAGCGGGCATATAGAGAGCGATCCGCAAGTAACGGTTCCCGGCCTTGGACAGGGGGGATTTTTGCTCACGCTGGAGTTGGGCGGGTGCTGGCGTGGATCGAGGCCGGCATGGCGCCCCACTGCTTGGCGCGCATGTTATCGGGCAAGACCAGCCGCTCGCCGAGGAGCTGGATGGCACTGGCGGCGGCGATACCGGTGGCGCTGACGAGCAGCTTGCAGGATTGCCGGAGTGCTTCATCCGCCGCAATGAGGTCGAAGACAATGAGGTCGAAGACCTGGCGGCGCAGGTACCCGATCTGAGCGTCGAAGTGGGCGATGCTCTGGTGCCGGCTAGCGATCAGGAAGTCGGGCGTCGTCGTGGTTTGTTGCGTCGCATGGAGCTGGTTCTTGAATTTGGGTGCGGGGCTGGTTGAACGCTGCAATGTGGCGCGCGCAGGCGTGGATGGACAGGGCCAGGGAGGAGCACAGGGAAGCGAGGGAGGGTAAGCGCCGAGCGGCCGTGCGCCGCCCCCGGGTAGGCGTAGGGCCGAGCGTTTGGTCGGAGTGCGGCGCGTGAGCGCCGGCGGAGACGAAATGCCAGGCCATGCGACACGGCGTCAAGCCATTGCGGGAGTCCTGGTGCCGCGCGGAGTGCGCGCCGGGACGGACGCAGGACGCCGAAGGCAATGGCCGTCGTCCCATTGTTTGCGCCCGAAATCGGACGGCCCCCATTTCGGGTTTCGCGAAAAATGGCGACGCTCCGGGTCGTCGGGGCGCTGCCAGGGCGTGAAGGGCATGCGCTGGGCGAACGGAGCTAACACTGCGGCATCGACGGCATCGGTCTTGGTGCGGGTCTGCATCGCCTCGGCGAAGCGTTGGGCGGCCTTGGGGTTGATCACCATGCGGGCCAGCCAGCGTCATCCAGAGCGAGGGCGAGGTGATACTGGCCGGTGACCTCTAGGCAGACACGGCTCACCTTCGCCTTACGCAGGCGGTTAGCTTAGGGGCGCGTGGCTCCGGGGGGTGTTCTTGAGTTCGCAGGGCTTTCCCATGCGGCCATCGCGGTGGATGACCAAAGTAACGGTTTTGCTGTTGACATCAATTCCGGCGACCTTCATGTTCGGTTCTCCCGTGAGTAAAGATCCGTTAGGAGGGTGACCTGGTTCCCCGACCCTGGACCCTCGTCTACCGACCTTGTGTATGCAGGCTCACGAGCACCGCTCACGGCCTCAGATACTCTCCGGCATGGACGAAGGGAGCGGGGAGCCAATCTGTCCGTTCAGGCTCGAGGCCTCAGGATGGGGCGGCTTCCCCAGGCTCTCTCCATCAACTCCCTTTATAACCTTCCTTGGCATTTCCCTGGAAACAGAACATACAAGGGTGGGCAAAGCGAAGCCCGTCCATCCGGATCGCCGTGAGCATTGGTCATGGCGTAGGCGTTCTGAACCGCGGCCTCTTTGTAGAGAGATAAATCAGGTGAGGTGTGCCCATCGACAGGTGATGGGCACGCTACGCGCTGTGCATCCCCCCAGGCCATCACGGTTTAGAGATCTCCGTGAAACGATCGTAGCCTTGAGCACAGCTTGCCGGGTGCTTGCTTTGCCCAACCTACGTGCTAAATGTCAACAGCACTGAGGTTGGAGGCGCTTCCCGACGCGTGTCAGTGCACGTCCAACGGCCCCTCACGCGGCGTTAAATCGAGCGAGGAGAAATCGAACAAGGACGAGAATTTGAATTTCCGCTTCGGTGGCTCGGCGGCCCTCTGCTCCTCCGGTGGAGCAAGAGCCACCGCTTCCAGCTGCGCGGGCGCCCTTTTTGGGTGCACAATGCGTAGCTGACCGCCTGCAGATCCTCCGCGCGGACCGCCCGTTCCAGGTCGTCTATCAGGTCATTCGCTAAAGGTTCCCCCCCTGTGGTTCCCCGGCCCTTACCCAGGCGTGGTGAGTCGATCTTGCCGTAACGATAGTGATGGATCAGGCACAACAGGCTATCGCTCAGGAGAATCTTCGTGTTCACATGCGCGAAAGCGGACAGGTCCGACGGAGCCCGACCTCCCGTGGCGGAGGCGATCTCCCTGGCATGAAAATCACCCGGCCGGAAGCACTCATCGATGCTGTGTTCCAGCAGGCGCAACAGGTCCTCGACCTGCCGGCTGGTGTGCCAGACGTAACGGTCGTTGCGCCGGCGGTAAAAATCGTCGAGAAGCCGCACGGAGGCCAGCGGTGCCCCGGCAATGGTCAGCTTACGGTAGTGCCCCAGCTGCTCCAGACGTGCCCGCAGATCGTCGCCGGTAGCGGCGATACCCGCGAGTGGCAGGAGGAGCAACCAGGATAAAAAGATCACCCCGAGGGGGGCGACATATCCATATCCTCATATGCGTTCTAGCCTTGTCCCATTTATGTCGGTCCATGAATGGCCGGTTCGATTGCATAAATCCGAATATCAATAGAGGATCACTACTGCCGGGGAAAGTATCAAATAGATTCCGTTGGTTATGGGTATCGGCAGTATCGCTTATGGATTCCATTCTAGTAACCAACAGAGCTAGAAGAGTGTTTTCGAATAAGGTCAGGCTCAGAATCTGTAAGAACCTGTTTACGATCTATTTGATAGAAAGATTCTGACACGGAGAAAGGGCGATGAGAAACATCTACCCAAGTGACAGAAGCCGAGAGCAGTTCGCGTCCATCCAAGCTTTATAGGAGCAAGCCAAGAAGAAGACCACGCCGCGAATTGTTGATTTATATGATATTTTTTGCGCTGTTGCGTATGTATTGAAAAGCGGCTGTCAATAGCGAATGCTCCCGGGTGATTTTCCCAACTGGCCGGTGGTGTATAAATACTTTCGACAATGGGGCCAAAAACCCTCTGAGGAAGCGTTCAGCCTGCTTGAGCGGGCGTTAAAAAAATGGGGTTGGTGCGGTCCGTATCAGCCGTGGTCGGAACGAGAAGACCAGCTTCGTGATCGTTGATGCGCAAAGCGTGAAGAATACAGATCCGGCGGAACAGAAAGGTTACGACGCGGGGAAGAAGGTATCTGGCATCAAACGCCATCTTGCCGTGGATACGCAAGGGCTTCCCCATGCGATTGCCATTACGACAGCGGATGTCAGCGACAGAACGGGAGGCCGCCTATCGTCGCCGTCACGCCCAAGTGTTGTTGCGGGCGGACGAAGGCGAACGCGGAAACGGCCTGATCGACCGAGAAGTGGCGGAGCGGGTGGGTTGTGGCCGTCGCACGGTGGAGCAAATTCGCCAACGGTGTGTGTGTGCGAGGGCTTCCCGGCGGCACTGGAGCGGCGCCAACGTTCGCGGGTGTTGGATAGTGAAGGCGAAGCGCGCTTGGTGAGTATCGCCTGTAGCGAGCCGCCGGCGGGACATACCCGGTGGACCTTACTGTTGTTGAGGGATCGCTTGGTGGAATTGAAGGTGGTGGAATCGATATTCCCCGAGACCGTGCGTCAAGTGTAAAAAAAACGCCATCAAACCCGGCAGAAGCGGATGTAGTGCATTCCCGCGCCTACGAATATGCGGCCTTCGTGTGCCAGATGGAAATGGTATTGGCCGTGTACCGGCGTGTGTCTGATCCGGCCTATCCGGTGGTGCGTATGGACGAGGCCAGCGTGCAATGCACGCGCGAAGCGCGTGACCCGATACCGACCAAACCGGGGCAGAGCGAACGCTACGACGTGGAATACGAACGGAATAGCGGATAATCATGCCGCTGAGCAATGGGCGCAACGCGTTCGGCGGTTGGTGCAAGACGATTATCCGCAGGCAACCCGTATCACCTTAGTCATGGACAATCTGAACACCCATGGCGGCGCCTCCCTGTATAAAGCGTTCCCACCGCACGTGTGCTGTTGGACAAATTAGAATGCGTCTACACCCCCAAGCATGGCGGTTGGCTCAACCTGGCCGAATGTGAGTTCAGCGTGTTAGGACGGCAATGCTTGGACCGGCGACTACCGGATCTCGCGACGATCGTTTCCGAAGTCCAGGCATGAACGGAGACCCGGAACCAATCCAATCAACCCGTCGTGGCGCTTTACCACGGAAGACGCACGGATTTGGTTGCTAGCGCAGGAATCAATTTAGCCGCGTCATGCCTGTAAGTGGCAGGAAGAGAACCAAGTGAACCATCATCAGAGACAGGCAAAAGACCAAACCAGAGAAATCTATCCCATCTTGCAGACATCCGATCTATTGTATGCTCATAAAGCCTTTTCCCAAGAGGTCTATCCGTAGTGCGGCCAACATAGACAACTTCTCTACAATTATAAAGCAGATAATTGCCCCGATTTGTTGAATCCCCAGCAGTTTTGGCATCGATGTCCATTCCACTCCGTCCTTTTCCAGAACATCCCAAAAGATGAAACAATATCATACTGCTTTTTTTCTTCCTCAGATTCATCAACATCCGGGGTAAGCTTCTTAGGAACCACTGCATCGGAAAAGCTCCGACTTTTCAATGCAAATGTCCCCTTGGAAACACGAACATATGGTGATTCCTCACCATAATGCTTAATCGACGCACAAAGCTGTGAACGAACCACCGTCACTGCAGGCGTCGCTCCAACGGACGTACGAAGTTTGTCTGAAATAATCTATTCTGTAGTTTCATTATAGTGGAGCGGAGTCGGCAATGAGTTAAGAGCTTTATCCGTCGCTTCCCGCCAAATCAGTTCTTTGGGCATGACTAATTTCTCTTATTGCACTAACTTTTTCGGAGGACTAACGGTAGGTATGAGGAACATGAGCACATCAACGCGAAGCGCAAATAACCGTTCAGCCCCTCCAATCTTGATCTCATAAACCAAAAGTCAAAGGGTTATGCCCATATCGAGCCGGAATCCAAAGAGGGTGCTAAACGGTTAAGGCAAATCTGACCTTCCCATCAGCCACTCGTCCACGGCGCGGGCGCACTGTCGGCCCTCTCGGATGGCCCAGACCACCAGGGATTGGCCGCGGCGCATGTCGCCGGCGGTGAAGACGCCGGGGATAGAGGTGTGGTAGGCATCGGGGCCTTCAGAGGGGCCCGTGACGTTACCGGGCTTGTCGAGCGCGACGCCAAGTTCTTGGATCATCCCCTCATGGACCGGATGCACAAAACCCATAGCGAGGGTAACCAGATCGGTTTCTAACGAGAACTCGGAGCCTGGAATCTCGCTCATCTGCCAGCGCCCGGCGGCATCCTTGTTCCATTCCACCTTGACGCACTCCAGCGACTTAACCTTGCCATTCCCGTCATCCACGAACCAAGTTGTCTTCACCGACCACATGCGTTCGCAGCCTTCTTCCTGGGAGCTGGAGGTGCGTAGCTTGTTGGGCCAGTCGGGCCAGGTCAGTCCCTTGTTCTCTTGCTCCGGGGGCTTGAACAGGATTTCGAGCTGAGTGACGGATCTGGCGCCGTGGCGGTTGGCGGTGCCGATGCAGTCGGAGCCGGTGTCGCCGCCGCCGATGACGACGACTTGTTTGCCCTCGGCGCTGATGAATTCGGCGTCCGGGACGTACACACCCTGGACGCGCTTGCTGTTGGAACGCAGGAAATCCATAGCAAAATGCACGCCCTTTAGGTCGCGGCCCGGTATGTCCAGGTCTTTGGGTTGCTCGGCGCCGCCGGCGAGTACCACCGCGTCATAGTCCTCGACCAACTTGCGGGCCGGTATATCGACGCCGACATGGAGGTTGGTGTGGAACTCCACGCCTTCGGCGCGCATCTGAGCCATGCGGCGGTCGATGAGCTGCTTGTCGAGCTTAAAGTCAGGGATGCCGTAGCGCAGCAGGCCGCCGATCCGGCCCTGCCTCTCGTAGAGTTTGACGGAGTGGCCGGCACGGGCGAGCTGTTGGGCCGCCGCCAGGCCGGCAGGTCCGGAGCCGACCACGGCGACGCGCTTGCGGGTCTTGTGGCGGGAGATCTGGGGTTGGATCCAGCCTTGCTCCCAGGCCTTGTCGATGATGGCGCATTCGATGGTCTTGATGGTGACGGGGGCGTCGTGCAGGTTCAGGGTGCAGGCAGCCTCGCAGGGGGCGGGACAGATACGCCCGGTGAACTCCGGGAAGTTGTTGGTCGAGTGCAGGACCTCGATGGCCGCCTGCCAGTCTCCCCGGTAGACCAGGTCATTCCAGTCCGGGATGAGGTTGTCCACCGGACAGCCCTGGTGGCAATAGGGGATGCCGCAGTCCATGCAGCGCGCGCCCTGGGTGCCCACATCCGCGTCGGAGAGGGGGACGAGGAACTCGCGATAATGGACAACGCGATCGGAGACGGGGTGGTAACCTCGCTCCAGCCGCTCGTATTCCATGAATCCGGTAGGTTTACCCATAGATGCTTACCATTTATCTTCGGCCTTTGCCGGAGCGTCGCCATTTTTGCGAAACCCGAAATGGGGTCCGTCCGATTTCGGGTGCAAACAATGGGGCGCCGGCCATTGCCTTCGGCGGCCCGTGTTCGTCCTGCGTCCGTCCTGGCGCGCACTCCGCGCGGCACCAGGACTCCCGCAATGACTTGACGCCGTGTCGCATGGCCTGGCATTTCGTCAAGGCAACATCCCAACCTTTATCCACATCTCCGACGGCAAGCTACGCGACGTTAATATCCTTGTTCTGCTGATCCCGGAGCCCGACGCCTTCTACATCACGGTAGCACGCAACCTGAGTCGAGGCATCACAGGTCACGACGCCGGCGATCCGTCTGAAAATACAGGCCCAGCCTGAATCGGTAAGCAACCGGGAGTTAGCAAAAGCTTACCACCTCAGTCGCCGTGAGGGGACGGAAGATGCTTCACACCACCCTCACCCCGGTCCAGGAGGCGGTGGTGGTCGAGCTGCGCAAGACGTTGTTGCTGCCGCTCGATGACCTGCTGGCGGTAACCCATGAGTCCATCCACCCCGCGGTTTCCCGCTCGGGTCTGGACCGCTGTCTGCGCCGTCACAGGATTCTACCCTCAAGGCGCTGATGCCCCAAGAGGAAGGCACCAAGACGCCGGTGAAGACCTTCAAGGCGTATGCGTCGGGCTTCGTGCACGTCGATGCCGGACCAGGGAGCAACGCCGCTACCTGTTCATTGCCGTTGATCGGGCGATGCGCTGGGTTTACGTGGAGATCCTTGAGGACAAAGTCAGCAACCGCCGCGAGCGACTTTCTCGCGCGCCTGATTGATAAAGCTCCGTACGATCAGCAAGGTGCTCACCGACAACGGCAAGGAATTTACTGATCGCTTCTGTGCCACCGGCGAGCACCAGCCGACGGGACTTGACAGATAGTCGGTATGCTCGACTACGCCCTGCCACCTGACCAGATCGCCGACCTGCGTCAGGCACACCGCCGCACCCGAGACAAACGCGAGGCCAACCGCATCAAGGCTGTGGTGTTACTGGCGACCGGCTGGACGGCCGAGGCGGTGGCGGAAGTTTTGCTGGTCGATCCCAACACGGTGCGCGCGCACTTCAAGCGTTATGTAAACGTGGTCTTGAGGGCTTGAGGCGTGTTGGCGCCGGTGTCGGTGGCAGCGTTGGCTTGCTCAA
>Ga0209781_1000476_pt1 | contig 10459 bp, 6 predicted proteins | sample WorMetHERISLAND1_3_FD_187386 | JGI IMG/M metagenome (GOLD analysis project Ga0209781, IMG submission 187386) | Marine gutless worms symbiont microbial communities from Max Planck institute for Marine Microbiology, Germany - Olavius albidus HERON... | ecosystem: Host-associated > Annelida >...
CCCCCCCCCCCCGGCCAAAAGACCCCCGGGGAAAAAGTGCCCAGCGGCGACATATTCTATTGCAGCGGTAGCAGGCAATTGAACCATTCTAGTTAATTTATGTAACGTGTTCTAACAGTACTTAACATTGTTCCACCCTAATCACATTCGCTTAAATAATAATCATAATAATCGCATTAGGCCTACGGGTTAGCGTTTAATTGCAAGTTTAATTGTGGGGCGCGTTCACTTGTGTCGGGTGGCAGGTAACAATGTGTGATCCCATATGGCAAGTGACGTCCCGTAGCTGTGAGACTCTGTGAACCAGCTATACACACCTTTAACCTCTTAAAACCTTTGTAAACAACTATATGACAAATACAATTGCCTGTTCGTTGTCGTAAAAACAACTCTAATTTCCGGAAAACAAAATGACCCTGTATGAAGTGAACATTAAAAAGAAGTCATCTTTCTGTGCATGGAAAGAACGTCGGTGGAAATGCCCAATAGGCTATCTTCGTATCAGATGTCAGAATATCATTAACAAAAATATCTCTAATCTCAACGAACTAATCTGTGCTGCATATTTACAGTTAATTATTAAACTTTAAGCATGCAGTTTCCTAAAAAGTGAGAAGGATAGGGGCGGCGCTAGGCGGGGGGTCCAGACCCCCTGCAGTGACTCCCGTGAGATTCGTGGAGATGCAGCAGAGTTTTAAGTCACAGTGAGAAGTGCTAGACCTAACAGTCCACATGCAGGTTCACAGTATTCACTTCAAATTTCACTATTCCGATTACTCTATAGCTTACTCTATACTGTAATTAGGCCTAGCAATATTGAAACAGACATTACATTGCACTTGTAATATAATTGCAAGTCCAGGGATCAGTTATTGACTCCGCGATGTGGCACTCCACAAAACATTGTTCTTTGATTTTTGATTTAGGCCCCCTAATGCCCAAAATTTACTCCCAAAAATTTGCATGTTGGTTATTGAGTCAGTCATAGTCTGTGGGTCAACGACGTTTGGGCCAGACGCGGAGTCCAGTCGCCTACCGGCTTGTTCTATTACAAAAACTATTAACGAGAAGTAGTCAAGTGCGGGAAACGCATGTATATGTTTACTTAGTTTTCGGAGTGAATTTAAAGGCTTTAATTGGCTTACATATATAAATTTGCAACAAATTCTTGCATTATGCATGCGTACAACGAAATAGCTTTAGCAGCGAGCTTCGCCCCCACACTCCTAGCGTGAATTTGCCCCTGTACCCAACTGGGGATTTCTGCCCCCCCCCCCCCCTGACTCCTGAATTTTGGACCCCCTAGATGCAAATTCCTGGCGCCGCACCTGAGAAGGATTGTCTCACCTGGCAGAAATTTGATTGGGCCCGACTTGAATGTGAGACAGCAAAATTCTGTCAAATGACACGAAAAATCAGTTAAATAACGTCAAATTATATTACGAAATACGAACAGAAACTAATTCAACAGAATTACGAATATACTGAAACGGAACTGGCCAATTCTGGCATTTCAAAGACTTCACAACGTCACCGTGCCACAATGAAACCAGCAAAGCCCCAGAAAGTGCTTCGCTATCACTACATGATGGAGTTATCAGGGGGTTGGGGCTAACTGAATTGAACTGAACTGAATCGAAGTTCACTGAACTCACTTACAGCTTCTGAACAGATGAATAAACGGTAATAAGTGAATATACAAAGTACATGCAATACACAACAACATCATCGTCATCGTCATAGTCATTGAATTTTAATATAACAGACAAAACGCTGTTATCTGAACATAGTATACAACAATTTTTACAACATAATTTAAAAACACGATATATATGCAGAGTAATGCATACAAAAATCTAAATTGTGACATGCACAGTGCATACTGATAAAAAAGTTAACAATTTATACAACAGTATAGGAAAAGTGTATCTTTACATGTTTGTGACCATGTTTAGGCCTATATGATTTGATATGCTATGATATGATTTAGACATATTGTATAAAAGAACAGTATTATGTTTAGTACGAGAAAACAACCCTTGGGAAATTGTTCGTAAGTTCTAAGCCTTGAGGTGAGAGACAGGGGCATAGGGAAGGAGAGGGGGGGCAGCAATCCCCCCCCCGGAAATTCCCATGGCGAGTTTTTTGGTTAACACATTATTGCAATTTTTTATTAGCGTCTGGGGGCTTCATCCCCAGATCCCCACCAGGGCTCTGCCCCTGGACTCGCTGATGGACTTCTGTCCCCAGTCCCCCTGTTTTGTTCCCCTCCGAAACAAATTTCTGGCTACGCCCCTGGCGAGAGATTGTTCATTTGGTGCTTAAATAAGGTGACGAAGGCAGAATGCAACGCCTTTGTGGTCTCCTTGAAAATTTTAATAACATAAATAGATTTTGTATAAATGCATGCACAGAATGTAGGTCTACATGCACACGTGCATGTCATAATTTTCTTATCGATGTAAACTCAACAAGCTGCACAGCGAGACAGTAGGCTCACACACATCCTGGTATTTGGGCTATTTTTGGGAGGGTACTTAGCTAGCTACTTCCGGTGCAAAATCTGACGTCATATTCTTGCTCGGCGACCCCGATTTTCTATAAAGGTGACGAAATTTCGCGTTTATCTCGCCTAATTTTCGAGATCTGACGCGGGACAGACAGACAGACAGACAGACGCAGCGACCGAAATAGAAAGCTCCTAATAACTGAATTATCAGTTTTTACATGCATCGCTTAATACGAGACTTCGATCCGAAGAAACTATCAAGCCACGGGAGTCAATGTCGTTGACTGTAGTTTACAGTCAACGTTTAACAAACTCGTATTTGCGTGACTCGAAAAAAGGCCGTTTTTCAAGTCCATGGAGCAGTTAAGGAGCGATCAAAAGTACAATAAAATATGCAATAAAACATAAAACAAGTCCTGCAAGACTTGCACAACTGTTGCACAACTGTTGCAGCCCTTATTAGTATTTTGTTTTAGGCAGCTAAACCGTCTACCGTCCAGTCCTGGACGGTACGCCGTCATTGGCTGCAAGCTAAAACAAAATGCTGAGCTTAATGAGGGCTGCAATAGTTGTGCAAGTCTTGCAGGACTTGTTTTATGTTTTATTGCATGTTTTATTTTACTTGTGATCGCTCCTTTACTCTACTTACAGCAGCGTAGACTTGCTATTCCACTGAAGCCCGGCGTCTCTGAAGCCTAAAATTAAACCTGACGTCAGCGGCTGCTGCTGAAGATGATACATGGCACACGAGTAGGCCTTACACACGTCTTGATTTCACGACTTTACGCTCGTGTTACTGCGTCGTCACTATAGCAAACTGATAATCACCCACTCCGCGGAACATTTTCCCGGATTTCTTCATTTTCTTGCGCTAATCGGTTTTCGTTTCTTAGTATAAGGTTTTCGTTGACGGTTGATCTTGCGTTCTGCCAATACGCGTCTCTGTATCGTACGTAGTACTACCGTACTGAGTAGTACGTATACGCGCTGGAGGGGAACGGATAATATTGTATAGGCCTATAGGCCTATACAGGCATCAGAAGATTCCGCCATAATGCCCAAAACACACCGCCGACGCCGAAGCGACTCAGCTGTATTGGGCATTAGTTTACATCAACCTACATCAACAACTGCTATACCAAGCGATAGCAGAAGCGATAGCAAAGACTTGGAAATGTTAGTGTTGAATATCGGTACTGACAAATTGCTGTTCATTGCAACAGTGGCATAGATTGGTTAAAGCATTGCTCACACCAATGAAGTTCCTGTACGTCGCGCCCGGTTAAACCCAAATTCCACCATGCGGACGTCACGGGAAGTCGGCGTAGTGGAATTTGGGCTTTAGTGGCGACCGTTTCGCGGTATACACGGGCGTATTTAGGGGAAGGCGAAGGGGCCCTTGCGCCTGTCCCCGCCCCCTTTGGACGTGGAAAAAAATTTGTACTAAAATTTAATGTGAAGAATATCCTAAATTTTGAACACTTTTGAAAATGTAGGCTACACCTCAAATGTACCCCCGGGCACCCCTCTTTTCAGATTTCTAAATAGGCCACTGGCGGTAGGCTATATACCGTTTTGGTAATTTAACCAACAAGAACAGCAACGCGTAGCTGTCGGATCCGGAAACGCGCATTGCATGTCTGTTCGCCAGGTGTCGCTGCGCGCGGCACTTTCGGACAGATGTTGTGGCCTGCCGCTGCTGCGCCCGCTGCCCCGCTGCAGTCTGCCCGCTGCTATTGCAGCGCCGCCGCCGCCGCCGCCGCCGCTGCTGCTGCTGCTGCTATAAGGCAATTTACTGATTAATAATTAATTATTGTTAATTGATTAGGGCCTAAATAAAAAAATCCGCACGGTAGCTCGATGCAGAATATTGTCATGAATATGCGTGGAAAGTTTCATTACGGTCGGTTGAGAAACGACAGAGCTTAAGGGAATTGAAAATCTGACAACAACAAGAACAAGAACAACAACAACAACAACAACGTTGATAACGCTTGGGGACCCGTTTCCGGGTCCAAAAACTACCCAAGCCGACTCAGCACGGCCATAAGTTTACCTCCGATGATACGTGCAATGAGTTGCTGGCGATGGCTTAAGGCAAAACGCAAGGTCTGCGTAACACTACACTCTGTTACCATGACTGGCTGCATAGTACATACTGCACTGGTCGTTACGAGCACTGGCTGTGTTGTTAACGGAGCCTGCAGCCATCCAGCCGACGAAAGGTCGTACGTTACGTACGTACTTTACGCAGCTGCTTTTTTCGTCAGCTGCCCTCAATTCGACGATCGGCGCCAACTGACGCCTTGCACACTCCCGTCCACGCCTCCGTCGCATCGACTGCTGCAACGGTGTCCAGTATGGCGGGGCATTTTAACGAAAATTAGCAACTCCCCGAACTGGCGAGTGTGCCATGCAATGAGGTATGGGTCTGTTGCGCAGTACGTTTATTATTAGCACACATCCTGACACTGACAGCAAGGTTGCGGTGTTATTTGAACACTGCTGTCTGCTGCGGTCGAAACAGCTCCTCTCCAGTCGATTCGTGGTCATCCCGTTCAGATGCGCGGCAGTAAATTCTGTGGAGCTTAATGCAATATCGATATAGGCCTAATGCCATTTGGTCTTGCTGTCATTGGCTCTCCTTTCTCAGTAATTCCCATTCTAAAGTAGCAACCATCTTACTTTACATTATATAATATTATTGGTATAAATGAAATACCATTAAAGCCATGGGTCTGGCCAGGGGTCTGGGAGAGAATCCCCAAGCCCCGGTAGTGGGCACGGCGGTTTGGGGATGGAGTGGATTTGAGGATGAAGTCCCCACAAGCTCTTTCGTGGTGAGCATGCTTAATGATTATCTCGTGTAAACGTGTGCTTTTTAATGCGTTTTCAAACTGCGTTATACAGAGTGGTGCAAAAAGCAGGACACCAAGTTTTTTTACCCTTAACTGCACCAAATATTGATCGATGTTTAAAATTCTTTCACTGGCACATTCAGAAATGTATAATAACTTTGAGTAAATTGACCAGTAAAGATTCAACCACACCATTAATACGTTGCTACGCTATCACGTTCACTTATTAATGTCACTTTTTGAATATTAATATTAATAAGGTAAGGTAGCTAGTAACGAAGTGCGATTTTTAATGGACACTTTGTTGCAAATGTAACTGTTGACCTTTCTGGATGTGTTCGATGTTCAGTTAGCTATTCTGCATAAGACTTGGAACAATGATAAATTCGACTATTTGACTATCTGAAGCAATCTGGCATTTTAATAGATAAAAATGTAATGCATAACGGCCGGGGAAAAATAGCTCGCCATTTGCGCATAATTTGTAAAAAAAAAAACTATTGCCATTATAGGCTTAATACTTAAAAAATATTGTGCTTTGGACTGTTTACAGTTCAACAGTTCATTGTTGGAGATTTGTTGTGCATAAATTCCACTATCCCTTCTCGTAGGCCTAAAATGTGGTTCGTGCAGATGAACAAGTGCGCGTACTTCGAGTTTTACAACTAGCCTACACCAACAAATTGTGCAGATTTGCACACCAAAACGCCATGATTTATGAGGTCATCGACACTGTTATTGGGCGACTGGAGGCAGTATATACTTCACGCCGAGTCACGATTAATGACTGGCGTCCGGCGGAACGACTCCATCACGCCGACATTACTCAATATACTACGCCGGTTGTCTGAATGTCAGCGCATTCCATAAAAATTGCGCCGATGACATGTAACTCTACCCACGCCATCTTCAGCATATTTCCGTGACGTCTGATATCTGCGTTGTATACCGGTCGTTTTCATTGCCTGTCGCTCGCGGCTTCGTTCCGCAGACCGCGAGGTCATGATCGCACCACGCACTCGCGCCACGCGTTATGGTCCGCGCGGTGTCCGTGTCTTGGCAGCTCAGATCCGGAACTCGCTGCCGCCTCATCCCAAGGACATTAACATAGTCGTAAACAATTCAAATCCGGTCTTAAGAATACTGGCTTCATGTGCAAGCCTATACTCACAGGAGGCGCATCTATCTGAGAACTTAGTAGGAGCTCAGTCAACTTTGGGAAAGCATTTTGCCCGAAAATATATGTATGAAAAATTAACAAAATGCCAGAATTTCACGTGATAATTGGCCGAAAAATAATTTCCGGACTTTTTTGAGGGGCACGTCGATCAGTGATAACAGAAAAGCCCAGCTCACGCAAAGGTAAGCGCGCGACAGCAGTGGGTGTATACGAAGGCCCTTCATACAAGTGAAGTGAACTATACTGCCACGCTCAACATGACCAGCATCAAAGACATTCAGGTGCTGACAAAAAAATTGGGCAGCAGTTGCATTTACTGTTTAAATTGCACATAGTTTGGTCAGTTGATTCTAAAGAAACCCATGAAAATGTTTGCCACCAGGGGTCAGATTTTATGGCTAAAATTCACCAAAATCGATTTCAGCTGGGGCTCTGCCCCAGACCCCGCTGTGGGAGCTTACAGCGCTCCCCTAAACTAAATTTTAGGGGCCTTACTTCTAAGGAAAGGGAGGGCAGGGGAAGAAAGGGAAAAGACAGGTAAGGGGAAAAGGTGAGAAAAGGGGAGGGGTTAACAGTCTGTCTGTGCATGGGGGCCTTTTGTGTCCAGGTGATCGGTTTTCGGCTCGCAGAGCAATAAAGGTCGGGAGTTGTAATGCGTGCTGTCACTACATCGTAACCAAATTTGTTACGTACATAACTACGCAAACAGATTTGCTCTAAGTGTAACAGTTAGCATGTTATTAAGAATTTACTGAACCCACCCTTAGAAAATCAGCATTATAGCCAGCGTAGAGCTATGCACCTAGCTCCAGCAGCTATTGCTATCGGAGTGGACTCCCCGCTGAGCTCTGAGGTCCTGGGGTGTGCGTGTGACGCTGATTGCTCTACTGGGCCTGACTGCGTGGAGCGTATTATGACGCCGACACCTCATGTTATGGGGCGGAACTAATCAGATAATGGGGTTCCAGCCCTCGTCAATGTCTCAATGCTGTCCTTTGACCTGTAATGTGAAAGTGCGATCACACGCGGTCGCTGATAATTCCACAGAATAAATTCTTGTCAAGGGAGACCTGTGGCGGCGTGCTAATGACATGCCTGCAGTGCACTGAATGGCCGGTATCGTCGACCGCCGCTGCCTTATCAGCAGAGGCACCTAATGACTCTCACCTGCTAGAGAACTACGATTTTGTGGCGAACAGTGCCTCTGAATATTGATGTATTATTGCTTATTGTGTTCTGAATTTCAATGCACTTGCTATTTCAATAAACGTGTCTCATTCTTCTGTTCCTAATGGTATAACTATAAACTTTATGTGCAAAATAGGGACGGAATAGTTAGCATTTGAAAATGGGGTCATTTTAGGCCCCCACGCACAGACGACTAAACTATTTTAGATGCACAAACCGACTGTTAAACACTATAGTAACAAAGCAAAACATACAATCTACGAGAAACATAAACAGCAAAAATAATGTAGGAAGGAATTAGTGAGTAAGGGAAGGAAGATGTATGAGTCTTATTGAGCGTTTAAAACTGGGAAGTGAACTAAAATCGACTGTATCAATAGGCAAATCGCAATGAACATACCAATAAACAGGCATTATTATAGCGTTTGCGTGCTGCATATGCATTGGCTATGAAATTTAACAGAAAATAATACGTATGTAGGTCATATGTCAGACCGTACAGGGGGAAGTCTGCGTCCTGGTCTTATAGGGGAGGAATGGGGAATGTACACGAACAATTGTCGAATTATTTTAAATAATACATAAAACTGTGCCTTACATTACAAAAGGCACAGTTTTATAATATAATAATGCCTGTTTATTGGTATTTTCATTGCGATGTTCAACAAAATATCGCCTTGTTATGAACAATATCACATCAGACTTTGTGCTATGCTGTTATTCGCTGACGCCTTCTTGTAACGTAACGCGTTGTTTGTCAGGAGTTTCATCACATGTTCTGTGTGCTGCTGTCTACAAAACGCGCACCTGTGCTTGATTCTATCTGTGTGATTCGATTACAATAATTTCTTCTTGTACTAAAATGTAGTAACTAAATAAGTAGCACGCTTGCAGCATAAAGCACAAATCTGTGGGCATTTCTCTATTAGTGTTGAAATGTGTAATTATGTGAAGGATGTCAGCGGCAGGTCGTGAGCCTGGGCCTCGTTATCCGTGGATACGACTGGCCTTGTTTGACAAAAAGTTGACAATTATCGTCGACCATCTCATGAGCAACTGCAGGTGCTTTCTCTAACCGTTTTTATCTGTAATTATTATTGTGGTCAGGCCAGTGTGTTCGTTCATTCATTTCGTTCAGCGTGATTTCTCAAAACTACAGGGTGCGCCAAAAAAGTGAACCCCAAATGCTCTACACATAACTTCGTCAAATATTGGCCAATTTTAAAAATTCTTTCACCGTTACAATCTCTAGAAAATTTGCAATGCAGCGGTCATTAACTATTCCACCACGCCTCAAACGCGTCGCTACACTACCGTGTGAAGTGTTTATGTCAGAAAACTAGCGTGTTCTGTGCGATGTGGCGCATAGTGAATGACTGATTCATCGTAACACGTACTCAATGAAAACCATAGAATATTTAATGTTAAAACATTTTGACATAGCGTACTATCATTTTTAGGTCTCTGTGCGTTGTTTTTACAAATGAAAAGTGCAACGAAATGATGAGATGGATTTCAATGATTAACAAGATATTTTCTCTCATAAACATTTCACAAGGTAGTGTAGCGACGCGTTTGAGGTGTGGTGGGATATTTAATGAAAATTGCATTGCAAATTTTCTGGAGATTATAACAGTGAAAGCATTTTTAAAATCGGCCAATATTTGACGAAGTTATGTGTAGAGCATTTGGGGTTCACCTTTTTTGGCCCACCCTGTACAAGACCGATTTACGTGTAATTTGGCACAGATGTTCAGAGGCATAGTAATAGGCCTAATAAATTAACCTTCGAGAGGTGAGGTTAATAGTTCAAATATATTGAAAATTTTTAAATCTTAATAGCTTGGCCGTGATTTGATATTGATTTGATATATCTTCACCAAATTTGGCATTACGGTAAACATTGGCTTACCAGAAGTAGTTTTGGCGTGAAACTATGATGCGACAAAATTCAGGATGTCAGCCGGCCACCTTTCAAAAATAGTTTTTTGCAACATCTCTGCAACAGTTTGAGATATTTCAACCAAATTTTGCACACATACATATATTGAAATGCTGAAGTATCTACACTGCCGTAAATGACTATTTGAAATCCATTATTATATGTCGATGAAATATTAGTTTCTTCCTCTCTTCATTATAGGTGGAAACTACAATATAATTCCTACTGCAGTCAAAACGGTTGAAGTACAATAAAACAAGAAAAGAAAGCTTATTTCAAGTGCTGACAACTAAACTAATCAATCTCAGGCCACCATGTAAGCCAAGTATGTAAGACAAAAACTTATTGCAAACAAAGTTATTAATTTGATTAACCATTTTTCAGTCAGTTAAACTTTCTAACTATCAGATGATTTGCAGCCTGACATGTTGTGACGTCGTGTACAGTAAATATTATGAGAAAGAAGCGCTCATGGCTGATCCTGTGGACAGTTTGATCTTTGCTTCACTGCTGGGTACGTCAACAACATATGATAGCGCGTCTTAGGCAGTGTTTAATATTAAGAGTGTCATGAGTGATGGTTATTATTAAACGTTAACAGCACTGTTGTATATTGTATACATGTGTGTTTGTGACTGTTTTCTTCATATTTATAGCAATTTTGCCTAAGCCACTGGCTGAGGGGGTTCCCGTGTGCATAAGATGTACCCTAAGTTTCTCTTCATTTTTGTAAACTAGACTATGAGGCTTATCAGAAAAGTTTGGGTAGACTTTTCCTAACC
>Ga0209781_1000477_pt1 | contig 10455 bp, 10 predicted proteins | sample WorMetHERISLAND1_3_FD_187386 | JGI IMG/M metagenome (GOLD analysis project Ga0209781, IMG submission 187386) | Marine gutless worms symbiont microbial communities from Max Planck institute for Marine Microbiology, Germany - Olavius albidus HERON... | ecosystem: Host-associated > Annelida >...
TGGACGAGCCAGCTCGTCGAGCTAGCTTCATTGTGTAAACAGGGTTTAAATCACAGCGGTGATGTTGCAAGAGTGGAGGTTAGCCGCATATGCACACCAGTATAGTGGCGGGGTGAGAATATGGTTGAGGTTCGTGCATTCAACACAGCAGATGTTAGGAGTGTGTGTGTGTGTGTTGTGTTTCCACTGCATCTGATGCCGAAACAGTCTGCGCCAAATCAGTGGTGGCGAAATGTCACGTATTAATGATGGCCGGAAAAGTGCAGCTGCTCATCAAGATGATAGTGGCAAATATGCTGCCCTAATGTCACTAGTCGAAAGCTTCCTTGCGCCAGACTATAAAATTCCTTGTTGGAAGATTGTCACGTCCAGGCTTGACAGTATGAGGACAGAGACTACGAAAACTGTCAAAGAGGAGATGATCAAAGCATCAGTGTTTTTTACATGCATCTATAAAAGTGCTCAACATAAGTTGCAAAAACTTTCCAGCATTATGATTTGCTAAAAAATGCACAATGTTATAAAATGCCATGCTGATTGTTATGTTACTGTGTTACTCTCTCTCTCTCTGTTTTATGTTGCCGGAATATACAATGAATGATTAGTTTTTAACCAATTGTAACCCGTCGATGACCAGTTATGTGAAAAATTGTTTTACAATCCAAGTACAAAATATGTCAAAATGCTTGTAATTGTTGCAATAATTGCTGTACATTTTGGATGTGCCAGGTAAGTGTGCATTAAGCATATAAAGTTGTAAGTGGTAACTGTACTGTACAACTCTCAACCAATATGCAAATTCAGAGTTTAGGGGAATAGTGTTCTACAGTAGTGGTTTACATTTCATATAACAGTCTGTAACATTGATATCAAGTTTCAAGTTCACACATTTTATATTTTTTTGTTTGTCATTGCAGATGCATTTGTTAATAGTCAAGAATGGACTGTTACCCGTAAATTACAGGACATTCGACTGGTAATCAGCTATATACATTTTGCTTAAGGATGTTTATCAAAGTTTGAAAATTTGATCTTCGAATTATATGTTTGAATGTGAATTCGGAGTTGTAGCCTTCAATATTTGTTGATGTTTGTTTGCAACATGCATTAAGTAGACCATTAGGCTTGTAAAATAATGTGCTGTTGTCATATAATCAACTTTGTGAAGCAGAAGGTGCTACCGTCAGTAAACCAGTGAGCGAGCATGATTTGTTTGTTCTTCGCTGGCCAGTGAAGTTCAATTAAGTTCAGGCCTGTGATCGCCCCAGTGGGCTTTTGCTGAGGTGCTTTTGGAACCAACTGGCAGAGATGTTCGGCTTGGCACAGCTGGGACACTTGAAGCAGCCAAGATCACCAGCTTGTCCAGCGAATAATGAACAGGTGTGGTTGAACTCCTCCTTGTTGTCTAGTAGCTAGGCATCCCGACCGGCAAAACTGCAGACATGGCTGACATCATCAGCCAAGTCTGCTACTAGAGTTTGGTGGCAACCTCGTCTTTTATGGTCAACTCATGAAAACAGGACTTCGTGGACAATGAGTTCATCATGGCGTAAGACATGACCAGCCCAGCCAAGTCTACGCAGCTGGACGAGTTGAGCCAATGATATGGGTACTAAGCAACGTAAGCGCACTGTTTCATTTGACACGTGGTCTTACCACTTAACTCCCAGCATCGTTTGAAGACAACAGGACTGAAATACATTCAGCTTGTCACACACAGCACGAGACAGTGTCCAGCACTCGTGTCCATGTAACACAGTTGGTACGATTAGTGTCTGGAATAGCTTTACACAACTTCACAAACAGAGCAGAACTACAGAATACTTTTGACAATGCTGTAAATGTGCTGCGGCCACGAGAGAGCTTTGCAACAATGTCTGCCATATCTTAAGTTGGAGGTTAATTCGACACCCAAGTACTTGAATGACTGGGTGTACTTGACTGACCCACATGGCAGCTGATTGCTTCTTTATCTGACTCATCTATGGAACATCCCAGAGTCATCCAAAAGGATTTTTCAGCCCTTACCGTCATGCCATATTTTGTCAAGACATCATTGAAGACACTGAATATAGCAGAGAGCTCTGAAAGTATGCAGATATCACCTCACCGATTGTTAGACACTGTCCATATTCGCCTCGCCTCCCTCCTTCATTCTCACATTATTTAACTCGTGAGCATGTTTCTCAGTCAGCATTCCCCTCCACTGAATGCTGATCTGTCGTTTGCTGTAGTGAAGCAAAGTAGACACCTGTCAACATCAGTCAGCAAGCATAATTAGTCATTGACAATTGCATGGTTTGTCTGCCCAGCAGACTTTGTGTGTTAGGCTACATAAGCCACTGCAGAGTGTCTGTAATCGTGCAGTTACCGTTCCTTTAGCTAGGAGACTGGCATGCTGCTACATGGGCCCGGGGCTGCCTGCCCAATGTCTATGTCAGGGAGTGGGGAGTAGGGTCCTGTTGTATCACGGCCTGCATTGTGTTGCTAGCATTGTTGGTCCAGTGCATATATATTACTTCACTTCACCTCCTGTGGGAGCGACATCAGCTAGGCATATGGTCACTCACAGGCGTATAGTCGCCCCAGTGCTGAGGCCTTATCATTTAGGCCCGATGCACTCGTGCATATACCTTATGCATGTATGCATCTGTGTGCCACTGAAAATCTAGTATATAAATATATCAACAAAATTTAACAGAAATTTAAGAAAAATAAACAAATTTTGCTGCTGCCTTGGAGACTTGCTTTACTTTTGTTTGTTTTTAGTTATAATTAGTAATTTATTAATTGCTGTCATCATTTACCATTTTTTTACTTTTACAGGTATTATGTTGTGTTGCTGATATTATAATAAGTGACTGTGTTTAGGGCGTTATTGGTAGTCAAGGGAGTGGTAAATGTGCATTAGTTCATCGGTACCTGACAGGAACATACTTACCTGAGGAGTCTCCTGAAGGTAAACCAAGCCATTCTTCATTTAGTGGCTGTTTGCAATCCACCTGTTTTTCCATTTTATTAGTTTGAAATTTGAATGCTATGGAGGTTGTTCTTTACATCACTTTTTTGTAGGAGGCATATTACAGCTTTCAGTCACAATTACAATTTGTATAATAGCAAGTTTGAGTTTAGCATTGTCTTTATCAATATAACTAGTCCTTTGAAAGTTAAATACCTCTTGCAAGATATGTATTTTATACAAGTTAGTTTTGTTTGTTATTACCAATAGCTCTTAACTCCAAAAGTAGGCCACTTAATCTGTAGTAGTAGTGTAGATCTGTAAAATAACTGCATATGTACACCATGTCTCGAAAAAACTGTGCAAAATTATTTTTGTCAGAGCATCGGTAAATTTTCCAGCAACTGTGAAAATCTTTTTTGGCACAAAGATGGCAAACTAGCTAAAATTATGTGAGGTGCACCACGTTTTTCATTTGCAATTTTTTTTAGCCACATAGATAAAAATGGCTTTCTAGTATAGTGACTAATGTGCTCTAATATAACTACGTTAGTTACATTTCTTGTTTCTGGTCACTTGACTTATTCTAGGTGGACGTTTCAAGAAAGAGGTCATTGTTGAGGGACAGAGTTATTTGCTGCTCATACGAGATGAAGCTGGTAAACCGGAGAGAGAGGTATCTGTTTCATAATTCTGCATTTAGTTTACATGTATTGGGCATAATTACAGGTGCTTAAACTTTGTACGTCTTTAATGTTGAGTCAGCTGATATTGTTATAGGAATTGGAGATGGAAGGACAGAGATGTGATAATTGTTTGATATGATAACGGCTGCTAGTTGTTATGAAAACCACATGGATAGATAGAGAGGGTGAGCTTTATCTTAAAACAGTATAAAGTAGGGTTGCACCGGATTTGACTTTTTCAAATGTGCTTCCTTTGCTGTGTTACTGTTTGCCAGTTGTATCCTGCTGTTGTGTTTTGGCAGTTTGCACTCTGGCTGGATGCTGTCATGCTCGTATTCAGTCTCGACAGTGAGCTCAGTTTTTCCGATGTTTATTCCAACTACGCATGTCTCTGCCGTTTTCGTGACATGCGCGAGATTCCCATCGTCATCGTTGGTACACAGGACGCAATCAGTGAGAAAAGTCCGCGTGCCGTCGATGATAACCGAATACATCAGCTGGCCGCCGAACTGCATAACTGTTCTTTTCATGAGACGTGTGCAATGTATGGACTCAATATTGAGCGCGTCTTCTATGATGGTGAGCGACTTGTCATATTTCTGTTGCAGTGTTTTAGTGATTGCTTTCTTACCTAATCATTCCTTGTATGCAATATGTGTATACGTGATGTAATGTTTCTCAATTGTAGAACAATGTTGAGACATTTTTTAAGTCTCTAAACTTTTAGCTAGGTTTGAGTAAACTAAACAATAGAACAGAGTAAAATAATAAAAAAAAGTTTCCAAGAGAACGATGCAAACTTAATGTGTACCTTTTCTCAATGCTGCAATTAGAGGACACAGAAATGTTATTATCATAAGATATTTTGTGAGTGAAACAACATCAGAGCAATCGCTCTGGGTGCATTGTTGATGTTTTACTTTATTATGTGGATTTCAGCTGTTTTACAATCATGTATTTTGCAGCATGCCAGAAAATCGTTAAACCAAGGTTGAAGCTGGCCACAGGGACACAGGCGCCATTTGCACGACAGTCGTCTGTTCCGGTGTCAAGAGCTAATGCTCTTCAAACCCAGTTAGCACACAACAAGACAGTTCTTGTCAATGGAGATATAGGGGTTAATTCAGCATCAGCTGTCTCCTTAACCCCTACAGCTTCTGGTCCACTGATTCCACCGGTAAGCTGAGTCATTTATTTGCATTCGTTTTCACAATACCTGCGTCAGGAGATATTGTGATCGCATGAGTTTGTTGGTTGGTTGTTTGGTATGTCGTTTGTTTGTTATGTTCATTGTAATTTCTCGAAAACTACAAGTCTGATTTTTGTGAAATTTGGCATCTAACATCTGTGCCTTATTTCTCTAAATAACGTTTGAGATGTCAAAGTTCGTGGTTAAATCTGCCGTACTGAAAATCTTTATCATAATAGCTCATTCGTGATTTACGATATGTTCACCATTCACCATATTTGGAAACTTGACATATATTGGGCTATGAGACGTAATTTTGACATGAAATATGACTTTGACAAAAGTAGCAGAGGTTTGCACTCTCTGGGTGCTTTCTAGTCACATATTTCAGTTAATTATTTTGCTGTGCGTCTTGTGCTGCATTTTTCACTTTTTCACCCCTCCTGTCACCTATCCAACAGTGTCCAAAAGGTAAGAGCTAAATTATGGCTAATTATTGGCCATAATTTAGCTCTTACCTTTCGGACACCATTGGTTTAGTGACTGGAAGGGTGCCTAGCCTGTATAAAGTACTGCCATGTCAGTTCCCAAAGGTTAGAATTTGGGGTCCAGCATAACTAACTGGGAGTTCACAATCTCCACTGAACTGCAAGTGTTCCCATTGTTTTTGTTGTCAGAGATCTTATTTGCCACTGGAGGACAGTGAAAGGTTGGGTAGAAATGTTGTGAGCAGTAGACAAGGAGTTGTGCACCACGATGCCGGAGACACAGAGTCAACTGGGGTATGATTATTATCTTAATTCTGATGTTTTTTTTTATCCGCTTGCTTTACTGTCATTGTTAAAACTTTATGGGTTATCTGTTATCATGCTGAGTTTTGTTCATGATAATTGCTGATCAGATGTTTTGCTGTGTTTATCCAGCATTCATGACAGTTTCACTTTTTAATAACTTGATGGCTAGCTGGAAGATAGAACTAGAGCGAGAGAGAGACTTGTAGACTTGGTGGGTGGTGTTAAGGTGGATATGTAAAGTTTTTTACTGGGGTTAAGGCGGGTGCGTTCACTTGTGTCGGGTGGCAGGTAACACCGTGTGATCCCATATGGCAAGTGATGTCTTGTAGCTGTGAGATGGAGTACCCATTAACAGCTATATGCTCCTTTACCTTTTTAAGAAGGGCAGACTTAAGTGGTTTGGGCATATTGAACAAAAAGACGAGGCTGATTTTGTTGAGCAGTGTTTGATGATGCAGACTGATGAAACTAGCCAGAGGGAATGCCCGAAGAAGACTTAGTAGGATTGTCAAGGAACATATGAAGAATTTCAGCCTGTACCAAAAGGATGTTTGCATTAGGAATCAGTAGTGCATGAAAATAAAGGGAGAAACTACTAACCTAGTTTTTAACTGGAAGAATGTCGTTAATACGATGTGTTCTTGTGTATGTTTGTCTCAAATTGCCCGCTTATAGAAACTTATAATGGAGCTTTGATGATAGATAAGCTAGTACTGTGCACACTGCACATGGTTGGTTGGCAGACGGAAGATAGCTTACAGAACTTGCCATGGAAGGCATCTGGAGTTGTGCCTGATGTTGTTGCTAAGAAGTCTGCTTCACTGCCAGAGAATGCCATGCACCGGGTACAGCAGAACAGTGGACAGGTATTATTGTCTTATCTGTCTGATATACTCATGTAATATGCAGGTGCTTATAATGGTTGCTGATTAGTTATCTTAGTTATATGAGCTGCTTGTGTTACAGCCTGTTGTTGAGCTCTGCACCTACGCTAGGAGTCTATTATTTTTTGTCGTTGACTCTGTATGTCTGTATGTCCGTCCGTGTGTCCATCTGTCTGTCACAGACAAACTTCAAATTGCTTCTTCTTTTTCGTTTCTTGGTGGAATTGAGCCACTTTTTGGCCGTCAGTTCTTCATGTGGCACTCTACAAAACTGTTTTTCTTCGATTTTTGATTTAGGCCCCTAATGCCAAAAATGGACTCACCAAAATTTGCAAAAAAATTGCCCATAACTCGGCTTGTATGGCATATAGATCAGAGATGTTTGCACCTACCAGGGGGTTTTTGGGGATGGCCAATTTAACGGAACCATACAAAATGTTGTGTTATCATGGCAACGAAATTTGGGCTATTTTTGTACAAAATCGCCTATAAGTCGGCTTGTATGGCAGATAGACCTGATATGTTTGGGCCTACCAGGGGGCCGACCCTTGTTGCCATGGCATTGAAATTTGTCCTAGGCGTGGAGATCTATTACTTGCTGATGTGAACGAAGGCAATGACAGCTAGGAGTAGGATCACAGGAGCAACAGCCTGATTGGAAAACACCTGTAGGAACAGGTGTTTTCGAGGTGTAGGAAGAGCCCAACATACCTGACTTAAGCCGTCCACACAATTGAGATCAGACTAAGATAAGACAAAAACTAAAACCAGAGAGGAGGTCACCGTTGAGATGGATGAATTTTGTTTTATCGCAGCAGTCGGCATTATTGCGACAAGACTCAGATAAAACAAAAATTTGTCCGTCTTGCCGGTGACCTGCTCTCCGGTTTTTGTCTTGTAAGACATTTTTTGTCTTATATGATATTTCTGCAACATTGTGGATATGTTATATCGCAGGGGTTTGCACGATTGAAATAATTGAAAAATTGTTTTATCTTAGTCCTATCTCAATTGTGTGGACGGCTTTAAGGAGACTGAAACAGACTTGAATCTGTTGAACATCTTCTTGTCTGGCCAAGGAAGGCGTCTGTTTGCGGGGACCGGAGATATGCGGTAGAAATGGCCATGTTGCAGTATGACATAAGAAGTCAAGGCTGCAATGTGATCATTGTGTCTGTGGGTATTTTCATATCAGAATACGTGGTTCTTGTGCATCATTTGCAGTTGAATGGTGTTTTATGCATGCTTGCGTTTGTCTGTGTGTACGGTGTGTGTTTTGAAATTAACAAATTGTTGTTATGTCTGGTTGTGTCTGTGGTAGTTTACCTTTTTTGATGTTAGTGCTTAGTTAAGCTCTTATAAGATTTCATTAGCCATATTTATGCAGCTGACAAAAATTGTGGTGTTGTATGACTTTTATTTTTTTATTTTGCTGTATTTAATATGATGTCACTAACTGCACACCACTGACATTAGGATGACATGCAGATGCCCATCTCTATAGATTGGTTCTTGTCAAAATGGGGAACGTCAGAATGGCAACAGTCAAAATGGAACAGATTCTGGAGAAATTTATACTTAACCTCATCTCTTTCCCAAATCCTAGCCATGGCCTACCATAAATCCTATCCAAACCCCCAGCCTGACCATAACACTGACCCTGACCCTGACCTAAACTTTTCCATTGTCTTAGAGACTTTTTCCTTACCCCAACCTTAACCCTAACTCCTCTTTCTGACTGTACTGGTTTTGACGTTACCTGTTTTCTGGTGTTCCCATTTTTAACATTTTCAGTTTTGACAGGATACCGCATAGCTTAGTATAGTTGAGATAAAGGTAAACACATAAATAAACGCAAACTTCTGCTGTAAAGCTATTTATGAAATGGATGGTATCAGTTGAAACGAAAAGTCTTGAAACAGCATTTGAAAATTGTAGTACTAGAAATCTAAGAGACATTCAGTGTCATGAAGCCAAGTTTTTTGAGCAAATTGATGTCTAACAGATATGTAAACTAATTTTTATGTACACTGGCTGCATGTGGCCTGTGAGTGTAGGCGTGTTTATGAGGTATGTTTTACAATAAATGTGACTCGTTTTTGCCTGATATTTTTGATTCTGTATATTGGTCATATTTTATGTTACATGTATGCATTGTCTGCATATATATCTTGATCTGCAGTTTCATTGTATCATTTTGTTTGATTTTGTACTTATGTTAATATTAGGTATGAGGCCATGTTAGCTTAAGGTTGTTTGTTTGTGTGTTAGTTTGGTTGCTTTGTGGAATTTAATTTTTGCTTTCAGCTTTCTGTCATGTTTGTCATACGTAACTGCATGTCTTAACCGTATGTGGGTGAGTTCGGCATGCATATGTACACAGACGAGCGGCTCTAAGATCAGCCTCGGTCAAATATTGACTCCCGTTTTACCACGTCGGCAGAAATCTGGCAAAAATGTACAAAAGTCCAACTCTTTTAGTGTGAGTAATGTTACTGTTGGATATGTGCTGTATGAAAAGTACGCAACTATGTTACGTAGAACCTTAGCAGTGTAAATTAGTGGTATATTCCATACTTCGAGAAAACATGTGAAGCAAAGCAAAAAGACGTAAAAAGTCACGTTTTTTCGATTTTCAAAAAAACGTAAAAACGTAGCAGTAATAACATGTGTTGTAGGCCTATATAGGCCTAGACTTTTAGGCCTAAAAACCACCCTCAGTCACATTTGTTGTCGTTTATGCAACTACTAAGGGCATTATACTACATACATTACATACAAGAATCAACAACTTATACATAATGTTGTATGTATTTTGAAACTTGAAATTTTTGTATTACGTTTTACGTTTTTTGAAATGCCACTTCAAAAAAACAAAAAGTCGCGTTTTTTGGATTTTCAAAAAACGTAAAATACGTATTCTCAAACTATGGTATATTCAAGATGTCATATGTTACAGTTGGTGTGTGATAAGATTTAGAGACTGTATGTTGCATTGTATGCATGGCTAACTTATTGTTGCATTGCATGCCTGCTATATATTGTGTAAGCTAGTGAATTGGATTGTAGTTATAACTAATGCCTAAGTCTAATGTGGTAGTATACTATTTCATTATATCTCAACTTAATGTGTGCATGATTTGTTAAATTTAGGGCTGTAAAAGTAATAGTTTGGTGTGTGTTGAAGCACTTTTAGTGACCAATAATCAGGGTTAAACCTGATTTATTTATGCAGTTTGAGGCTAAAATTTCCAATTATTGTGAAGTTTTTAAATGCTATTAATTTTCTTGCATTTAAATTTCATTATGCGTTATTTTACAGCCCTAGTTAAAATGATATTTTTGCCATGATTATTTGCATGTTAATACGCTTTTGTTTGAAGATGTGACTATCAACCCACTGTTCTAGTTGTTATCTAATATCCATTGTTCACTGTAGGGACTTGCCGTACTTCACAGGGCATCTTTGCCGCCATCAGAAGGTGTCTTGCCAGAGGTGCCGAGCCCTGCTGGTACACCAGTTCTTGGAAGGAAGAAGAACTCTAGCAAGAGTTATCATGTATGTTTACTACCAGTTGTCTGCCACACGCAGTGCAGATGTGATTTTATTTGTGTTAACGTGATTTTTTGGCATTTGTGTGGTGCCATCCTGTTGAAAAATGCAGCTGTACAGTGTGAGTCAAAAAAAATTCCCCCTGAAATTTTCTGACATTTTCCCCAAACGGTTGGGAATTTTTAATCCAAATTTTACATGCCTATTATACGTTCCTATCTACGCTGAACTACAAATTTTTATTCAATTATCTGCAATTTTGACGGAAGTTATGCAATATTAAGTGCGACCACCATAATGTGCTCAAAATATCCACCATCGACCGAAATGCACGCTGGGTGATCGCACTTAATATGGCATAACTTCGTCACAGTTGGAGATGATTGAAAA
>Ga0209781_1000478_pt1 | contig 10455 bp, 7 predicted proteins | sample WorMetHERISLAND1_3_FD_187386 | JGI IMG/M metagenome (GOLD analysis project Ga0209781, IMG submission 187386) | Marine gutless worms symbiont microbial communities from Max Planck institute for Marine Microbiology, Germany - Olavius albidus HERON... | ecosystem: Host-associated > Annelida >...
CTGTGAACAGTCTCGTTAGGAATATCAATTGTATCTGACACCTGACAATGTATATGTGCTTCTTTTCTACAGTTTCTTTTTTGTTTCTTTTATTGTACATTGTGGTTGTCTTTTGTGTATGGGTGTGTGCGTGTGTGTTTGTATGGGCTTTTGCCTGACTCAAATAAAGATTGATTGATTGATTGATTAAGAAACTGCTCACTCACTGAATTAGTCCAAATTATCACAGCTGGAGGCTTAATTTTAATCTACGATTTTTTTGCTCTCAAAATCGAGAGGGTTATACAGTAACATGCCACGCCCCCTTCTAGTCCCATGCGTAGGATAAAATGATGTAATGGCCATGGGCCATGAGTCACGAAAGATTGTCCATTTCCATCTCTGCATCTCTCCATTATCCCGTAGCTCTGAAATGGGTTTCATAAGCAAGCACAAAGTCACTAGAGGACTGAATGAGATTTACCCGCAGTCACCAGTCTGTAGTATATCCGTCCATTGTTCCTGGACGTATCAACATCAGCCCAGTATGGAACGATGAACGCAGTAGACGGTGACGATATCGGTAGAGGACGAGGAGTGTGCTGACCACTCAGGTTGGCACCGAACGAGATCAGACCGTCATCGTTTACCTGACAGACAGGCACAGCGTTTCATTACCCAGCCAATAAACAGATCTGTGAATAGATTCCAGTTACGGACACCAGGAAATAATACGCTGTATAATATGTGAAGAGAAGGTCTGCTTGACCGTGAAGGAAGCCGAAGTTTTCGTTTGCAACTTACTGCAGACATTGAAGTATGGCCTCCCAAGAACTATATAGGCTGGTAAAAAGAGAAAAGAACCAAAAGATAACGTGAAGCAAGTGGAAGAAACAACGAAAGAAATCAGACATGATATCAACGAAAGAATCAGATAAGATCAAGGAAATTCTACAAAAATATCGATGAAGGACCACGTGTCTCCGGTTACTGTGAATTTATTGATGCTGACACACACGCGGAAATTTACAAGTATGTTCATTTGACCTCGACCAAACCCCTTCAGGGGGTACGATGATGAGTCTGTAGAAAGCCGGTACTGTATAACTAACCAATCCGGCGACGATGATCGAGTTCGTTTATCGAGTGTCGAGACCAAAGCATTACCGCTATACCGCATACGTGGATACTAATAATAATAATAATAATAATAATAATCTTATTTATATAGCGCCAGCATGTCGGATGACTTCAGAGGCGCTGGAAATATGTGAAGAGAATGTGAATATACTGAATATACTGGGAAGGCAAGGCAAGACAAACAGACAACATTTACTTTAGTCCTGATTTAGACACAATCATTAAACTGTAAACTTACGACATACTATTTTGAATCCCGAAATTGTATTGCCCAGTAGCATATGCTAGCATATGTGCCTATACGCCACACAATCTAAATTTATTCGCGCGTCGCGCGGTTTTCCTGCGACAGAACGGCTTTCTTGTTCTATTACCGACAGGAGAACAGGGAAAACGGCTATACCGTTCTTTTATTTCAGCCGACGATAATAACGGGCTACGGTACAGTACACTGTCACAAAACACATCAGCATAGCGTATTGCAGTAAACGGACTTCAGTACTTACGTAAACGGTACTGAAATTGCCGAATAAGAACGGAAACCCGGTGGAAATATCGAGAGCTGGAGAAGAAGCACCATCACTGTCAGGAAGAATGCTGTCACCGAAGTCGGCTCCGAACGGATAGAAGATGTCTGGGACAGACCGATCTGTGAGACCATAGACTGTGACAGTGAACAGAAAGAAGGGCAACAACAGCAGAAGTATCGTGCTCATGTCTCCCGAGCAACGAGTACAGACTAGCATGTAGTTAAAGCTGATAGAGCTGCACTGTACCGGTGTATAAAGTGTGGATTGCCTACGACTGTATCTTTTGTTGGCAGATCGCGTGACCAAAACTATAAGCTGCCACGCCGCCACCCGTTTCGTTGTGGGAAAGCCAGCATGACGCGTGCCCTGGCCGCAATGGCGATTATAACTGGTGACGGTGATAAAAGATAGCGGCGTCAATAGCGGTATAGAGTCGGCGTTGAGCGCGGTGAAAGGCGGCGGGTCCGGATGCTCAATTGCTTGACATCACGTCGTGTCAAAAGCCCCTAGCTGACGCAGTGAGCGAGCACGTTTCCGGAGGTTTTTCTAATATCTTTATACGCTGCGTGTATGCACGCTCGACGATCGGCTCACTTTAGTCCCCGGAACCGCCGTCGTTAGCCGCCGCCGCCGCCGTTAAGCCTCCAAGTCGAAACCAGTCGCTAAGCGAGCGACTCAAGTCGCTAACTTATCGACTGGACCGCCGCCGATAAGCTATCGACTGCTATCGACTTCACTTCAACAGACGGAATATTGTAATATAATCCCATCACTGTTGTATCTTTGACAGCATATACGGCTATAGTATGCAGCCGTTTTCATTAACCATGCGGTTGTTGAGCCATTTTAGATGTTTCTGATCGTGAATTTAAACGTTACCCTGTTTCCTGCGGACATGTAATTTTTACGTGCGACATTATACCTACATGTATGCTACAGTGCGTATATGGTACGGCAATTCCGTCTATCTGTTCGTCTGTATGTTCGTCCGTCTGTTACACGCGTAGATTTTATCAAAACGGCTGAACATGTAATCGAAATTCTTTCACTAGGCCCTATCTGATAGGCCCGTGATTCTATAGTTTTCGTCACCAAGGGTCGTTGCGTAAATCTGACGGTATCACCCCTAACGAGGGCACCGAATACAAAGGGGGGTATTGCAATTTTCAACCAGTATGCGGCTATATCTTGGAAACGGTAATAGATAGAGGCATATTTACAGAGGAAGACGGATATAGCCTAAATTCGTATGTGCTCCATCGAATAGTGCCGCTTTCGATGACTTTGAGTTACCCTGAACCTTAGTTTCAAGGTCACAGTATAGTTTAAAGGTGAATATCTCGCAAACGGTGCATTCATCCACTCCATATTTGGTTCTAGCCCATGCGTTTACGGCATCGGCGGATCGAATGGCGCTATTTCCTGTTCGATAAAATCCAAGATGGCGTCCGACGGCCATCTTGAGTATATAAATTGGCCATAACTTCGCAACTGGTTTACCGATCGACGTGATGTTCGGTTCTAGGGTGGAGTTTCCAGCTGAGTATGGATTTCTACCATAGGGGCGTTCATACACGCGTTGCTGTCGCGCGTAACCCTTGCGTCAGTTAGGCTTTCTTGTCAGTCCTGTCAGTGTCAGTCATTGAACTATGGGACGTTCTTCCGTGAGTTTAGGCCTGCATGGTACCCTACGCCGTAGCTAAAGTCGATAGCAAGTCGTTAAGTCAGTCACTAAGACTTAGCGACTTAGTCAGTCGTTAAGCTAAGGACTAGTCGACTTAAGTCGCTAAGTCAGTCGATAACTCGCCAAGTCAGTTGCTAACTGCTTAGCGACTGACTCCGGGGACTAGCTCACTTCAGCGCTGCGTTCAGTGGGAAACGGACATACCCCATCCCCTGTACAAAATCCCCCCGTACAAAACACCCCCATACAAGGACACCCCCTGTCCGGGTTTTATAACAAATTCATATACATCTTTATTTCGCCAAACGGCAGCATCGGCAAAGAATAGAAAAAGAAAGAAAATCAACAGTCAATGAAATTGGTAGGCCTATGTACTGTCTTCCCACTTAAAGCATGCCTTTTCTTTGTGTGCATGACCAAAAACACTGTCCCAGGGGATTTTTTTCTGGGGGCGGATTATGTCCTGGATTCGCGTTCAGTCCACGTTTCTCTTACACACCTTCGTGACCTGCGTCAAGTGTTGATTGACCGGGAATATTCACAGAAAACATGAACAGCAAAGCGTAGCTGTCGGACCCGCAAACGCGCATTTCATTTCTATTCCCTAGGTGTCGTCCGACGCAGCCACGCTGCGGCGCTGCACGTGCGGTCGGCCGCCGCTGCTGCTGCAGCGCTGCTGCTGCCCCTGCAGCTGATGCTAGTGCTATAAGGCAACTTACTGATCAGTAATTAATTATTACTAATTAATTAGGGCCTAGTCAAAAATGCGCCACGGTAGCTCGATGCAGAATGTTGTCATTGACATGTGTGAAAAGTTTCATGACGATCGGTTGAGAAACGATGGAGCCTTAGTAGATTAACAATCTCATAACAACAAGAACCCCAACAACAACAACAACAACGTTCATAGCCATTGGGGACTCGGATCCAACAACACAGCAGTAATTATAGTCGCAAACACCACTTGGAAGCAGGAGCCACAGATGCTATACTTCGGCTATACTGCTACTGAGCGTTCAACCACCGGGTCACCGGGTCACGTCACCGGGTTATAGACCTCAGGGTTATAGGTATGGGTCAAAACTTAGGTTACAACGTCGCTACTGTTGTATAGTAGTAAACACGGCTTGATGTCTTAAAATCAGACTCGTATAGTTCAGCTGGTTTTAGTAATGTTGGCATACGGCATTCTGGTGTTTGTTTTGTAATTAAGATCGGTTAATTGTTAAAGAAAATCTTCTATAAACAAAACACATAGCCTATACCGTAACTAAGAACAGATGCATCGATGACTCGTCTGTGTAATTACAACACTTCTTAAGAATTGGCCTATTCGAAGGAGATTACTATACAACAGCCTAATACATATACAATAAAAACATTGTTTCTAGTGTCAGTCATATCGTATCGAGTCAAGTATACCAGATCATCGAGTGTGCAGTGTGAATAACATTGTACTATAAACGAACAAAAGTAACGATTGAAAGCAGAGTTAATCGTGTCAACATGGGCCTAGGTTAATTGAGTTCACTCAGATGTCTCCACCGCAGAGCTGACAACAGATCAGGGTCGTGGGTCCTGCGTCAAATGGGTCAACAAGCCCTGGTTCATGGGTCAGTACCTATTGATCATTGATATGACCTTGGCGTGTATCTTGTGGCCTTATTAACATGACTGATTGCATGTCAAAGTGTTTAACTCTTCCCAGTACACGCTACATATCAGATATGCCCTGAGTTTGAGATACAATGAATAAGCAACAGTAACATCTCCAATCATTCAATCGCAGTTAGTCATGCAACTAGGATTGGAATGCTGTAAGCTGCGACTAATCATCGGCATCCATCGAACATCCTAAGTTATCCAGTCACAGCCAGTCGATCACTGTCAGTTTTATTCGACTGAATGCTGTATAGTCTGTACATTGAGGTTACTGATCGCTCTCTTGACTGCGTCGTCGTTTCTCCTCAACATCTCATCAAACTCTGCATTAAGATCTACACACAGACAAAGATTAACCACGTGTAGGCACATGGTGCATGTCACTGTTCTGGGCACAGTAAAATGCAATCCGTATAAATGTATTCATGTATGTAATGTATGTCATCGTTTTCATATTGGGGTTTAGATACAACAAAATATGTCCAGTCCATCGGCCGGCATGGACGAATGTTGTCTTTATTTAATGGTGGCCCATCAATCATGATGAGACTGGTGAACATGCACCATTTGCAATGTGGGTAATCCGACACTGGCAACAAGCTTAGGAAATAACCGGTTAATCAAGTCAATAAACTGCACCAATGACGACAACGAAACTGACAACAGCTCAAAAATACTCGAAAACAACGAACAAACACAAGAAACAACTACTGATGCAATGAAATTGCTAAACATCGTACATCACACGACATGGCATAACAACACAACACAAAGCTGCAAATATTGCATCTCCTGTTAGCTGATGTTGTCATCTGGAAGGCAGCTTAAAGTATCTGTTTCATAGTCGAAAACTACTACCAGCGGTCAACCCATCACCTGCACACATGTGTACTCGTTTCTGTGAAGAATATAACGTCCTTAACAAACTCGATGTATTCCTGCAAGTGTCTTTCCGCAAATATGATACAAAAGTAGTGGCAAACTTATACCCGGAAAGTAACTACATGTATATTGAGTGTTTACACGGCGTACGTACATAACGTCGTTCATCGTGCTATAGGATTAACGTAGCTTACGTGGGCGAGATTAGACTACGCGATACACTCATTCGAAAGCAACACGGCCTTCTCCAGTTGTCTAAAATTCAATCCACAGTTAACCGACAGTAATATTGAATGCAGCAGTAAAATATTTCACCGTTAAATGTCGGTCGCTGTGCCGGTTTTCCGTTCCAGCATTTCTGGATGCACGGTTTCACGAACGATTTAAAGTGCTCGGGTCCTTGAATCTTGGCTAAGTTCGGCCTCTGACCCTCAACTACAGACACCCTGATCTGCGCATCTGGTGCTGCAATGACAAAGACAATAACACAGACACAGTTGCATTTCAACTAATGTTTATTACTTACTGAACCAGTCACATGCTCTACGGATAGGCTACATGATGCAGTGAAATAAACCCGCTACAAGCAGTTAATTTCCATTTCAAAATTCAAAGTAAAACTACACCGCCGCTGAAAATTCTTCCCCATTTGCAAGTATTACCGGTCTAGGCTCAAAATTTCTAGTATTAATATGAGTATCAATACGTTTCGGATTCAGCAGTTCTCGATACGTAACCACAAAAGGTGAAGAACATAGCCTCAAAATCTACGATGCTCAACATATGAGACACTGTGAGACATATGCCCACTATGAGACAGTCTAAGACAGATGACTGGTTTAGGGCAAACCATTTGTCACGTGACTGATAAGGTCATATGACTCCAAAGGTAGCAGGATAACACTATGGGAAGTCTGTATACCCGTTTCACCTACAAAGTTAACCAAAGTGGATCGAATGCAACAAGCAGTGCGGCAGTGTCAGAGATTCCTCGTTCACATAGACCGTATTTCTAGTTCAGCATTAGATGATTCGATCCGCAAATTAAACGTTAGCAGTAAATAAGTAAGTAAGTTGGACGACGATAAGCACCATTGAAAGGTCTTCGTTGGGTGATGAGTTCCCAGAGCATAATGCCGAAGCTGTAGACGTCGTACTTAGGACTGCGAGGAGTGTTGATGTCTCTCCAGTTCTCTGGTGGAATTTGAGATACCGTACCTCGCAGGGATCTGCTGGTGGTCATGCGGGACGAATACTCTCGCCACTTGGCCAGACCAAAATCACATATCTACCATCATTCAATCAATGAGAAAAATATCAATGAATGAATGAATGAATGAAATAATCAGTCAGTCAGTCAGTCAGTCAATCAATCAATCAATCAATCAATCAATCAATCAATCAATCAATCAATCAATCAATCAATCAATCAATCACTCGATCAACTTGCGAGAACGGACGATTAAAAGCGGGAACAAAATCTGCAACCGCTGCTTTAATATTTTAGCCTGGTAATTAATACTGATTATGAAAATAATGACGACAACGTTGTCGGGAGTCAGTTTTTGAAACACACTATATAATTAGTTAAAAGACCTATGCTAACCTTGGCTTCGTAATCGTGTCCAATGAGGACATTCTGGATCTTGAGGTCTCCATGGACCACTGGAGGTGTCCTTGTATGAAGATACTTCATTCCCCGAATCACCCCCTGAGCAATCCGGAGTTTCATCGGCCACTCAACCTGTATGCAATAAACGAGCAACTGATGTTGATGTCCACAGCAATGATAGTGATACTGATATGTCAGATAATAATTCAGAAAATATAAAGCAGTGTTCAAAGCTATGCATCAGTTGAAAATAACAAGTTTTCATACGGTAGGCCTACTATTACCACTGCTACGATAGCACCACCACTACTACGACTGCAGGGACAACATATTTATAGTACACAACGAAACAGTTCTAAACATTCACTGCTGTCATCATTCAGTCATCATACAATAGCAAACCTAACCGTGTACTTTTCCAGGAAGTTGTCCAGGCCGCCGTACTTTACATACTCAAACAAGACGCCGTAGTGACCGGGTTCAAAGACAACAGCGATCAACGGGACGATGTTGGGATGATGTAACTTGTACATCTGAGCTTCATGAATCAGTTCGTTCCCAGGTCTGACAAACGAAAACATAAATACAAGCAAACGTACGCGGTAATGACGTGATGAAATTTCACAATATGAAAATGTCGGACAAAATCGCACTGACGGCAAATGCAAACTTGGAGGATGCAAGTCCTGGAAAAAGACAAATAAAGTTAAAGAAATGTAAAGTGTGTTCTAAAGTCGGATATTCGGTTTTATTTTTGCGACAACTTTGCTGACTGTATATACACCGATTTTAACCATTTTCACTGTGTATGTCAAGAACCATTTGTGATGTGGTTGGTGTGGATGTGGTGTGGGTGTGTATTTGTTGGTGTAGTGTAGTTGTGATGTGGTTATAAATGTAAAGTGGTCAATAGCAATTTGTGGTTACACCACACCAACGTCAGTTACAACACCACAACCCATCACAAGTTGTAATGTGGTTGCAGTGTGGGTTCGACGTGGATGTGGTGTTGTTGTGGTGTCGTTGTGATGTCGGTGTACTGCAAGCTGGTTTGAAGGAAGGTTGTCATTTATGGGCCACCGTACAACTGGAGAAGGACGCAGTTGGTAGAAGTAGATGCTAGATGCAGCTGGATAGATACAAGTAATCTGTGAACAACAAGGTGTGCACGTCAAGTCAATTCATACAGACAACACTGTTGCAACAGTTCATTGAGAACACAGACCGTGAATCTGGTGTGATGCTTGTCTTAAGCTCCTTGTAAGCAACAGTTCCCCAGTCCACGTGCTCAGCTCGATACACGACACCAAACCCACCTTCGGCCAACGACTTCGAGTTACGAAGACATTGGTGCTCGATTATCACCACGTCTTCCGGCACATCGTTCTGTATGCAAAGACAAACAATCAGTATCACATTTATATAAGATGTTTATTCGCCACTCAGGCAGAACACGAATATAAAATACAAAGACAAATTGAAATACAAAGAAAGAATAGAAACTAGTCAACCCAACAAAGAAAAGCCGACAGTACCGGACAGACAAACAGACAACACTGTTGCAACAGAAAAGGAGGGATGTTCAAAACTTAAATACACCGTACCAGTCAGAGCTTTAAATAAACTTGTACATGTCACAGCACTAGTCTGTATTGAAGAGAACCCCGCTAAGACGTCACAGAGTAAATTGACTGTTGTGGAGTTGTGGTTGATAGCTCATGCTTACCGTACCTACGAGTGACGTATTTGCGACGTAGTCAAAATAGAGTGGGTCCTATGATCAAAACTGCAAAAGGGCAAAGCACATTCCTTCCCTCTCCTGACTTTCCATTTCGACTCCCTTCCTTCTTCTCACTTTCTCCTATCCTCCACAGTCCTTGCTACTTAAATACAGCTAAAGGATCTGAGGCAGCGCAGTAAGCAGAGGCCCGGGTCAGCGGAAATCGAATTTGGTGCACTTAAAAGTATGACATCTGATTGCACCAGTTTTACTAAATTTTCCCGAGAATGAACGAAACATACTGGCCAATTGTTGTTGGGGCCAAATGCACTGAGGCCCACCCAGGCAAAATTTTGTTTGGGCCATGTGCCCCCCTCCCACCCACCCCATGAGCAGCAGCAGCAGTAGTAGTAGAACAAAGCTGAACATACCCGCGGCAGATGAATGATCGGTGATGGAGTACCGGGTCTCCGTGTTCGTGGAGCAATGGGTGGACCCGGTGCAGCGGCGCCGGGAACTGCAGCCGATGACGAAGCAACTTCAGTAGTTGAAGGCACTATATCAACTGCAGACAGACATACATAGTGTAGCAGTCTAGCAGATGCTATGTATATACACTATGTATACACTATGTAATACATAGAGTATACTGTATACACGTAGCATCTGCTACACTGCTACAGTCAAGGAATCGCAGAATTTCGTGTTTCCTTATGAATGTAACTGATCACTGTGTCTTCCATCTGCCTACAATAATGACACTTAAGGATCAACAAGAGCGATTTCTTCTTTGACCTTACTTTTGGGTGCCAATTGTGAAGTACACGTTTAGCCACAATAACTCAAGTGTTCACGGTTCACACTAGTTGCGTTGGCATCTTTTAGCCATCGAACTGGAGATTGGAGAAAGTTCGTGCATTTGGGCAAGAAATGCATACTAAGCTTACTTTCGCTTCATGTAAGGCACTTCTGAAACCACCCATGTATAGAGTAGCCTATAGGTCATCCATCATTATCATCATACCACCGACATCGTCACCACCACCATGCACCAACATAAATACAGCCGCATATAAATACAGAATAAATAAGTTGCAATGACGCTGCTAATTTGCTTCAAATGACCTTTGCTACTGGAAAAAAGTGATTGGTCATTTCAAACAATTGCCGTAGACATGGTGAAGACCAGTGGCGTAACTTCAAATTTCGGGCCCCCCTGCAAGAAAGTCATTCGGGCCCCCTCCTC
>Ga0209781_1000479_pt1 | contig 10454 bp, 8 predicted proteins | sample WorMetHERISLAND1_3_FD_187386 | JGI IMG/M metagenome (GOLD analysis project Ga0209781, IMG submission 187386) | Marine gutless worms symbiont microbial communities from Max Planck institute for Marine Microbiology, Germany - Olavius albidus HERON... | ecosystem: Host-associated > Annelida >...
GCTCGTGCCGTCGTCGCCGCCACAAAGTGCTCCATCAAACGATCACGCTTCCAACCACTGAGCCGGCTTCTTCTCGCATACATCCTGCAATCCTAGCCCAAGCATCTCGCTTAGCTAGGACAGCCCCCTTCGGAATTGCAACGTGCCTTGGCGGAAGCCGGAATGGACCTCGACTCTGGTGACCTGAACTTCAACCTGCGGGGTCAAGAAAACGAAATGGCTGAAGACTCAAAGGGCCGTGGCGAGCTTGGTGGACCAGATGAAGAGGTAACTGGCGACGAACCGGAAGATCAGCTTGAAGACGGCGTCATGCTGGCACACGAGGGCGGCCTGTTGGCCAACGGAAGGATCGACGTCCGGGCCTAAGGCCGGAAGTCAGCGGTTGAGGAGCAACGAAGATGTCCATCATCAGCAACGTCGACAACAGCACGGCTCTATCCGGTTCCAATTCGGAGCAGGCGCAAGCCAAGCTTGAAGACGACCTCAACCAATTCCTCGACCTGTTGGTTACCCAGTTACAGAACCAGGATCCGTTGGATCCCCTGGACGCCAACGAATTCACCTCGCAACTGGTGCAATTTGCCAGTGTCGAGCAGCAGATCTACCAGAACTCGAACCTGGAGAAATTGCTGAACTTGCAGGAAACCAACCAGATCTCGCAGATGGTCGACTTCATCGGCAACAAGGTCGAGTTCTTCGGCCAGAAGCTGCCGCTGGAGAATGGCATGGCCGAGTCTCTCCTACGTGATGCCGGCAGGCGTCAAGGAAGCGACGGTCAACATCGCCAACTCCAACGGTATTAACGTGTTCTTCGCCGATGCCGATACCAGCCAGGGCAAGCATACGATCCTCTGGGACGGCATGGACAAGAACGGCCAGCAGCTGGAGGACGGCTACTACACGGTACTGGTCAGCGGCAAGGACCCGTCGGGCAACTTGGTGCAGGTCGAACACCTGATGACCGGCCATGTGTCCGGGGCCGGCGTCGACGATGGCGTGGTCAAACTGTTCATCGGCAACGGCCTGACCATCGAGCAGGACAATGTGCTCTCGGTTCGTAAACCGGATGAGCAGTCGGGTAGCTGATGAGGCCCTGACGTAAAAGAATTTTGACCGATTTTCAGGCCGGCAGTTGGAAGGAGAAAGAAGATGACGTTGTTTGGTTCGTTAAGCTCGGGTGTTTCGGGCCTGACCGCTCAATCGAGCGCGATGGGCGCGATTTCCGATAACATTACGAACGTCTCCACGGTCGGTTACAAGAACACCCAGGTCGACTTTCAGACTCTGGTGACCGCGCAAACATCGACCACCTTCTATTCCGCAGGCGGCGTGCAATCGAAACCGCGCCAGGATACGGGCGTCCAGGGCCTGTTGGCGGCGTCGACTTCTCAAACCGACATCGCCATTTCCGGCAGCGGTTTCTTCATCGTCAACGAGGCCAACGTCCCGACCATCAACAATGAATTTCTGTTCACCCGGGCCGGCTCCTACTTCCAGGACAACGAAGGCTATCTGCGCAACACGGCGGGCTTCTATCTCCAAGCCTGGCCGACCGACGCCAACGGCAACGTCACGCCCAACAACACATCCCTTTCTATCGCCAACCAGAACGTCATCTCCACGGATTACCTGGGCACGGTCAACCTGAACCGGGTCGGCGGCACGGCGGCGGCGACGACGACCATCGGCATCGGCGCCAACCTGCCGTCCAACGACACCACCGGCCAAACCCACAAGGCGGACGTCCAATTCTTCGACACGCTCGGCAACGCCAACACCATGAGCGTCGTCTATACGAAAACGGCGCGCGACAACCAATGGGATGTTTCCGTGAATCCGCCGCCCAATACTGGGGTTTTGACGCTGGAAGATTCGTCGGGCAACGCCTATGCGAGTACCGGTCAACTCGAGTTCACGTCGAAGCCGAACGAGAGCTCGACGGTCGTCATCGAGGGCCAGACCTACGAATTCGACACCAATGCCACGATCACCGCCGGCAACGTCCGCGTCACCGTGACATCGACGTCGACGACGGCGCAGGATGTTGCCTCCCTGATCGCCCGGGTCATCTCCAACGACACCGACTTCGATACCATCAACAACCGCATCGTGGTCGACCCGGGCAACTCGGCGACGATCCTCTTCAGCGACGACGGCACCCGCGACATTGGGGTCGACCCGACGGGCCTTCTCAACTCTTCCGGCGCCGCCGCAGCCAGGCAATCAACCGCTTTCACGGTTCGCCAGACCGCGGTTGGCTACCGGGACTACGAGCAGTTCAAGTTCGACACCCAGCCGGTAGCCAACGATACCGTCGTCATTAATGGCCTCACTTACACGTTCGACACGGCCGCTGAATCGAACGGGACGACGACCGTAACGATCGGCGGCACCATCGGAGCAACGGTGGCCAGTTTGGAAGCGGCGATCGAAGCGCGGGATCCCGAGTTCGCGTCCGGTGCCAATACAGTGCGCGTGCGAACAGATGCCAACGGCGGCAACGGTACCGATACACTGGTGATCGAGTCGCTGAATAACAGCTTCACGGTGACTTGGGATTGGGCAACGGCGGCCGACGTTCCCGTCCATCCCGACGGCACGACGCCTTATACGGATGCGACCGCCTTCACTGTCGATAAGTCAAACGCCATCGTTTTCAACTCAGACGGTTTGCCTAGTTCGTTCGCCATCACCGAGATCGAGATTCTCAATTTCGGCAACGGCGCCGCCAATATGGACGACGACCCGTCGAACACGTCGCAGATCACACTCGACTTCGGGAATGTCGGCGAAGCCAACGGCATGACCCAGTTCGGCGGTGAGTTCACACCGGTATTCATCACCCAGGACGGGTCGCAGTTCGGCACTTTCGCGGGCGTCACCATATCGACCGATGGCCTCGTGACCGCGCTATTCGACAACGGTGAAACGCGACCGGTGTTCAAACTGCCGATCGCCACCTTCGTCAACGTCAATGCTCTCGGCGGCCAGTCGGGTAACGTCTGGAACGCGACGGAGGCCTCCGGCGACCCGACCCTTCGTGAGGCCGACAACGGCCCGGCCGGCCAGGTCATCCAGGCCTCGCTCGAACAATCGACCGTCGATATCGGTGAAGAATTCACCAAGATGATCGTCGTTCAGAGAGCCTTCTCGGCGGCGGCCAAGATCATCTCGACGGCCGACGAGATGCTCGAAGAATTGCTGCGGACAAAGCGTTAACGAGTTCCACAACCCACCGTCCCAACCCACGGCCCGGTGGTGGTTTTCGGATCACCGCCGGGTTTTCTTTTGCGCACCTTTCGGTTCGGTCATTCCTGCCCGAGGAGGTCGAACAAGGGTTTCAGGTGGCGTTCATAAGGGCGCCAACGCCCGACCGCGGTACCATAGAGCGGCTGGCGGACCTGCAGGTTGCTGGCCGTCTTTACGTTTCCCTCGACGGTGTGGAAATCGAGGCACGACTCCTGCCAGGGCAGATCGCAGAACGCAACAATTCGTCTCGCCTCACCTTCCAGGTCTTCGACCACTTGTTCGTAATCGACGTCGAGGATCCGATCCGGCAGTACGCGATGCCAGTGTTTCATCAGCCGTCTGTAGAGACCGTGGTAGCGCGCCAGTTCATCGAAATCGTAGGTAAACCCCGGCCCGGTATCGGAGAAGAACTGTCGGTAACAGGAATAGCAGACGTCGCGGGGGTCGCGGCGGCAATGAATGATCCGTGTATTGGGCAAGGCCAGGGCGATGAATCCGATATAAAGGAAATGCATCGGTGTCTTGTTGATCGCCCGACCCCGCCCTTCGGCCTGAGCTTGCATCTCCTGGGAAAACCGCTCGGCGATCGCGTTTATTGTGCCATCGTCGGTGCTGCGCAAGGATTCGGGAAAGGCATCACCTGCCCCGCCGAGCGGCGAACCCCTAATCGCGGCTTCCAACCCGCCCGCTTCGCCGAGGGCGCAGGTCTTTGAATGGCCGGCCAGGAGCTGTTCAACCAAGGTTGATCCGGACCGCGGCATACCGACGATGAAGATCGTCTCGTCGCCGGGATATCCTCGCCACCCATTGTGGCGCAAGAAATCCATATCGAACACGCGGGCCAAGCGAGCCGCGAAATCCTCGACCCCTTCGATATCATAAGAGAAAGTGCCGCGATGGAGGCGGTTCGCCTGGTCCAGGTGCTCGAACGCCCGGTCGACGTCACCGAGATCCTCGAAGGCCTTGGCCAGGGCGAAGGAAAGATGCACCCGATCCATCACCGATGCCTCCGGCCTCGAAATCAAACCGAGCATACGCACCACGTCCGGATCGTCGGCTCGCTCGACTCTTTTCGTCCGGACGACAGCCAGATTGGCCTTGGCGGACTCCGGCGCCTGGTCGACGGCCTGGCGAAACCGTTTCGCCGCTTCGTCGATGCGTCCCTGAATCTGATCGATCTCACCGAGAACAAGCAGGGATTTGGCGTGGCCGGGCTTATCCCGCAACACCATTTCGAATGCCGCTTTGGCATCATCCAAGCGGCCCAGTTCGAAAAGCGCTTTCCCACGATTGAATCGCGCCTCCACTGAACCCGGTTGCACCACCAGCGCCCGGTCGAGGGCATCGAGCGCTTCATCGAGTCGTCCGAGGCGTATGCGCGATGCGCCGAGACCAACAAAGGCCTCAACGGATGACGGATCGACGACGGCTGCCCGGCCGTAACTCTTTTCGGCTTCTTGAGTTTCTCCAGCCGATAACATGGCATGGGCCGCAAGGAGGTGGCCGTTTGCCTGTTGCGGGGCCAATCGGATCAACTCGGCAGCGAAACGCCGGCCCGCGTCGAACTCTCCCACCTCCATGGCCGCGGCTGCGGCGATGGCCAGAACGTTCTTATCTTCGGGATCAATTGACAGAATGCGTGAACAGCCATCGAGCGCATCTCGGAAATTTCGTGATTTGTAGCTCCCGAGGACTTCACGAACCAAGGCTTTGACCTCGCGGCCCGATGGTTCTCCCTCCGGGGGCCCATCATGCAGGAGCTGAAATGGCGGCACCGCGGGGTTCTTGTCGTCGCTTTTCGAGAATTTACCCCGTGTCTGTTGTCGCGCCCAATCTTCTAGCTCGCCGCGAACAGCCTCGATAACGGAACTCCAACTGCCCGATTCCCGCTGGCGGAACAACCCCACCGACCGATACCAGGGACTGTCGTCGCGCCCCGAGAACCATCGCCACAAAGGCACCGCCGACAGCAGCACCCAGGTCGGCACGCCCAATGCGCCTGCCATGTGCACGGTCGTGTTGGAGATGGATACGACGAGGTCCATGGCCGCCACCTGGGCGGCGAAGGCGTCGAGATCCTTCAGTTGGTCCACCTCGTCATCGTGGATGATATGAACGCCCGTCTCCTCTTCGAAACGGCGTCGCTGTGCCGACGTGTCGCCGTACTGCAGATCGACGAAGGTGGCGCCCGGCACGGTCAACAACGGCGCCCATTCGGCGAGATCTATGGTCTTGTCCCAGCCCATTTCCGGATTGCGGCTGAACCAGGAAACGCCGACGATCGGCCCGTCACCCTCTTTCCTGTATTTCTCGCGCAAACGTTCCGCAAACCCGGCGTCGGCCGAGAGAAAAGCGCGGCGTTTGGGGAAGTCGTCCACGTGCGGGCGCAACCAGCGGCCCAGATTGCCGGCCGGCGTGTGGCAATCGACCGACGGGTCCTGAGTTTCCGGTACCGGCGGTGTTTCTCGAGCGACGACGGTTGCTTGCGGGAACGACCGCCGGCACAAGGGGACCAGCCGCGGCTCGCATTCGAAGACAACCCTCGCACCCCGCTCGAATAAGTCGGGCACCATGCTGGCATAGAGGATTTCCTCACCGATCCCCTGCTCACCCCAGACCACCACCGTCTTGCCGGCGAGGTCCGAGCCGTCCCAGGCGGGCGAAGGGAAATCCCGCCACTGCCCGACAAACTCCCTTTTCCGCCAGCGCCATTCGTGCTCGCGCCATCCTGCGGCGAGTTCCTCCCCAGCCAGCAACAGGACCTCGGAAACGTTGAAATGCGCGTCGGGGAAATCGGGATCGATCTCGAGAGCGCGGCGAAAATAGGCCATGGCTCGGTCCTGCTGGTTCCGCCTGTGATGGACAGTGCCGAGGTTGGCGAGCACCGGTGGGTAGTCGGGATCGATTTCGAGCGCCCTTTCGAAGCACGCTTCGGCCTCGTCGAGCTTGCCCTGGCGCTGGTAGATGGAACCAAGGTTGTTGTGGGCATCGCCGCTGTTCGGGTTGAGCTGCAGCGCCTTGCGGAAACTCGCTTCCGCCGCGTCCTGTTGATTTTGATCGCGGAATACGTTGCCCAGGTTGTTGTAAGCTTCGGCATAATTCGGATCGCATGCGATGGCCGCCTTGAAACAGTTAAAGGCGCCGGCGTTGTCGCCTCTCTCGTGACGGATTGTACCCAGATTGTTGTGTGCCTTGGCCTCATTGGGCACCAACTCGACGGCCCTCATCGCCGCTGTTTCGGCCGCCTTGTGTTCGCCCAAATCGCGCAGCACCGTCGCCAGATTATTGAACGCCGGGTAGTAGTCGGGTTGCAGTTCGATAACTCGTCTGTAACTCCGTTCCGCGCCTTTCAGGTCCCGCAGGGCCTGCAGGGCCGCTCCAAGATTGAGGTGTGCCTCGACAAGGTCGGATTCGATTTCGACGGCACGCCGAAAACTGTGGACCGCCGCTTGCAAATCTCCAAGACTCTGATGGACCGTTCCCAGGTTGTTGTGGCGAGTGGCGTGGCCAACGCTTTGAGCCAACGACCGGACCATCAGGTCCCGAGCCTCGGCGAGCGAGCCCTCCCCCATTCTCAAGCGGCCCAGAAAATACAGAGCGTCGGCATGCTTGGGATCGGCATCAAGGATCTGCCGATAGGCGGCCTCAGCCTCTTCCAACCGCCCTACCTTGTGGTCGGCAAGCGCCTTGTCAAATGCATCCTCCGGGTTGAACAGTGATTTTCTCCTGGTTGGCGTTCCGACCGGAACCGGTCGATCGGCGGTCAGATTAGGGCGTTTCAAACCCGAATGAAATCGCCGAGACATCGACACCGCCCTTACATCTAGGTGATCGAGGCCTCACGAGCTTGGCAATCACGAACCAGCCTCGGCATTGCCGAATGGTTCGAATCCATTGCGTTTTCAGCAGTGAAACCAAAGAATTGCATGATGAACGACGACCTCGCCGCGCTACGCCGCCGACTGGACGAGTCTGCCACGGAGGGAGACCGTTGGATGATTCTCGGCTGCATATTGATCCGGCAACGGCGCTTCGACGAAGCCGTCGACGCTCTCGTAAAAGCCACCGAACTCTCGCCGAACAGCGCGCCCGCCTGGAACAATCTGGCCAGTGCTTTGCGCCGCCTCGGTCGGATTGAAGAAGCCACCGATTCCTGCGAGAAGGCCCTCGCCATCGATCCCGAACATGCCGAAGCCTGGTTCCACCTGGGCGATTGCCGGATGCTCCTCGGCGATATTAAGGAGGCCTATGAATGTTATGAGTGGCGTAAACGCATCGGTAAGATCGACATGCCCGGCGCTAACCTCGAACAGCCGGAATGGACGGGCAGCGACCTCCAAGGCAAGACCGTTCTGGCCATCGCCGAACAAGGTTTCGGCGACAGCATCCAGTACTGCCGCTTCGTTCCCAAACTCAAGGAACGGGGCGCCATCGTTCATTTCGTCGTTCAAAGCCGATTGAAGACCCTTTTCCATTCCCTTGACGGCGTCGATGTGGTGGTTGGCAGTGGTGAGACGCTCCCGTCGTTCGATCTGCAGATACCCCTTTTGAGTCTCCCCTATTTGTTCGGAACCGATTTCGACAGCCTGCCGGCGACGGTCCCCTACCTGTCGCCATCGCACGAGGCGAGCGTCCGGGCCCGAGGCCGGATTGGAGAGTCTGAGGGTTTTAAGGTCGGGCTCGTATGGCAGGGCACCGAGGGGACGGCGGCCGACCAAGGGCGTTCTTTTCGTTTAAATGATCTTCGTGATCTTGCGGCGATACCCGGCTTTCACTTTTACAGCTTCCAGAAAGGGTTGCCGCGGGCTGAAATCGCCGACTGGCCGGCTGGCTCTGAGGTCATTGACCTGGGCGGCGAACTCGCCTCCTTCGATGACACCGCGGCCTGGCTCGAGACCATGGACCTCGTGATTGCTTCGGATACGGCGGTTGCCCATCTGGCGGGCGCCCTCGGCCGGCCAACCTGGCTGGCGCTCAGGTATGTACCGGCAGCCAGGTGGTTGCTCGGACGCCCGGACAGCCCCTGGTATCCAACCTTAAGACTGTACCGCCAGCGTCAGTTGGACGATTGGGCGTCCGTATTCGCCTCTATCGTTTCCGATGCGAGGAAACTGGCCGCGACAGACGGCCAAGCGGTACCGTCAACTCCTCATTAACCCTGTTCCTTAGCTTTTCTTTAAGGAGCCCTGGCTAATGTGTTCTTGGGGTTTCCCAGGGAGTGGAATTCACGCGATCAGAACGATGAGCGAATTGAAAAGCGCGACAACAAGAAGCGAAAATCAGATTTCAACTCGGTCCGGCCTCGTGCTTGGCCCGACCGGCAAACCTTTGACCCTTGAAGACCTGCCGCCGCCCGGAACGCAACGCTGGGTCATTCGCCGCAAAGCGGAAGTCGTCGCCGGCGTCAGAGGCGGCCTCATCACCCTCGAAGAAGCGTGCCGGCGATATAACCTGTCCATTGACGAATTCAGGTCCTGGCAAAAACTGCTCGACTCGCATGGCATGCAAGGTCTGCGAACGACAAAGATCAAAAAATACCGTCAAAAACGCGCCCGTAACTAATTGGCTCGAAGGGATTTCCGATAGGCAATAATTGCCTATCGTTAACCTCTTATTCAGAGTCCGGATTCTAGCATCATAGTCGATTTGTTGCCTTTTGCCGCCAAGGCCCGGCGGCGGGACCGGCGCATTTACGCGCCAAAAGAACAAAGAACGGGGAAACCAAGTGGAAACGCTCGCGCAGGCTCTCAGAAATATCGGTCCGATGCGTCTCGTCGTCGTCGTCGGCGTCGTACTCGGCCTTCTGGTCTTCTTCGCCGTATTCATCACCCGGCTGACGTCACCGACTACGGAGCTTTTGTACGGAGCCCTTGACGCCGGTGACTCGGCGCGCATCGCCGGCCAGCTACAAATCATGGGCGTCAAATACGAGATGCGTCAGAACGGTACGGAGATCTACGTCGGCGGCCAAGATATTTCCCGCGTTCGTCTGGCCTTGGCCGACCAGGGTTTGCCGGGCCACGGTTCGGTCGGTTATGAGATTTTCGACGACAGCGAAGGTTTGGGCACGACCAAGTTTATCCAAGACGTGAACTTGTTAAGGGCCCTTGAGGGTGAACTGGCCAAGACGATCCAGGGCTTGAGCCCCGTCAAATCAGCGCGCGTTCATCTGGTCTTGCCCAAGAGAGAGCTCTTCAGCAGGCAACGGCAGGAGCCGAGTGCGTCCATCGTGCTGACGATGAAAGGCGCAGTCCGCCTCAACGCCGAACAGGTCGCCGCCGTGCAGCACGTCATCGCCGCTGCCATTCCGGGGTTGTTGCCGCGTCGCATTTCGATCATCGACAACAAAGGCAAGCTGCTGGCCGCCGGTTTCGATGAAACCGATCCCGCACAGGCCATTATTACGAAGGCCGAGGAGAAGCAACGGGCCTTGGAATCACGATTGACGCGGACGATCGAGGAGCTTCTCGAGAAATCCGTCGGTTTCGGTAAGGTACGGGCCGAGGTGCACGCCGAAATGGACTTCGACCGCATCAGCACGCAGGAGGAATCCTTCGATCCGGACGGTCAGGTCGTGCGCTCGACCCAGACCATCGAACAGACGTCGTCGGCCCGCGATGCGGAGGGAACGCCGGCGGTCACGGTCGGCACCAACCTGCCCGACGCCGATGTCGAGGGCGGCGAAACACAAAGCAGCACGTCCGCCGAGAGCCGCACCGAGGAGACCGTGAATTTCGAGATTACGAAGAAGGTTACCAGTCACGTCCGCGAGGCCGGAAACGTGCGAAAGCTCTCTGTCGCCGTTCTCATTGACTACAAACGCGTCGAAAACGAGGACGGCGACTTTGTATTCGAACCGCGTACGGAAGACGAATTGCAGCTGTTGGAAGGCTTGGTCAGAAACACGGTTGGTTACAACGGCGACCGCGGCAATTCGATCGAGATCGTCAACCTACAATTCGCAGAATTCGAAGAAGAGGAAGAAGAACTGGAACTGTTCTTCGGCTTCGGCAAAAACGATCTCATCAAATTCTCGGAAGTCCTGGTCCTCGGCATCGTCGCCCTGCTGGTAATTCTGCTGGGGCTGTCCTAGCTAAGGACGTTTTTGTCTCGAATTCACCCATGTCTTTAATTGGTTAAGCAGTTCCCGGTGATCACCTCCATTGAACCGCCATTCGCACTCCTTTAGGAACAGGTGAAAGCTC
>Ga0209781_1000480_pt1 | contig 10449 bp, 5 predicted proteins | sample WorMetHERISLAND1_3_FD_187386 | JGI IMG/M metagenome (GOLD analysis project Ga0209781, IMG submission 187386) | Marine gutless worms symbiont microbial communities from Max Planck institute for Marine Microbiology, Germany - Olavius albidus HERON... | ecosystem: Host-associated > Annelida >...
CAAAAAAAAAAATAAACACCGTTGTTTGTCCTTCGAGTGAATGAAACCAACTATTAACTGGAAAACTGAAAAAAAAAACTAAAAATTAGGCTAACCCACAGTACAGTTACTTTTTCGAATAACTAGTAACGTCAGTGCTGTGTTATTTTTTTACGTTACTGTCATATAGTCTGACATGATCACTGAGACACTGCTACTGATGCGTGCAAACAGACAGGGCTGGAACAATAGTGGACAGTCACGATGCTTCTATCAGTGATGGGCTATTGCAATACGACGTTTAATTTTTGTATTTTTTTTCAAAAAGTCGATGGCGGTTTAGCTTAGTGGTAACATATGTGGTCGCATCAACGAAGTTGCTGTGCATCGAGCAGGGTTAGTACTTAGATGGGTGACCGTTCGCCTGTACAATGTCTTGGTACTTAACGAAATCACCCAGGCCAAGTTAGCTCGGATAATCACTCCGTGGGTAGGTATAATGAGTACCGGTGATGTTCAAGGCACGGCGAGTGCCTATAAAGCGTATAAAGCAGGCCTTGTTACCAGGACTGTTGAACACTGGCGCTAATTGTCGCCATCCCGCTGACTTGGGTGGCACGCTAACTTAATTTGGTTTAACACTCACCTCCTCAAAAGGTCACAAATGGAATGAACTCCTATGCAACGAACCTTAAGTAATTAATGTAAGTTATGACTGTGCAGATTATTCTGGCTAACACGAATACTTGTACATTGTTGTTCGACTTTGGGCAAATATGATGGTGACGGTGATTAAAATTTCACCATTATTTTGAGACGAGGTGTTATAATTTATTCCAGCTTCTTTGAATTAGAAGAATCGTTAAAATCGGCCCATATAAAAATATAAGTGTAACCTTTTATCGGCCACAGAAATAGACATCTTTAATTCTTTATTATTTTCCGTAATGTGTGTTGCTGGCCATCACTTTCAAGGTTGTTTTGTAGCCTTGTGCAGTGAAGGAAGAATACCGTAACAAAGAAAACTTCAAAATAAATAAAAGAAGAAGACCACACAGTTCAGCAACTAAAATTTGGTTTAAAAATCAAACACCTAATCATTAATCATAAACTTAATTAATTGTAAATTTAGTCACCTGCTACAGTGTTGGGTAGTAACGAATTACATGTAACAAAATTACAGTAAAAATTACTTTTATGAGTAAAAAGTAAAGTAACATGTTACTTTTTAAAAATGTAACAAAGTAAAGCAATTAATTACTTTTAAAAAGTAAAAGTAACGAGAATCCACGTTACGTTACTCGTTACATTTTACTGACTCAACTAGTTAAAATTGCGCACACCTGTGTTTGTTCTTGTACGTGTTTCCGCTTCCGGTTTCACTGGCATGTCTGTATTATTTGTTTGGAGTTTGGATTGTGTTCTTCTTCTGAGCTAATTTCAGTTCATGTGCGATCCTGAAGCTGATTGCACTGACTTATTAGATTTCTGCACAGTTTTGTTGTTGTTTGAATTTATATCACACTCGGCAACTAAGTGAATGTGAATGTAACACAAAAGTATTTTCTTTACTTTTGAAACGTAATTGTAATCGTAACACGTTACTTTTGAGATTTTGTAAAAAGTAAAGTAAATAATTACTTTTTTTACATCAGTAACAAGTAATTGTAAACAATTACTTTTAAAAAGTAATTTACCCAACACTGACCTGCTATGATTTTTGTATTTTCGATGAACTCGATATGTTTGAAGCAGCACGACCGAGATAGTCACTGACAGTGACCTACAGGATGCGTACAAAATAGATACAACAGAAACGATAGACAGATGTAAAACAATAATATTAAGAGAAAATAATATCAAGACTCATACACTATTGTAACCTACACTTTACCTCTCATTTTTACTCCTCGCGCGCTACGTTCCTAACGTAACGAAGAGGAGTATATGAGATCAGTGTAAGAAGATTATATTGAGGACCGGCGACCAGCGACCAGCGACCGACGACCAACGACCAATCTCTCAATTTTGAAAATTTCGAATGGCCATATCTCTGGAAGGGCTCATATCTGATTCACTTCATATTTGGTTCTAGGGTGGGGTTTTCGGGGTCGAATGGCGTTATTTCGAGTTTGATCAAATTCAATAGGTAAGTGGGAGAAGACAATGCGTGAGGAGTAATTAGATTGGACATAATCTAAAGTATTTCTTGTACACAGTTGTTATCTGTGGGCTGTATATCTGATGACCGGACTAAAGCGATTTATGCAGTGCATAAGAAAGGTAGCTCAGGTGTTGTTGACAATTATTGATCCATATCACTGACGTGCGTAGCCTGTAAATTAATGAAGCGTGTCATTGACAAGCATAAGCATATGCGCATCTAGCTGATAAACTTTTATCACAGGCAAAGCATGGTTTTGTCAGGGGCCGCTCAACATGTACAAGTTTTAGAGTGCATGCGTGACTGAACAATTCCTTATACCGGACGAAAACATTCGCATGTCCGAAGTGTTGAATTACGAAGGAGTAATTTTCCTGTTCCATCATGCAGTGCTGTCTGTCGGTGTCTTGTCTTGCTATTATGTAGTTGCTGTGCTGTCAAAAATTCGACTCTGCGAGCAACTGGCGTCTGTTGATCGCTCGGTGGCATCTTCATTAATAATCGACGGCGTCTGGCAGTTGTCTCGGCGGAACGTCACGACTACGATTCTGCGTGCTGGCGGCCGGCTACGTTGATTGATGTGAACGCCTGGACGAATACGAGATAGTTGGGACGGACGCGATCGAAAAATAAGCGTTCGATACCACGCGACGATCACCCAGCCACTAAATCACTCCGTCATATCATGCTTGGTCGGCAAGGAAAGAAAGAAACGTACCGGTAGTTGTGCGCGCATAATCTCGATTATTACCGGCGATGGTTTGTAGCGGTATTATTGGAGTAGCGATCAAGCCGGACAAATCGAAGCCGTGTAATGTTAACATATCTGGCTTACGTCGTATGCTCTTTCGGCGTAGCCTATCAGCCGAACACAATTTGCAGCCGAACAAATTGTTTTACTTGGAAAATGGTCGTTAATACATTGTGTACTGTACGGGCGGTGCATGTACTTCACGTGGCAAATAAGTATTGAACTGAATAATAATGTCGTTTACAATAGTCACTTCTTTTACTTTAAAAATTTTCAACAAACAACAAACACAACAAACACAGCAAATTTTCAATCGCACAGACTGTTCGGTTTAATTACTGAAATGATTCGAAGATGAATGGGTGAGAAAAAAAACTAAAAATATTATACGCTAAATAAAGGTGCAGGAATTAGGCAATGTCCGTGTCGGATTTTTATGAGTTTGTCTATAGGGCAGTTAATTTCCTATGTTCGAGTGCAGCCATATGGAGTACATAATACCATTTATTATGGCACGTCCAGCAGTATCCGCCAGCTGCGTCCTCGGCTTTTATCGGTGCCTGTCGCCAAGCATTAGGCCTTATGATGTCAATTGATGTCCAATTTGTGGCCGGCCTCCTGACAGTTTTTATATTAATGTTAGTAACAACGACGACCATGGGCCTACATCTGGCCAAGTGACGTTAAATCTGTCTAGGCTACTTCTAGGTGTATTTCGTCTCCGCTGCTCACCAACTGTTTTCGTAGTCACTAGTCATCGTATGGCGTTTTATGTCTTTTTATGGCACGCCACATTGGAAGAATGCGAGTGTCCCTAGTCAATTTGCTGATTGTTTGGCCACGCCGGTAAACTGTAGCCAGATCGAGACCCCAGCTGGCGTGCAGATTGGTCAACGACATCACATTGGTCCGCTCCTCTCAGACACTTTTTATTTTATTGCTTACCTCCGTAACCGTAATTCCGGTTCGAAGATTGCAATCAGGATAACGTCGAGAATAACAAACAACTGATTTTGTGACTTATTTTTTATTAAATTATTTACGAAATTATGAAACTAAATAATACGACCGTCTAACGGCCTACACAATAACTGTGGCCCATCTGGACACGTTGACTAGCTGTTGACTAGAGTCTACAGCCACCGTGCTCTAGTCACTCTGTTTCTCTATACGTCTGTCTAATTAGCTGTCCTACGTGACCAACTGTCCTCGTCAGAGGTCGATGTCCAAAATAACCGCACCGACTGGTTTGATTGATTCACAGTGACCTGAGCCTCGCCGACAACCATATAGACGCCGACTTCCAGTGTGAGTCAAAAAAATCCCCCCTCCCTGAGGACTTGTAGCAATTTTTTTTAAACCGTTGGGAATTTTTCAACCAAATTTTACATGCCTATTATGCGTTCCAATTTACGCTAGAATACGAACTTTTATTCAATTACTGCAACTTTGACGAAGTTATGCCATATTAAGCGTGACCACCCAGTTCACATCATGTGCGCAAATTGTCCACCATCAGCCGAAACGCATTTTCTGACATTTTTCCAAAACAGTTAGGAATTTTTAGTCTAAATTTTACACGCCCATTAAACATTCACATATACGCTAGAATACAATTTTTTGTTCAATTATCTCCAACTGTGACGAAGTTATGCCATATTAAGTGCAACCACCCAGCGTGCGTTTCGGTCGATGATGGACATTCACATTATGGTGGTCGCGCTTAATATTGCATAACTTCGTCAAAGTTGAAGATAACTGAATAAAAATTTGTAGTCCAGCGTAGATAGGAACGTGTAATAGGCAGGTAAAATTTGGACTAAAAATTCGTAACTATTTGGGAAAAATGTCAGAAAATGCGTTTCGGCTGATGGTGGACATTTTGCGCACACGATGTGAACTGGGTGGTCACGCTTAATATGGAATAACTTCGTCAAAGTTGCAGATAATTGAATAAAAATTCATATCCTAGCGTAGATAGGAACGCTTAATACGCGTTTGAAATTTGGTTGAAAAATTCCCAACGGTTTTGGAAAAATTGCCACAAGTCATCAGGGGGGATTTTTTTGACTCACACTGTAGAAATGACCGTGGGGGCGAGATTTCCTCTCCCGTTCTCTTCACTCCCCTTCACTACTTCTGGCCCCTTCATTCCCTGTTTCCCTCTTCACCTGTTCCCCCTTCCCTACCCGTACCCCTTAAAGTTAAATCCAACTAAGGGGTCTAGAAGAGCGACACTCTCTGAAAAGAAAGAGTGCATCGAACGGAGACGAAAAATTGAATTTGGGAAGTGAGTAAAGAAAAGACAAAGCATTATACTCGCCGACAACCTTTACCGTGACATCCCGGGGGTGCAACATCATTTGACTATAGGAAAAAAACCAACATCATTTGACTATAGGACACCTTAACACATGTTAATAAAACCCCATTCACAACTTCGATAAAAGTTAAAAGTTAAAACTTGCAACCTGCAACTTGTAACAAGCAACCTATATCACAGCTGCAATTACAGTTGCAAGGAAATGGGCGGCGCCACGTCCGTGATGCCTGTCGTCAGGGACGCGTTCAGTCAGCAAGCGGCTGATACCACTCAGTTGACGAGTCTAGACGACGTCTGCGGTCATCACTGACCCATCAGGTCGATGTCCGCCAGTCGCAGTGTGCAACTGTTGTCGCTTGTGACACTTTGCCGCGGTTCCGGCGAGAACTTAAAACATTTCTCTTCAGAGAATCATATCCCTCCATTTTGATTTAGTTTTTTTCCCTCGTGGTCCTTGCGGTTTTTACTTAGGCCACGTTAAAAAATTCTCATGTAATGTAATGTAATGTAATGTAGTTGACTTATACGTTATAAGACTTATCAGACGCCATATTATGTACATGCACAATATTATGCTGATGAGGGCTGCTAGGCTTATGCAAGTCATGTAGGGCTTCTTGCATAGTTGTTTGTGATTGCCTTCTCTTGTAACTTGCAGCCTGCTACTTTTAACTTCTATCGGAGGCCATATTCGAATATGGCCGAATATGGCCTCTACCCATATTTTCCGTCGCCTTCTTAAAACTCACTGCTTCCAGCAGGCTTTTGGCTCCCCCTAGCGGCTCACCCAAGTTCCTCAGATTCGGCCTCTGGCTGACACTGTGCACTCTAAACATTTTACTTACTTACTTACTTACTTACTTACTTACTTACTTACTTACTTACTTACTTACCATCGACTGGACGGTACGTTGTAATTGGCTGCAAGTTGCAAGTTCCCGCATGATATTGTACATGTACAATATTATGCTAGGCTTATGCAAATCATGCCAGGCTTCTGTCAAGTTTAATCATAGTTGTTTGTGATAGCCTTCTCTTGTAACTTGCAGCCTTCTATCGTAGATGTGATAGGGCCCAAGTAATGGAGTAGGTGCTTGAAATCGTTAATTTGTCTGAACGTAATCAAATCACGACGACGGTTTGCACGATTGTCAGGTGTTGCATCGGCTGCGTTTCCGGTTTCTGAGTGAAACGCCGAGTGGACTGATGGCCATTGATGAGCAGTCGGGGGTCGTACGAACAATAGCGCGCCTCGACCGCGACGTGCTGTGTACCTCCGTGTCCGTCACTGAGGCGTGCCAGGTCAGACTGGACATCGTCGTCCAACCAATGTCTCACTTCCGCATCGTCACCGTCGCCGTCGACTTAGTTGACATTAACGACAACTCCCCCCAGTTCGACGTCCACTTCCTGTCACGTGACCTTCACTTCCTGTCACATGACCTCGGCGAGTCGTCACTACCAGGCGAGGCGGTGGTACTTCCGGCGCCCCGGGACGCCGACACGGGCGTCAACGGTGTTCAGCGGTATCGACTCGACTACGTCGACGGTAGCACTGCGGCAGTCGGCAAGGACGACTTCGAGTTGCGTGCCACGCGGAAACTCGACGGCTCGACCGAACTGAAGTTGGTTCTGGTGAAACGTTTAGACCGCGAAGCGCGCGACGAGTACCGGCTGCGGGTCGTCGCTGTCGACGGTGGCGACCCACCGCGATCAGGGTCCATCGATGTCCTCATCCGGGTCCTGGACGCCAATGACAACATCCCGATCTTCGACCGGGCTGTGTATGAGGCGACGGTCGATGAGAACTGTGCGCTGAGGACGACCGTGGCGACCGTCAAGGCTGTGGATCGTGACCGTCAAGGCCGTGGATCGTGACGCCGGGCCAAACGCCGTGCTGACGTACTACCTGAGCGCTGCGACGGCAGCCAACTACGGACGAACGTTCGCCGTCAATAACATTACCGGCGATGTGTACGTGACCGGAAGAGTGGATTACGAGTCGACACCCGTGTACAGGCTGCTGGTCAGCGCGCGCGACTCCGGACCGGAAGCAGTATCAGCGGACGCGGCGGTGATTGTCCGCGTCAGTGACGTCAACGACAACGCACCAAGAATAGTTATCAACACGCTGCTCGCCTCCGACACCGACGTGGCCACCGTACCGGAAGACGCAAGGCCGGAAACGTTCGTTGCGCATGTGCTGGTCGTGGATCCGGACAGCGGCGACAACGGACGCGTTAACTGCTCGCTCCACGCGTCCGGAAACTACTTCCGCTTGAAGGCGATGTACGGAGCCGAGTACCAGGTCATCACTTCCGGCGAGCCGCTTGACCGCGAAACTACTGATCGGTATTTATCATGGGGTGAATAGACTGTGATCGAGTATGTAGTTATCTGTTTTGATTTGTATTTACATGTAACTACACCGTGAGTCAAAAACAACACCCACGCAGACCATAGATGTAATAAACGTTAGGGAAAAAAATTATAAAAAATAAACGTTAAAAACGCGTTTTTATCACTAAAATAAAAAAAACCGTTAGTAAACGGGATAAAAAACATTACCCTCTTTTTACTTGCTTTTGACGCATGGCTTATTGACTAAATCACTGACATTAACTGAATAATAATAATATTATGGTGCTGCGTGAATGGATATGGTATAACAAGTAAATCTGAATACAAAATCCGATACTATTTTATGGGCAACGCTTTGATTTTTCAGTTTTTGTATATAAATGTTTCAAATAACCGTAATTTTCACATTGAATTTTCAACGTTTTTAACAATTAAAAACGTTGGAAAAATTTAAAAAAAAAACGTTAAAACGCGTTTTAAAGAAAAATAAAAAAACGTTTATAAACGTTTATTGCAACTATGACGCAGATCATCTTCGCTAATTATTCTTGGCCGAATTTTAAATTTCTCCACTGCAACATTCGGCGGTAAATTGCAATAAAGCGGTTATTAAAGATCTCAGCGTACCTGAAACGAGTCGCTGCACTACCTTTCGAAATATGTTTTTTTTTCAAGCCTGCTTACATCCACTCCCTTCTGAATTACCACACTCCCACACGTTCTCTACCCTCTGCAAACGCTAACCTGCTGTCTGTTCCTCGTGTGTTCGCACTACCTTTGCCTCCCGTTGTTTTAGTGTTGCAGCCCCCGCTGTCTGTAACTCACTTCCATATGGTATTCGCCAATTCGCGACTACCAAGTACCAATACTTCCAGCAGGTCTTCGGCTCCGCCTATAGCGGCTGCGGCTCACCCAAGTGCCTCAGAGGCTCAGATTCGGCCATTGGCTCTGGCTGACATTGTGAACTATCCATTTACTTAGGCCTATTTACTTGCTTACTTACAGAACTAATTATTTCGGTTTCGGTTCGGTTTCGGTTTAATACTGTTGCTGTCACTGCAGAACTTTCATTATTCAGCTGCACAAAGCACATAGGCCTACAGTACCTATTTCAGATTTTCAGCACTTCAGTTAATTCAACCCAGACAGAGGTTTCAAACACGCCTCCATCAGCCTCCGCGGACCTCGAGGACATGTATATTTGAACTAACAAAAATTACCAATAAACGTTGTCAAGTGAGCAGCAACAGTTAAGGAACATCTGAACTTGCTTTTTGTGATGACGAGTAGGCCTAGGTAGTAAACTGGCCAATCATTTAAATCAAGTAACTGCTGTAGTACAAAATACTTAATGCAGTTTATCCCTTATGAAAATGCATGCGTCGCTTTTTCTATTGAGACCCAAATATCCACCTGAATTTTAGGCCCAATGCTAACCCCACCCTAACGTAACCTGATCCTAACCAAACCCTAATCATAGGTCATGGATTGGGTACGTATTCACTGGCACCATTCTGCTGAGTCAAATGTTCGGTGTAGCGTGCAACTGTGGATCGCATCATCGCATGTTATCTCCGGTAAATACATGTACAGCCCAAGCTATGAAGTATCAAAGGGCAAGAGCAGTAATCATTGCGGCCTCGCGGGGATGGCCAGGCTGAGTTAAAACAGCTCGTATAGCTCTTTATCGGAACTCCGCCTCGGAGCTATACAATCACAGTGTTACCTGCCACCCGACACAAGTGAACGCGCCCCGCCTTAATCCAGGCAGGCCTGTACTCGATTTATCTACCCCGGAGGGATGGAAGGCTGAGTTGACCTACCAAGATGGTTTACCTGTTAGCAGACAGTCACCTATCTAAGTAGTAGCCGGACCCGGTGTCGATTAACTATGTTGATCGAAGCCAGCGCGCTAATCACTGCTGGTTCTTCCTCATTTCTGAAGATCAAAGACCAGCGATGACGTCACGAAGGATCTCCGCGCCGTTCTGTCCCTGATACACTCCGGAATCGATAAACCAGTCCAGTCTTTGACATCATCTGACCAGCGTCTTTTCGGCTTACCTCGAGATCTGCTACCATTGATGCCGCCATGTAGGATATCCGTAGAGAGGCTAAATACCGCCAAACAGTTATCCGTTTGAATAGTAACCAGCTGAACGTGGTTTAAATTCGTCCACGTTTTAACGCCACCAACTTCATCACACCATCGGAGCGTTTATGTGAGAGCCGTAAACTGAACGAGGGCGCAGGTCGTGGCTGCCGCCCAGACGTACGGGCGTATCCGTCGGCGGGCGTTTCTGCGCCGCTAATGTGGCGTCTGACGGTCGCCGTCCGTCGAAATTAAATTTCCGCTTTGTCGGGCGCACGTCGACGACGCCGCGGCGCGGCAAAAATCGATTTGGAACGCAGGCCTGGCGGCGCGAATGATCACGCTTAGTACGAGACGGCCGACCGCACAGAACTCCACTCTAATTGCACCTTTATGAAGTCAGAGCCCCGCGGATGATTGGCTTCAAGGAATGGAACGAAATCACTTGATCGCGTCAATCCTATAACCTCCTAATTAACCGCCGCCGCAACACAATGTGTGCAGTCGAAAAGGGGACTTTTATCTGGTAATTAATATTTGCAGATGTGACCATGAAAGAAGCTGCTCGACCAGCAAAACGCGAACAAAATGGATGAGAGTTCGCTTGTGAAGGGAATATTCTTTTTTACGTTCCATTATTACGTATTTGAACCAGTAATTTGATTATGCAGGTGGTTTATCAACAATGCCGTAACTTATGTAATTAATTAATGTAAAAAAAACTGCAGTTTAACCAAATGTTAACGGCAACATGTATAGAATGACACATCGAAAACAGC
>Ga0209781_1000481_pt1 | contig 10443 bp, 4 predicted proteins | sample WorMetHERISLAND1_3_FD_187386 | JGI IMG/M metagenome (GOLD analysis project Ga0209781, IMG submission 187386) | Marine gutless worms symbiont microbial communities from Max Planck institute for Marine Microbiology, Germany - Olavius albidus HERON... | ecosystem: Host-associated > Annelida >...
GATAGCGCCCCCGATTAATTTTTTGGGGTCTAAAAACTACACATTGCGCACTTGGTGGTGACGCCTGGCGAGTGACTGAGAATTAGTTTGCTGGCTATGGCACTGTGCACCTATAAAACGGCGGTTGCGTTGAAAAGGCATGAGCGGGTGAATGCATTTAATCTAGTAATTGTACTGTCTCGGCTGGACTTCGATAACGCGACTCTAACAGGCGCTCCTGCGTCACGGTGCAAAGCTTCTGAGCGCGAATGAGTTCCGGCTGGGCTGTGCACGTGTAGGGGCCTATAACTAGCGAGCAAGCACCTGCAAGTAAGTAACAGGTAGGCGTGTAAGTGTGAACAGAACCGGCGGATGGAGTTCAGTCACGACAACACACTTGCCGTAGCAACTATCACCAACCACATCAGCAGCTGCTGTAGCCGGCCAGATGTTGAAAACAGACTGCCCACGCGCGTTCAGACAGTCCGGCTCGCGTTGCTTAACTGAACCACTCGGCTCGATCTATAGCCGATTACCATGTTAACGAAATATCAACGCGATACGAAATTAATGACGCTGGACGGGCGAAACAGTGGTAAAAATGTTCCGGCCTTGAAACCATGATTTCGTCTGCTCCCCGTTAGAGGTGAAAAATGTTTTGTACCAAATTTTAATGTAAAATATGCCAAAATTTGAACAGTTTCGACAATGTACACCTGAAATATACCACCGCCCTTCAAATTTCTAAATACGCCACTGTTTTGCATGCACCGTCTTCTTTATATTGATTTGCTGTTTGTCGTGCATTAGACTAAGCTGACTGTCGTCGGGTCGGTATAAACGAGTACATCGTATGTCGTGACAGTACGGTAGAGTGTCTTGATTAATGCCTCTCTACCTGGCAATCTCCTGAACCATCACGCACGCCAGTACACCGAGTCTTAAACAAGTTGCCGCCGCGAGTGTCGACAGCTCTTTAGAACAGAAAGACATGCGCTGTAAACGTTTAATTGATTTTCAGTAGCGTATAGCCAGAGTTTGTATCGGTAGAATGGGCACAGGGGGTCAGAGCCTACGTGGGAGTATTGGGGCAAAACCCCTAGAAGCCAGGCCACAGATGTACGAGTGAAAGAATTTTGACAAGAAGGTAAACCCTACAACGTGGCCGATGCTCGACATGTTGATTTTCCCAAAATTTGGGGAGGGGGTGCCCCTATGGTGGTGGACATTAGTGGTGCCGGACAGGGCGTCAGTCAGTTGCTACAGGCCGTCTATACAAAGATGTAAGGTATCTGTTGCGGTTTTGCCGCAGTTTTGAATTTAAGTTTCGGTTTCTCCAATGCGGGAGAACGGGGGCTCCTATGGGGGTGCGCTTTCGTGTTGTCCGATGGGGCGTCAGTGACTTCCTACAGATCCCATTACAAATCCCTTAGGTGTCTGTTATGGTTTTGCCGCCTTGTTTAATTTAATTTTTGATTGCTCAAATTTTAGGGGAAGAGGTTCCCCTAGGGCCTAGGGGCCGGGGGTCGACGATGGTACCGTTGGGTAGGCAGCTGGCAGTTCCTATAGGCTGTCAGTACAAACCACCTTTGTATCTGGTATCGTTTGGCCGCAGTTTGCGATGCAAGCTTTGACTGGGGCCCTGGGGTTGCCAACCCCCAGTTTTGGAAAAATGGGTGGTCAAACTGCAGTCATATGGGGTCGATGATGGGTCCCTTGAGTAGCCCGGATACGACTTCCTATAGGCTCCCCGTAGTAATTATGGGTCTACCTCTCACCGTTTTCGCGATGCTCCGGTTGTTCCACTTCCAGTCAGACAGACAGACGGACGGACGGAATTGGTCTAGCAATATGCGGCACTATGCACTAAAGTGCATCAGCCGCTAAAAAGTCGGTCCATGTTTGTCAAAGTTACAGCAAATTACAAAGTGGGACTTTTTTGAGACACAGTGTAGTTGTTATGGCTGCAGTAGTTATTGTGTGATGTTTGCGTTGCATTGTGAGAAATGTTTAAATGCACCAGACACAATACTGGCCGGAGGTCGTGGGTGCGTTTCAATATGTCATCGGAGCGCTCCGAGCGATCTACTCGAGTATTGTTTTGCTCGGTCGATGCAAAATGCTTCCAGCGATTTTGTCCACCCGATCCGTCGCGTGTTGTGAGCAAAATGCACCTGTCACGTTATATCTGTTTAACGATAGAGATAGGCGTAACTACGCTAGAGCTGCTCAATCCGAATACTTGTATCAAAGTGGTCATTGTAAAATTTGCCGCCATTGCTCTGTAAAATACATTTAAATAATATTTAAATACAAAATACAAATGTAAAAAATATTTCAAAATACTTCCGGATTTACAAATGTATTTGAAATACAAAACACAAAAATACATTTATGTATTTTGTATTTTACAAAATAGACCTACTGTACAGATGAGAATACAAAATGTCACAATGACAAAGATTTTTTTCCAAACTAGGCCTATACATGAACAGCGTGGTTCAAATACTGTCACTATGTTAATGTTATTCAAATTTAAGCAGATTGTGTTGAAGTTGTCAGTTTTTGGACACAGATGAAAGTCAACTCAAGGTGACAGCTGACGAGGTGCTTGGTCGTTGATGCAATACATTGTTTCTGCATGACTAAAGCCCAATACACAGCGCCGATGCGACTCAACTCGACAGTTCAGTTGCGTCGGCGTCGGCGCTGTGTATTGGCTTATAAGGACTTAGCATTTTGCATTTTTGCTGGAAAAATACAACATAAATACATCAAAATGCATTGCAAATAGAAATACAAAATACATTTTCAAAATGTGTTTGCTATACAAAACACAAAGTACAAATATTTATTTTAAATACGTATTTCAAATACTTGTGTTTGAAACAGTAGCCTATCGGCCAGCACTGTCTGCCTCTGGATGTAGAATACATCAAAATTATTTACGTGAACTTTAATAGCAAATTCTGAAATTTATATACGTGAAATTATTATTCACAGTGAGTGCACAAGATCATAACGGAACGGTTTAATTATGCAATTGTGTTATAAATAGGCCTAATCTACGCATTAAGTACCACGAGTCACAGAGGGGTAGTTGACAACTTGGGCCTAAATGCAGACAAGGAGTGCATTTCAGCGGGATATCATCCGTTACTTTTATACATTTTCGTCTTAATCTTTTTCGTCGGAATTTTCTTCCACTGGATGTATCGGTATCCCCGCCCCGTGCACCTGCTCCGCTGGGAAATCTTCCGGCCGCACCGTTGGCCGAATATTCCGGCACATCGGCCGGTAATCAGGTGCTCAACTGGCGATACTCGACGGCTAATCCCATACCGGAGGTTAATTAGATTTTTCGAAACGTTTACCGCTTGTTTCGACACCAGAAATAGACTATTCGGTGAACCGGTATAGAATAAGGACAGGCCCGTCGAGACGGGGGAAAGTGGGGAAAGTTTGGGGGCAATATTTGGGGGTCCCGCCATCGCTCAAAATACTGAAAAGGGTGTTCCAGACGGCTTCCTTCTGACCTGAAATAAGCATAAAATCCACTTTCGGTCGGTGCTCTACCCCGGACCCCGCTAGGGGAGCTTATAACGCTCCCCATACCCCTAGTCGGATGTGAGGGGAAACCCCAAGTTTCCTTTTTTCGATCTCGACGCCTTCGGCGTCTCGATATCGGCGCCTTCGGCGTCTCGATCTCGGCGCCCTACAGAATGCGGTTGTGATAGGGCCGGGGCCCCGCGATAATGGTTTCCCTGGCCCCGCTGTGGCTCTCGACGGGACTGAATAAGGATGCTCAGGGACGGGCTTGAATTCTACATACAGCTTCCCATATCCATACGCGTCCGTTCGCTGATTAGTAGGTGCAATCTTGCAGTAATCTCACGCAGTTATCATAAGCTCGTCATCATCAGTCTACATATTTTGCTGCTGCGATTTGAACTATGATTTTCTGGAGCCACAACAAATTGAGAAACCAACAAGAAAGCCCAGCTGACGGCTGACGCAAGGGTTACGCGCGACAGCGCCGCCACCTAGTAAATGCGTTAGAAGTTCCATAAGGCACATGCCACATTTGCGATAAAATAACAATAAAAATCAAACTTGAGCCGCCACCTGGCGAATGCGTTTAAAGTTTGACAATGCAAATTTGGAAAAAAAATTCGAACTTATAGCCGTTCAAGGTCATCCAAGGTCATCGGCAACTGCAACTGCAACTTACATTCCCATAGACTCATCTATAACGACAGTGACGAAATGTAAGTAAGTAAGTAAGTAAGTAAGTAAGTAAGTAAGTAAGTAAGTAAGGATATTTATAGTCGGCGCAATTAATACAGTTCACACTGCGCCGTGGCCCCACTATCCAAACAGAAATGTCTTTAGCGACCGGCGGAATTCACTGTACGATATGTCAGCGTCTTTCAGGTGTATAACTATATCAACGCACTACAAGCTATGACGACGATGATGTTCATGGTCAACATTCTACGACGAGAAATTCACTGTTAAAAGTCTACTTGTGCATCGAAATGCCTAGACGTCTACCTCTCCCCACCCCTGACCCACACCGACTATAGCACATAGGGGCAGCAGTTTGTTCCATACATTGCTGGCCCCACTCAGGAAGTCTCGTGTGACTCCTGCAGTGCTGGTTAATGAGGCATAAAACTTGGACTCCCAAGCTTTCATCTGGCATCTCAACGCGCGGTCTGAGTCGCCGGATCACAAACTCGGGCGGACAGTAAACGACAAATAAAACGCGTCTCCGGTCGAATTGCTTACGTTTGAAATATACCACCCACGACGCCGGCGATAATAACGTGACCACCGGATGCCAAGTCGTTTGTTGCTGTCGTAAAGATCATGAAAGATGAACAGCCGGCGGTTTTCATTACATTCGCCAAGAGATATAGTCGAGACTCGACTACTCGAGACTGAGACCGAGACCGAGACTGTTTGCAGGTCAATCATCAGTAAGTGGACAATATAAAGTTTTTAAAATACTGAGACTGCGAGTAATACACAATGCAAATAATACCGTAAAAACGGAAAAAAAACGTCAAAACTGTTCAGTTTTACGGTGAAAGAAGTTCAAAACGTAACCAAATCTCCGTTTCACATTTGATGATTTGAGCGTCATACACTGCAACGTGTTCATTGCACTTGAGATAGACCACTGCAGACAGCATCTAGTCACCAAGTCTGGTAGTCACCAAGTCTGGCACGGTGTGGTCGCATAATGACTCCGCCATGGCTGAACACGTGCTCTACTGGGGTTGACGATGCTGGGACACAAAATATCTTATCCAGCAGTGGACTCATGATGTCGTAATGCTCCGCAGCACGCGCTAGCGCTCCCAGGCCTTGACTCCTGACGTCTGTGAAGCAATAGACACCGTCCGCTCCATATATGCCGTTGACACCGTGACTGCAGACACTGAAACTGGACTGGTCAATGGGTTTGCTTGGTTGATTTACTTTAGTGTAGTCAAGACTGAACAGCTCGAGACCGAGACTGAGGCTCGAGACTCGAGACTTGAGACTCTAGACCGAGACCGAGACTCAGGCGTCCGAGACTGAGACCGCGGAGACCGAGACTCAAGGCTTCGAGACTGAGACCGAGACCGAGACTTTGAAATTTGAGTCTCAAGACGTCTCGAGACCGAGACTCGAGTCTCGAGAACTACATCTCTGCCTTCGCCAGGAGATATAGTGATCGGGGTACAGACAAAACCCCCCTCGTGCGACTAAACACCGTTCAAAGTAAATTACCTTCGCTTTAATGTGAATGTCGCGATAGAGAAAGACAGATCAACAGCTCACAATGTATTTTATGTACAATACGCCGCACAGAAAGTCATGATATAGATGCTACAAATTAATGAATACACTAAGCACAGTACACACACGTTCAGGCGATTACGCTGCTGCATTTATTTTCATCCCCCGTCTGCTTATGACGCACGAAGCGACCGTTTATGGCATCTTTCTGTGTAGGTATACTTTTACAAGAAATACTTTAGATTGTGCCAATCTAATTACTCCTCGCTCATTGTTTTCTCCCACATGCCTATTGAATTTGGTCAAACCGGAATTAACCCCATTCGATCCGCCAACCCCGAAAACCCCACCGTAGAACCAAACATGAAGTGGAGATATGGCCATTTGAAATTTTCACATATGAGAGCCTTGAGAGGTCGGTCGTCGGTCGGTCGGTCCTCAATATATACTTCTTCTTACACTGATCTCACATACTCCTCTTCGCTAGCAACGTAGCGCGCGAGGAGTAAAAGTACACGCGCTAGAGCTACCCTCGGAAATGTCAATCCTGAACCGAACCGACTCAGTCTGGGCATGATACGTTGACCCCGTCGTGACCTTGAACTTTGACCTTTTGACTCAGTAATTCTCCATTAGCGCTGACAGGTTTGAAGGTCATTCGTTGATCGGTGATGGCGCATTTTGTGTCTGAGCCTGTCAATTTTTTTTTATTTTTATCCGACTTTGTCTTCGTAATTAAAAGACCCGCACTGGTACACACAAATGATAGACAGCAATGCTTCTAGTAGCGGGTAGAGTTATTGCGACCGGTGAGATCGCTTGCCAACCTTCTGACCAACACAGAAAGCATGGATGCTATAGATAGCCATATCCAATTAACGTTAATGCTCCGACGTACTCTAAAAGAGCCACTTATAGGCCTAGAAGACGCTCTGTCGGTCCGGCACAACTTGATGTGCGCCATTCGTTATAGAGACTGGATGATGATTTTTTTTTAAAAGATTGACATTTTCTTTTTGGTAAGTAGGCTACTTGCTTTCTTGCGATATAGGCTACTGCTTTATTAATAGAATTTTATAAGTAGAAATGTAAACCATTGTCATAACAAATGGACAACCTTTAAAGAGTTAACAACAACAATATAATAAAATAATAAAATTTATCATCATTATCAGCATCAATATTATTATTGCTCTGCTATCGTTTTTGTTAAAATTGTACAAAAGTTAGACCCAGACTTCGAAATTCAATTATTCGAATAAAGTACTGCACGCGAGTTATGGAGTTACGCAGATCGATTCGCTATCGTTGCTATTAAATTCGAAAAAGTGACTTTGGCTCGTCACTAATCGGTATAGGAATTTTTATTGCTGTATGCTGTGCACTAAGTCGAGGGATGTTTGTCAATGCCACACGAAATGACGCATCAATGGGTGTGTGTGTATTCACTATTCAGCATCATCAGTTGCGCCCCCTGACGTCAATGCACCGTACTACGTCATTGACAACAGTGATGCACAATGTAGTTTTAACTTCATAAACGTCTATAGACCACATTTAACTAACCACTGCCACCTCTATTCTGAAATTAAGAGCTCCGTGCGCCACTATACGCATATACGGGGTGATTCAACAAGTAAGCCGCCAAGGTTTGTCAAGTAAGTACATCAAGTATTCACCGTTGCTCAAAATTCTTTCATATTTGGGCTTGGAAAGGGTCCCCAAGCGCTACAAACGTTGTTCTTCTTGCGCTTCTTGCTCTTATCAGATTTTCAATTCCCTAAAACTTTGTCAATATGTAACCGATCGTAATTAGACTTTGTACACAGATGTGTGACCATATTTCCCATCAACGTACCGTCTTGGATTTTTAAGTTAAGTCCTAATTAATTAGCAATAGCCTAATACCTTATTACCAGTAGCGGCGCCATCTGGCGATTACACATACGAAAATTATTATGCCGCGGCTGTTAGAGCGTTGTGTACGCAAGAGTTGTAACAGCCTTTCCGGGTTTATATAGTACATTCGTATTTGTTTGAATACTGGTATTTCACAAGGTAGTGTAGTGACACGTCTGAGGTGTGGCGGATCTTTAATGATTTCTTTACTGCAAACTGAATTTTGTCGAAAGTTATATTTTATGCCAAAAATACTTCTGTCGGGTTGTCATACTCGTTGAAGATATCACAAACCTCCGTAACCACGACCGCCAAGCTATTACGGTTTTGACCTTGAACTTTGACCTTGACCTCTCAAAAGTTAACAGAGACATTTGGCACGGATGCTGAACATTTATGCCAAATTTCATGAAAATCGGACTTATATTTTTCTAGAAATCACAACCAGCGTAACAAACAAACGAACAAATAAACGAACCAACTAACGAACCAACAATAAATCACAATAAATAACCAGACTCTAATCGTCGCATTACACATCAGAGTATCTCTGAGATATTTTTTCGTTTAAATGCTTCGACCACTACCACTGGCCAGCCATTGCGACGTGTACATCATCACGTGATCGGTGACGTCACGACAAGTCGTCGAGATCTCGCAATCATCGCGAGATTTGACTGTCGCCGTGCCGGCCCGTAGTCATGTTGACGGGAGCCCATTTAGAGATGCACAATATACGGACATTCGGACGATAGGCCTACCGCGGTATTAGAGATGTACGACCGTATCGACATTGATTCTTAGTCAGTCGTTCCTAAGCTAAACCAAGCGGTCACATGACTAATGCCCAATACACACCGCCGACGCCGACGAGTCGAAACTGTCGAGTCGCGTCGTGTCGGCGTTGTGAACACACCCGTCGGCAGTCGTGACCAAGTTTACAATTTTTGTGCTGATAACTGACAAGTGACGAAATAATGACGAAAAAATTGTAAAAATTCACGAATATTACACTACACAGCAGATTCAAATGTTCACAAACATGCAGCGTCATATGTTACGTCATATCCTACTTCTATAGCATTGGCTGTAGAATTGTAAACTTGGTCACGGCCATCGGCTGCGTTCACATGGCCGAATCCGTCGGCAGTCGTCGTGAGCTAGTTGCGAATTCATGTACACACCACCGACGCCGACGCGACGCGACAAAACAGTTTCGTCGCGTCGGCGTCGGCGGTGTGTATTGGACTTAAGATCAAATGATGGATCAAACTGCCTTCACGTTCAGTTCACCACATCAGCATTAGCCGCTCCTGCCGTCCCCAGTTCTGCCTACGAGTACCGGCCTACTGGCTGGGGTGAAGGCGGGGCGCGTTCACTTGTGTCGGCTGGCAGGTAACACTGTGTGATCCCATAGATGGCAAGTGACGTCCCGTAGCTGTGAGATGGAATTCCACTAACAGCTACACGCTCCTTTACCTTTTTACCTTTTGCACCACCACTATGGAACAACCTACCACCCCACCAGTAGCATAGGCGCTGACTCCATGGGAGCGATGAGGGCGATCGCCCCTCGGCCAAAAAAGTTGTGCGGTGATGTCCCCAAGTCGCCCCCACACTCCCACATGAATTTGTTGTGTATTTTTTTCAAACAGTAGAGTGAGTCAATTTTCGCATGTAGGCCACTGTTTCAACCTTTATCGCGTCTGTACACAGTCAAAATCATGCAAAATGTACAGTAAATATTAAGAATGTGTCATTATGCAAGTGACAAAAGGTGCGGTGATTTCAACCTGAAAATGCACCAAAAGCGTTTGGCGGCCTGGCTCTGCCCGGGCCCTCTGGGGAGCTTACAGCGCTTCCCTATAGACGTCCTAGCTGGATTTAAGGGGAGGAGTAAGGACAAGGGAAACTTGGAAAGGGAAGGGGAAAAGACAGGAGGAGAGGAGATGGGGACTGTGGAGGGAGGGGGACAGGGAAATGAGGGGAGGGACAGAACGGGAAGGGAGATATGAGGGAAGAAGGAAGGGCAGGGAGAGGGAGGAGAAGGGAATCTCGCCCCTCCACGGTTATTTCTAAAAGTCGGCGCCTATGACCAGGGCGTAGCCATTGCTGAATCTGAGACAAGGCAATATTCCTTTCCCACCATTTCACTTGTCCCCCTCTCTTATCCCCTCCTTGTCTCTACCCTCTGCCTTTCCCTTCCACCCCTTCCCCTGTTGTTCGCCTGTGCCCCGGTCCCACCCCTTAATCCAGCTAGGGGTCTGAGGGAGCGCTGTTAGCTCCCCAGCGGGTCCGGGCGTCAAACGACTTTTAGTGCATTTTGAGCTTAAAGAGTGCACCGTTTTTGCTTTATTATTTAGAGTTCAGACGTTAAAATAATAACTTTGATAAGTAATGATATCAGTTTGAACTTTGAATATAATGATACTGTTTATGATAGATTATTATCAGTCCAAGAACTCTATAAAAAGTTCAGCAGATGAATGCAAGGCGAATGACTAATGCCTTCGGTTGCTAGCATTGTGTGCAAGCGCAGTAAATTGTATTGTGAAGACGAGTACCGTATCGTTTCGGTAATTTCTCGAGTCCGTGCTACTCCAGCCGAAGCACGGTGGGTGGTCTGGCATGCAATCCCGGTGAAAATCGATCTGGTGCCTTGCCTGGTCGAGTCTGTTGCTGTAGCACGCCCGGCTTGTAATTCTGTGGCATTTACGGGAACAGTAATTTAAAGCGAAATATGCCCAATACACACCGCCGATGCCGACGCGACTC
>Ga0209781_1000482_pt1 | contig 10428 bp, 5 predicted proteins | sample WorMetHERISLAND1_3_FD_187386 | JGI IMG/M metagenome (GOLD analysis project Ga0209781, IMG submission 187386) | Marine gutless worms symbiont microbial communities from Max Planck institute for Marine Microbiology, Germany - Olavius albidus HERON... | ecosystem: Host-associated > Annelida >...
CTGGAAACCACAGCCGAGCAACTACAAGTGTAAAATTTTCAGTACGGCAGTTTTGACCTTGAACTTTGACCTTGACCTCTCAGCGCAGACGCTGAACAACCATGCCAAATTTCATGAAAATCTGACTTCTACTTTTCTACATATCACTTCCGCCAGGCCATGTTAACGAACGAACTAACCAACCAACCAACAAACAAACAAAGAAACACGACCGATCACAAGACCTCCTGGCGGCGGTGATCAGTGATGATAAGGCCAGAACACTCAAGGCCAAGGCCAAGGCCAAACACTATCAAGGCCAAGGCCACAGTCCCAAGGCCAAGGCCATCCCATAGTGCAAAGGATTACGATAAAAAGTAACGAAACCTGTTTTTTTTCAAGTACTCTTACAAGGCCACGATTGCCCACTGTAAGTAAGTAAGGAACTAGGATCTTGAAATATAATTCAATCGATCAATCCAGTCACCGTGCTCCAGTGGATGGAAGTTAATGGTGAATTTTGTAGTCTGCCAAGATTTTGGCCTTGAATTTTTTGCCAAGGCTAAACCTCTAAGGCCAAGGACTAACATCACTGGCGGTGATAAAGCACCTTATAATATAAGCAGTGAGCATGTCATAAGCATGTAGGCCTAAATGGTTGTCATTCTGACCTCAGTACTCAGGCCCAGATCCAGGCCTGGGTAATTACTGGTAGTTTAATTCAATCACGCTAGATATAAAATATACCGAGTCTGAAGGACTTATAGTATCGACCAATATAAGCCTATTTAGTTTTTTTATCGTCACCAAATTATTAGAGATGTTTTCAACTCGAATTACCGATATCGTATTGCAACAAATTGATCTTGAACGCAGTTCATCAATTTTGCATTTTTATGTGACTGGTCCCGAGTTGTTAATGTGTATGGGTTACTAAAATTCAGGAGATACTACATTAATAAATACTGTGTAAATCGAAACGATAGCTGACGCCTATGCAATATTGTTACTAAACTTACTTCGTCTTTAGAGAACTGATCTCCAACGTTCATCAACAAATCTTTGACACTGCATACACGAAAGTCACGCGTTAATAGTAACATGAGATTGTCATTGACATATTAACATACAGCATACGGTTTAGGTGGGCGGTTTGTGGGTTTTAACGGTAAGTTACTCTACGCCGGGTTCGGTTAATACTTGGATGGGTGACTGTCTGCGGGCAGATATACCATCTCGGTATGTAACCAGCCACCTAGGTCAACTCAGCCTTCCATCCCTCCGGGGTAGGTAAATCGAGTAGGCCTGGCTGGGGTTAGGTGGGGCGCATTCACTTGTGTCGGGTGGCAAATGACACTGTGTGATACTGTGATTCCATGCGGCAAGTAACGTCCCGTAGCTCTGAGGCGTGTACACGAATCGTTTAACCTTTGACCTTATACACAGTGGTCCAACAAGTAAACCGCCAAGTTTGTTGTCTTAAGTGCAACAAATACTGAGAGATTTTCTCAATTCTTTCATGGACACTGAGCAGTAAATGTCACTAAAGACCCACCACACAGCAAATGTTTCGCTACACTACCTTGTGAAATATTAGTATTCAAAATTAAAAAAAACTGACATTAATATCTGACAAGGTAGTTCATTGAAGCGCTTGAGGTGTGGTGGGATCTTGATTTTTTGTTGCAAGTTTACTGCTGAGTGGGCAAACCAACGAATTTCGAAAAATGATCAACAATATGAGTTTTTTGAACTGAAGTTACAACACTAAGACCATCCGGATCGGTACGTTTGTATCTTCCTATTCGCTTTGTTTCTCACTCGACACTTAAATAAAAGTAGCATCGTATACTCGAAAACTTGGTACGATATGGCAATAAATTAATGAATGCGTTTACGCACTATTCTTCGCCGAGTTTGCCGTTCTTTTCTTCATCAAACATGACGAACGCATCACGCAGCGTCGACTCACTGTCTGTGCCTTTAGACAACAGCAGCAGCAGCAGCAACAACATCAACCACATCAACTGCAGAACAACAGGCCTAGTCGTCAGACTGGTGACAAACTATCACACATATAATACTCCATAGATGAAGGTCTAATTACAGGCGTCAACACCGCCGGGGATGCCGGAGACACATCCCCACCAATATTTTGGTTGGGGAACGTGAATGAGAATACCCCCCCCCAATATTATTACATAGTTTAAATTCAGCACCGCAGACTTCACAAAAACATGCCGTTTCGAGATCACAAAACACAAAATTTTATGGGTACCCCCTCCCTAGGTCCACCCCGTTGGCATGTTTTTGTGAAGTCTGCGGTGCTGAATTTAAACTATGTAATAATATTGGGGGGTATTCTCATTCAACCCTTAACTCGCGTTGACGCCACTGGATATAATAAGCGTTAGGAAAAATTAAAAACGCGTTTTTATCCAGAAAAAAATAAATAAAAACGTTTGTAAAAGTGAATGAAAACGTTACCCCTTTTTACTCGCTTTTGATGTAAGGCCTACTGACTAAATCACTGACATTAACTGGATGGTAGTAACATTATGGTGCTGCGTGATTTGGTACGGTATAACAATAAAAGTACCGGCAAGTAAATTTAAATGCAAAATCCACGATTATTTTACGGGTATCACTTTGATATTGAGACATAATTTCAATGTCTGGCAGTTTCCAGTTATCCATGCAGATTAAGCCGGCTAACAGTACACAAATACTGTTAGCCGGCATAATCTACTTCACTATATAACTTTTTTGTCACAGAATCCGCATTTTCCAATATTTTACTGTGCGATGCATTGCAAGCAACTGCGGCATTGTGTCGCTAACATGGTCATTTGAGTAAACTATTGATCTCCGCGCCTAGGATAGGAGTCGATCTATTATTTTTTTGTCGTTGACTCTGTCTGTCTGTCCGTCTGTCTGTTTGTCACAAACATGGCTTCTTCTTTTTTGTTTCTGGATGGAATCGAGCCATTTTTTGCCCACCAGTTCTCCATGACAAAAACTACAAAACTGTTTTCTTCGATTTTTGATTTAGGCCCCAACGCCCAAAATTTACTCCCAAAAAATTGCACAAAATCGCCTATAAGTCGGCTTGTATGGCAGATAGACCGGAGATGTTTGGGCCTAGATGGAGTTTTCGGGGATGGCCGATTCAATGGAACCATGCAAAATGTTGTGGGCCGACCCTTGTTGCCATGCCAACGAAATTTGGGGGGAAATTTGGGCTTTTTTTACAAAATCGCCTATAAGTCGCCTTGTATGGCACATAGACCAGAGACATTTGGGCCTACTAGGGGGCCGACCAGGGGGCCGAACCCTTGTTGCCATGGCAACGACATTTGGCCTAGGCGCGGATATCTAGTCGCCTACCGGCTTGTACTCAATAATAGTCAGTGGATACAAGTTGACGCACGTACCATGGAGCTTCTCTCCAAACAGCGTGAGGAAATGAGTGAAGTTTAGTTTCTCTGGACATTCGGCCAGCATCTCCTTGATGACTTTGGGATCAGGTTCACGCCCTGCATCGCAAGTATATCAACATTATTGAACATGTTCAAATATACGCCTAAGTTAACTAGTAAACTAAGTTAATTGAACTATCCCACACCGGGTCGGGAATTAAGATGTAATTTATTTTCGACTATTAGCCGCTGCAGTGTATCTCCGAAACGGTGCAAGATAGGACTAACGTTGCATTTAACTTAGGAAGTCGCATACACGCATTCGATTGATACCAAAATCAACGACCTTGGTTGAGTCTGAATTGACCTTGAACGGCCATTATGCACTCTATTATACACGTTTTTTTGAGCCCACCAGTGGGTTACCACAAAAATGTGAATAAAGAGAGATAATAAAGATTGCACGTGGGGTGAAGGGAAGAAAATGGAGCTGTATCCCTTTCCTCCCTTTCTTTGTGTCCTCTCTCTGCTATCAGAGGCAAAAAATGTAGCCCGGGTACTGAAGTAGTTTCTGGCTATAGTTTGAATGTTCAGTATCGAGACATAAGAATGTTTAAAGCACGTCGTATGCCTATAGCCTATACTGCCACGTACTATACATGTAGGCCTACTCTCCATACCGATTTGGTTGTAGATGGCTGCCAAGTCGTCGCTTCCGATGATCCCGTCTCGATCTTGGTCAATCATCGCGAACGCCTAAATACAGCAGCAGCAGCAGCAGCAATTAACTGCACTGATCCTGCACATCACTGTAATTAGATTCATTAATCTTCATGAGCCGAGTCCTAATCACTACTCTCATGTTCGTCATTACTTTTGCAGTATGTGTTACTCCAGCTTTATTTCTGTGAATTCTGTTTTTATCACCGTTCATTATTCTTTAGTCTTATAAAAACATTGATTTATTGACGCTCGTTCTGGGGGGGGATCTATCGAGCGTGGAATTGTGTTTCTACTAATCCATGTACTGCCTAGATTATTATAATTATAATGCCGATTAAGTCCTACCCTAATTTCACGAACGAGAACTGCTGTTAAATTAATTTACAAGAACAGCAACGCGTAGCTGTCGGACCCGGAAACGCGCAATTCATTTCTATTCGACAGGTGTCGTCCGACGCAGCCACGCTGCGGCGCGGCAGGTGCGGGCACGCGGCTCAGTGGCCCACGCGGCCACGATTTTACGCTGCCGCCGCCGCGCTGCTGCGGCTGCTGCTGGTGTTGCTGCGCATAGGCAATTTGATGATTAGAAATTAATTAGTATTAATTAATTAAGACTTAACTTGAAAATCCGACACGTTGCGATTGTGGAGAATATTGCCGTCAATCTATATGCGAAGTTTATTTAATGACGATCGGCTGTGAAATGAAAAAGCCTTAGTACTTTGAAAATCTGATAACAACCCCACGAACAAGCACAAGAACAACAACAACGTTCGTGGCCACTGGTGACCTGTTTTCGGATCCAATAATAATAATAATAATAATCACTATGGTGCTGCACTGTTTTGTATGTCACAAATCTCGTGATTTAATTGTGACTTGTAGTTCATGTACAGTGTAAGAGGTATGTGATCCGGGAAGCGCAACAATAATTGCTTTGATTTCCCTTTACTAGTAAATGAAGTAATCATAAGCTCGGTACAGTAGCATCAGCATCAGTAGCAGATAAAGCTAGATGTGAGCAACTGTTAGGTCGACTATCGCAGTGCTGCGCTATTTATGGATAACGCAATGCAATGCAATCGCTGTTCAAACACTTCAGCACTCGGTGTCTGCCACAAGACTCGCTGATTGATTCCATCTTTCACACATCACTGTGCTGCACTGCTGCTCTATCAAACTATGTACACGGAAGCCCGACGAACTTGCCGCGATATGACGTGACGTCGATAATCCATAACGTACGCTGAAAACTGACAACTTAGTCTAGGCCTATCGCGCGTAGCGAGAACAGACAAGAAAGTCAGAAAGGATATTCGTGGGTTTTTCTGGACACTGGAGAGGGGCGTCAAATGAGAGTGAGGTCGTCGAAAATGACGATTTTCGCTTCGTTTGTTCGCTGTATCGTCCGAAATTTCACGTACAAGGCCACAAACATTATATATTGCAATAAAGTGCCTTAGTGGTTTTTCACTGACACGACACCGAAATAAATGGCCTTGAATCACTCTGAAATCTGAATGCCAGTCTGTCTTGGGATCGGCATGTCATCAGCTTGCATATCATAGGCATAGGAGCTCAGTCAATCTTAGGGGTGCAAGACATTTTTGCCCGAAAATATGTATGAAAAATTAATAGAATGCCCGAATTTTACGTGATTTTTGCCCGAAAAATCATCAAAATACCCGAATTTTTTAATGATATTCGCCCGAAAATTTAACAAAATTCCCCAATTTTACATGATTTTGCTAGAAAAATGTCCGAATTTTACGTAATAATTGCCCGAAAAATATTTTTCTCCGAATTTTAGGGGGGCACGTGCCCTCCCTGCCCCCCTCTCCTACGCCTATGTTGCACATTCTAGCTTTCGGGCAAAACTGTTCGGAAATTTACAGAGCTATGCATACATGTACAGTGTATACTATTAGCGGTAAAAATGTAGCCCAGAGACTGTAGTTTCTGACATGTTTATAAGTTTTATATCATAAGTTTTATGCGTTACTCACTGGGGAAATGTTTAGCTCTAGTAGCCTATATTGTTCTGTGTAAATAAATGGCTTGTTAGTGTTTAGCATAAGCGCAATGCAAAAGCTGTGTCGTATTGTGCTCTACTACGTACGGACACTATGTAATTTACGTAGAGCACTGTGTAAGCCAGTATACCTCTTTGAATTCTTGGATCTGTGACTGATTGAAGAGAGCGAAGACGTTTCCAATCTTCTTCTTTGGTTCATCTCGTTTCGACTCGGACGGTTTGTCTTCATCGTTCTCGGTAGGTGGCGCTGCTGCTTCAGCAGCTGGCGCAGCCGCTTCCGCTTCTTCTTTGTCTTTCTCCTTTTCTTTCGTCTTCTCCTTCTTCTCCTTCTTCTCCTTGTCTCTCGCCTGTTTAAAGCACAACATAGCAACGCTCAGACGTAGAACAATGCAATGTCACTAAAGACATTTTTGTTTGGATAGTGGGGCCACGGCGCAGTGTGAACCACTCTAATTGCACCGTCCAGTTGCTTACTTACTTACTTACTTACTTACTTAGTACGCGATGTACAAGACAACGCAGCGGGAGCTACAGAGGGAGGCTCGAACGTGCTGTGCGTGCTATTGTGAGTGTAGCAAACTGTTCTTCAATGTTCTCCAGATATTTTTCCAATAAGTGTAGATTATGTCACTCAGTGGTGCAGCGTGGGTGTCCGGACACCCCCAAAAATAATTCAAGTTGGGGGTGTCCGACACCCCCGCAAAAAAATTGGGAACGTCAGACCTACACGGATGTAAGAATCTCCAATTTCTAAGCAGCTGCTAAATGCACTAAAACATGCGTTAAATCGCATAAAATTGCACACGAACGCCCCAAACTCGTTTGCAGCTGGGGTTCCGCCCCAGACTCCGCTGGAGGAGCTTACGACGCTCCCCCAGACTCCCTCGTCGGCTGGGGAGAGGGACAGTCCCCTCGATGCCTTTGACCGCTGTAGTTGGACGTTTGTAGGAACAGGAGGGGAAAATGGACACCCCAAATTTATTGAAACGTGGCTGCACCCTTGCAGTGGTGCAGAGAAATGACAAAGTAGGGCTACTAGCTCCAATATGTCAGTGGTTGATAAAAACGCACCACTTTATTTTTGGACCCGGAACTGGTTCCGAATCGCTACGAACGTTGTTCTTTGATTTCTTTTTTCTTGTGCTTCTTGTTGTTGTTATCAGATTTTCAAAGCCCTATATATAAGGCTTTGTCAATACGCAACCGATCGTAATTAGACTTCGCACAGACGTCTGTGACCACATTACCCGTCGATCTGCAGTTAATCGCCACTTAATTATAGCAATTAGCTAATTACCGTGTGCAGTAAACGCTGCACGAGGCAACACAGCGGGAACCACAGCGGGAAACGCGAGCGTGTTGTGCGTGCTATTGTCAGTGTGGTAAACTAAACCGGCTCTTACAACGGTTGCTCATACCCCTTCCGGGTCTATATATATATATAGCACATTCGTATACTTGTTATAACAACTTCAACAAATATAGGCCTATAGGCAGTTTTTACTAGTTCTTTTATTGTTGCATTTACAGATAAATTAAGGAAGAATCTGGGATAAAACCTACGACCTCGCTTCATATATTATGCTGCACTAGGCTTACCTTGCGAGATTTGAATGTTCAGTTGTGCAACCTTTCATTCTAGCCACTAGCCAGAATACTCAACAACCGGCCTTTATCGGCGTTAGTTTCGTTACGGGACGATAAACTATACGAGACATTTCTGTTCGATAGATTTATTTTCGCTCATTTATTTTTCTTGGTGTTGTTGGCGTCGTTTTTGACGTGATTACGATATTTTATGACAGCGCCTGCTGCGTGATGAAGCAGCTGAACGTTTGGCGCAGCATTGATAAACGTCACTGATGCATACATACCACTGATCAGTGGCGTAAGCTATATCCGACATCAGCACCCATGCGTGCTTTTAAGTAGCGCACGCCACTCAAAGCGCACATGGGTGCCGAGGACGAATAGTTTGAGTTTGAGCACATGCCGTAAAGTTTTAAATTAACCTGCGGAGACATATAAAGAGGACTTAACATTTGTGGTAGATATTCAGTCAGTAAAATGATTTTGCATCACTTCTGAATTGACTAAATTTGTTGTGAAGTTGTACTGTTGAACATTCAAATTTCGCAAGATAGTGTGGCTTTCGCACTTCGACCCCCACTCTGTATTGAACAGAGAAAGAATTATTACAATCGATCCTGCAAATTTGCCATAGGGGCCTCATAAAAATAAAAGTGGTACGTTTTTATGGACCACAGTGTTCAGTGAGGTTGCATGCTTACGCCAACGCAATTTTTATTTGTCTAGATACTTCAACTTTGTCACTCGATCTGCTTTTAGGCGGTTAATCTGTAACATCAAAATATTTCCCTATAGTAATCGTAGTCTGCCAATTTAATAGTAAAAGCTCAGTTTTCTCGAGAGAGAACGTGACCAAAGTGAACATATTCTTGGACCAGACCCGGAAGTGGTCACAAATCGCTGCGAACGTTTTTTTTTGACTTCTTTTTCTTTTTGCTGTTATCAGACTTTCAAAGCCCTAAGACTTTGTCAATACGCAACCGATCGTAATTTATAGACTTCGCATAGACATTTGTGACCATACTCGATAATCGATCTACCGTCTCGTGTTTTAAATTTAATTCCTGATTAATTAGTAATTAGCTAATTACCTTATGCAAATGCAATAGTAATGGCGCCATAACGGCGATTAAGAATTACCCTACAGCGACTGGGTGTGCACAATAGTTGTAACAGCTGGGCACTGTATGCACACTGAGCTGACCAACGTACGTAAGCTTACTTTTGCGAGCTCTTACAAATGTTGCGCACTCTCCTTCCGGGTCCATAGTATATTCATACTGGTTTTGTTTTATAGAAACGCGGCCGGTTGTGAGTGAAAGCATAACTTGTATAGGCTACATAATCTGTGATGAATTATATTGGTGCATAAATTACCGCGGTGCATAGACAGCTGATGGACAATGCCCGGCACGCGGGCCACATCTGGCGGTTCCGGTCCACAACAGGTTAACGTCATGTGGCCCGCGAGGTGCGAGAGAAAATCGACAAAAAGATGACGTATGCGTTACAGCATATGGAGTTACTTACTGCAAGCGCGGCTATCACGTCGAGGCATATCTGCACTGGCGTAGCCACGGGGTGGAAGGGTGGGCACTGGGCACCTCCGCCACGGTGGATTTTGAGATTAGCATAAATTCAAAAAAGAGTTTTGGGGTGGAGAGTGGGGAAGGTGTATGGGTACTCCGCAACGAACCTACGTTATTTAATCACTGTTCAATGTTTCATACTGCTTGGGAAATGCGATTCTCAGCTTAAGGTTGTGTCTATATATCTGGCTTGGTTTTAGGAGCGAAACCCATGAGACCTCCGCTAGTGACGAAGTCCCCAGACCCTTTGTGCCCACCCTATCTCCAAAATCTGGCTACGCTAGGCGTACTGTCTATCTGGCCGATCCACAGCGGCTACAAGACCACGTTTATATACAGGGAGCGCCAAAAAAGCAATCCCCTAGGAAAAATTCTGTATCTCTGGAATTGTTGCAGATTTTTCACCAATTTTGCAGCGTTTACAGAAGAGGACTCGGACCACATATTGTGCAAATTTTATTAAAATAGCAGATGTGGTTCAATAGACACAACAGTTTAAACTTTAAAATTCACTTTTTCAAGTGAACACGCAGTCGCGTTCTGAAATCTGAATTTTCAGTAATAACGAATCGAATTTTGCACAAATTTTTCGTCAACAATTCAAACGTTTCAATGATGAATGTCAGCTGTCCTCTCGGAATGTAATGAATGTTGTGTTCAAAATGTCCACCAGCTGCAGCAACGCGTAAGTGTCTTTCGAAATGACAGGATTGCCTTATCAATGAAATCCTGTGGCAAATATCATTCCATATAGATAGCAAGGCAGTCTTCAGATCGGCAATGTTGGACGGCTTTGGCATGAATTTCTGACAGCGTCTATACTCTCAGCATTGCACCCCACACGTTATAATCCAATGGATTTTGAACTGCCGAATTCCGTGGCTATTCGTTTTTTTTTCCAGTGAAACCAGGGTATTTATTATGTCGCCGCTAAGGCGACATATTCGTTTGCTTCATGGCAAAATCGGCTTTTTGGGTTTTTTTTGGCCCTAGCTCCGTAAAAAGGGGTCGGACCCATATAGTGCTTGGATGAAATATGTAGTGTGCCTCCACCTCTACATACCCTGAAAATTTGGGGAGCGGGGTTCTATAC
>Ga0209781_1000483_pt1 | contig 10426 bp, 6 predicted proteins | sample WorMetHERISLAND1_3_FD_187386 | JGI IMG/M metagenome (GOLD analysis project Ga0209781, IMG submission 187386) | Marine gutless worms symbiont microbial communities from Max Planck institute for Marine Microbiology, Germany - Olavius albidus HERON... | ecosystem: Host-associated > Annelida >...
CGTGACATGAAGTGATACCAGCATTAATATATGGATTTCTGACCAGTTGTACTTACGAACATTATAAAACATATACATCAAACAACTAATTTTTCAATAACCTTAGATAAATTTTAAATATCTGGTTTAATCACAAAATCCAATTAAATAAAAAATCTGAAAAATCTTATTTTTTTATTTTACTGTGACGACTTGCTGTGATATATGATCGCTCCGCGTCATGATGATGATGACGACGTGCTGTGTGTTATGCAGAGACTTGTTGCAAACAACCAACGATTTCTATTTACTTCACTCTGTACTGCCAACCCACAGTCCTTGCATTGTAAGTATATCACTGGCTAACAGGCACATTATTATGTTAACACAGAGAATAACTTTTCATTCACTTAATGCGCCAGAGAAACAGAGATGCAATAACATCTGCAGCAACATATCTGCAGCAACATAGCTGCTTTATCAGTACCAGAGCAAAGTGAGTAAGTGTTTATAATAGATAGATAGTTAATATTCAAAATAATAATACACCGTGTCCCAAAATTAGCGACACCCCTTGCTTCAAGCATGCTTAATTCGGTTTGAAGTTCATGGATTTCAACGAAATATCGCACACTACACTATCTTAACATTACTTACTGTCGAGAGCAACTTAGTGTACAAGGTAAAGGTCAACGATGTTGATGAGCTGCGCCAGTGTATCCAGAGTCCAGACTGCATGGGATGAACTTGACCAGCGTATTATTATGACAAGGCGATCAAGCAATGGCGCACCCGCCTAGAGAGCTTACGTCGAGGCCAAAGGTGGCCACTTCGAGCACAAACTTTGAAGACTAGTTCAGAATGATCGTCTCCATGAATGTTTCACATTTTGTAAAAATCTGTCAGGTATTAACGCTTTTACACCAACTTATATGTAGGGGTGTCGCTAATTTTGGGACACGGTGTACATGTCATACGAAAAAAGGCAACTCAGATGTAAGTTTTCGACTACCCGGTACATGTTTGATAGCTTTGTGTGAAATCAAATATCCATATTCAACTGGACCAACTGAATATTATTATATGGTCTGGATGTGTGCCCCCCATAACGTTTCTGATAGTTGATACATGGTCATTGGACTTTGTCATCAACAGATTCTTTATAAAGCTTTTTAACACAAATATTACAGTTACTGTTAAATTTTGCGAGGACCTGTTTGGTTTTGAGTTACCCAGTGTCTTGAATGAAAAACGTACAGACACATTTCTGGCCAGATACAAACAGTTCGAATTGAACCACAATTGTTTTATTCTCAGATTTACAGATTTTATATGTATTGTTTCACACCTTATCTTTGTACGTGTATTTATTTTGTTTTTCTTTCGTATCCACCATTCTTGGTGAATAAAGATTTTCAAATAGCAAAAGCATTACTGCAGTTTTTGCAACAGTTCAACTAGAAGTGAACTGCGAAAATTTCATTTCCATATTTTAGAACCATCTGATAATCAATGTCCATATTTGAACCATTCATGTAACTTAAAATAGACTTAAACGTAGATTTAAACGCAAGCGACACAATAACCTCATCAAAACTAAGCATAGTACCTTGGTGCTGAAAAAGTCATAACACATATTATTGTAGTGTAATATGGTTGTTTTGGCTGTTTGTAGAGTCGACAATCGCTACTAAGACAAAACTTGATGCATCGTTTTGCACCATACTGAACTGAACTGCACTGCACTATGTCTGTGTCTGTATGATAACCATGCTAGTTTCAGTGCCGCTGTTGCTGCAGATGAATTTCACATGATCACATTCTACGTGTAGGCTTACACAACTTCAGTTGCTGCATCCAAGTGCTATTTACTTTACAAAATTCCACTTTCAACCAGTTGGACCATAAAAAGTAGGCCATCAAATTTCGCAACTCTATCGCCAATTTTCAAAATTCTTTCACCGGAACAATCGGTAGTAGGAGCTGCACCAAAGTGAGCACTGAAGCTCCCATCACACACAAATGCATCACACACTTCTTTATAAATATTAGCATTCAAAAGCAGACATTAGTATTTCAAATGGTAGTGTAGCGGTGCATTTGAGGTCTGGTGAGGTCTTTTAATCGTCACTTTATTGCAAGTCTGCTGCTGAGTACCCAGTATGCTGGTGAAAGAATCTTCAAAGTTGTTCAGTATACACTGCAGTTATGACAAAAATTTGTTGGTGTACTTTATGGACAAATGTCTCCTGGAAGACAGGAATCAGTACATACAATATGATCATTAACGCGTGGTCTTTGACAGGTAGGCTGTTACATTTCATACAACAGAGGGACAGGATGGGTAGGCACATCACACTGCAGGGGCGGCGACTCAGGTATGGCCACTATGTCCATGGAAAGTACTTTAGGCGTGCTATGCACCACACACCGTTTGCACAAACCTACATATCTGACCACACCTCATACCATGTTTATGTCAAAATTTTAAATAAATTGTTCAGGAAACTGCTTTAACTGTGAAAGAAGTACAGTTAATGCTTTGCCTCTGAACTGCATTGGCAGCCTCACCTCCAGACCTCACCCTCACTTCCTCAGTGCATGCCATTGCATGGCCATAATACTATTCACAGTGGCCGCCGCCCCTGCATCACACTGACCCCTCTTGGTGTACCACATGTAACAGCCCACCCAACCATCTTCAGCAGACCAACTGGATATTATCTATCTTCTACAAATAAGTATTTATCAGCAAAATATCGACAAAATATTACTGCTATTCAGTAACAGTAACAGTAGGATTAACGTTATTTAAATTGCATGCCGACTAGAAGATCAGTGGCACAGTACACACGTAGCTCTCGATAACTCGAGTACAATGTCTGAAATGAAACCAACTTAGTTTATGCCTAAAGCTGAAGTGAAGCACAGCAGTTTAAGTTCAGTCGGAAGTCTCTTGATTTGTCCGTGGCACGGCAGTCAACAATGACACATGCTTGCAGATAGGACTGTGTTGGAATGGTGAGAAAAACTCACACAGCATTGAAAAAGGTCAAGCCCAAAGCACGGCACAAGATGATGATGCAATTTTGCAAAAAATAGTAACAATTTGAACTATGTGAGGCATAAAACTCATAAAGTCACTACTTGTATATAACTGGAGAATATCAGATACATTTTCTCACCACCTGTGCACGCCTGTGTAGATCGAGCCTGCTGTCCATCCGCTGTACACGCAGCATGACTTGCATGTGCTACAGACCAGCTCACTGCGACCTGCTAGGTCAGGTTATGACGATGGTGAAAAGAACGGTTAAATCAGCAACCGCCCACCACTATATAGCCATTTTCAAACGAGGCCTCCCTTTTGGTCATATCATGATGGCCTCGAAATTTTGTAATGATATCTCCAACGGTTCAGGAATTATCACATTGACAGACAAACAAAGTGCTAAAAACAATACCACTATTACTACCCTATACTACATGGGTGGTAAACACATAATATGCCGACTGAAGTAGTTTATGTTATTAATGAAGTAATGATGGCAGTTGTACAGTATTATTGCACTGTAGCTCAAAGAAAGTTTTTTTACGGACTACATACTTACTGCATTTGTATTCTCCATGTTCATGTTTTACAACAATTTTTTAAAGTTCGTTTTATGTTGCTTATTTTTATGCAAGGCATGTACGATATTCATAATAAAGATATTTATTAGCTTGTTTAATCGTATCCAATCAACAGGGCTGCCTGACTAACAGTTATCACGGCAAATGATGTATATATTTATTACATTCTGACACTTGTCAACCTAACAAAAACTGTAATCACATTAATAAAAAAAACTTTTTTAAACACGACAGAACTGCATGCCATATTGCACTGTAACTGTACCGACACCATGAGTAAAGAAACATTCATGTAGACATTGTGTTATAACTCGTCAAATACTGACCATGATCAATTTTCTAAATCCTTTCACAGGCACACTCAACAGGAAATCTGCAATTAAGTGACCACTAAATATTCCGCCACACCTTAGAAACATCAATACCCTAGTAACCCTACCTTGTAAAATAATAATGCCAGAAAAACTGACGAGCAATAATCAACGAAATTTATCACATCATTTCACTGCACAAAATATAAATTTAATGAAGACTGTATAAACAGTCCAAGTCAATTCTGTTCGTATCGTAATCACAAAATAATACCGAAAACTGATACAATAAGTTAGAACTAGTATTAGTAAAAAGAATTACAAGAAAGTCTTACTGTAAAATTACAGTTGCTGTTTTAAATGTCAGGACTTTGGCAAGTTCACCTTTTCAGCAGGACTGCCCCAGCACACAGGACACACAAGTTTCCTGGCATTAATATTTTGCAAGGTATGTGTACCAACGCATTTGAGGTGCAGTGGGATATTTAATGTTGACTTTATTTCAAATTTCCTCTTGATTGCTACATGTAAAGAATTTACAAAACTGGTCAATGTTTGGCTGAGTTAATAACAATAAGTGTTTTCTTTGACCTAAGATACAGTAATCAAAGTCTATCAGAAACCCTCCGCCCATGGGTTTTCCTGCATAAAGTTATCTATGACTTCTTTCAGAGCAAGGTTTGGAACCAGCTGGTCTTGCGTCAAGTCTCGTCGTGTGATTGGATCAAAATGACCAACTCTCTGCAATCAACAAAAAACAGCATCTGTACACTGCACGAGTTAGCTAGCATCAAACAGAATAGTTAATTTGGATTAATGCCCCGAGCACCAAGTCAACAAGCTGGGTAATTCCTGTTCAGCAATTCTACCATCAGGCAGGCCTATTAAAGTAATCAGGCATTCCATCAGGTATTAAGAGAAGTATTCTTCAGGAGGTTTTACTAAAATATTAAAAAGGTTACAGGTGTGTATAGCTAGTTCACGGACAAATCCTGTCTCGCAGCTACGGGACGTCACCTGCCATATGGGATCACACAGAGTTACCTGCCACCCGACACAAGTGAATGTGCCCCGCTTTAAACCCAGCCAGTAAGCCGGACCTCAATTTACCTACCCCGGAGGGATGGAAGGCTGAGTTGACCTAGATTATCCAGCAATGGAACGGCCAGGAATCGAACTGGCGACCTCTCGATCACGAGTCCGATGCCCTAATCACTACACCACTGAGCCACTGTACAACAGGAGTTGCTACTTACCATATCAGGACACTGTTGTGTTCACTGTTTGCACTGCACAGGTTGACATTAACTACTGACAATGATCAAGACGCAAGTGATATGATGTGTCCAATAAAGTGATAAATTCAGCGAACAATGTACTGTATTGTACACACAATCATTGATCTCTTTGTCCATATACACCTTTGCAAACTGCCTCGACTTTCACTTAGCATTATAATAACAAACAACAATTTTAATTAATTAAAATTATTTAATACTTCTATTATCGTTACAATTTGCAGCCGTAAATCTTTAATTAATCTAACTTCAAATACGGACATTGGCAACACAACTGGCTGTCAAAAACTGTGATGTTAATACTCTGAAAGACACATGGTTATAACTTATGATCTCTTAGATAATTCTATACTGCATGATCATTGAATAGTGTGAAACAGTCTAAAGTAAAATGGTCTTTCATATTCTTTGACGGATGTTGCGCCCAGAGACTCTGATTGCAGCGACACATCCATCACAAATGACTCTAATCTGTAATGGTTGTGCTGTGTTTTTAATGTTGTTCTACTTCACATCTGCAGCACTGTTGCAACTAGACATCAACTGGCTTCAGCAGTTCACCAAAGTTTATTGTTTGGGGATCCAGCTTACCACGGAGTAACTCTGGAAAACTTACCTTTTAAATAAAAATAAATATGTAGTAGGAAGTAGCAAAATATTCACGTATCATGAATCAGAGCCGTGTAGCAAGTCAAATACTAACCTGTAGGTGTTCTTCAATGTCTCTACGTTCATATGTGATTCCACTTGGAGTAATAACTGGATCACGCATAATCTCAAAGCTAATCTTGCAACACAAGATGTCGGGCACATCACGTTTCTGTGACGACACACAAACCATCACACTCATGTTCATACAACTCAACTAAAATTAATAACCAAAACTCCAACCATTAAACACAAAAAAAGTTTGCATTATCATATGAAATAACAAGTTTTCACACTGACAGCACTGTTTCAATCCAGTTATGTACTACACATTCAGTGCAATCTGGTTATCTGCTCAGCCTTGCGAAGTCATGACCAATGTATTGTTGTAATTAAGTAATGCGTGCAGCACCCATTAGAGAATATTTGGGACCATGTGTATTACATGCAGCTAAATGGAGCACATGGTTAACCAGCCATAAGCTTAAGTGCAGCCAACTATATATCACTGTCAATAGTAAAATAAAAACAGCAAAGACAAAAACTGTTTATCTGCAGAGAAAACTTGGACAATACTGGTTATCTCCATAAATGTAACTCCAATTTTTTAAATTTCTACTCAGGATGGATTTGCAGTCTAAACTTTTTTCTCGATAAAAAAATGTAGTGAATGTGATTATTGTGCTACAGTCTCCAGAAGAAATTGGGTAGTTAAATGAAAATTGAAATAAGTCAACTGTTACTCCACTAACGTCATAGTTTAAGGCAACAAACCATACTCGACCTTTCGTCGTTCATCGACTTGTGCAAACAGCTCATTTACTTGCTGCATTTTTCTATTCTGCAAATATGATAATTTCAACATTTAATTTCAAAATCAACATAAATGTAAATACAACACTAATGATATACAAATGTGGCAATATGAACACTGAACATATATGCTACAGAGTTAAACTACTAGAATACCAGCACACTGAGGCCTTGGCCAAGTTCTGATATTTTAACTGATGGAAATATATTATGAATGTCGATACTCAATAATATCGCATGCTTAACCTATTACATTATTAAATAAAGTACTTTACAGTAGTTTTATGCCGAAATTAACCCCCTATAAGCAGTATAAATGATACAGTAAATAAAATGAAAGTTGATTAACTTACACATTCTTCTTCAATCCGATCAACTTCATAATTACATTCGTTTCCTTTTATACGCCTTACTGCCTCAATTTGTCTGAAATATTGCACACACACTGCCACAAACTGACAACATGTTCACACTGACCACGTTGCATGCAATATTACTTTCTTATTAGCAATAGTTAAAACTGCATTATTACAACAGAAAATGCTCAAGACATCCTATTAACTGAAATTTATGAATAAGATCTGGCACAGTCAAAACACTCCACTGAAGCACTCATCCCGTTACTGGAAGTTTACTGACCAAAGTTATATCCAGCTAAGCTAGCACGTGACCCACACTTGGCCAGATTGGCCCATTTTCCAATGGTCCCTATCGCGACCATCCTTTTCAGTTTTCACACTCCAATCAAGTTTTTTTGGGTGTCCCCTCTGTCTAGTTTCCTCTATCTCCAGCATCGTACATAGCTTGACCTAATCACAATCATCTGTATGCTCAACATGTCCAAACCACCTTACGCTACTCCTCTTAGTCAAAGCTCTGTATTTTTCTTCCAAATAACTACATAATAAGCAATCTTCAACACTTGTAGTTAGCAATAAATGAGAGCTCACCGGTCTTTGTCGGCAGACAAGAGTGAATTGAGATCATGTTGCAGTTCTATTTCTTGCTGAATTCTTTTTTCTTCATAAAGCATCCAGCGTTTCTTCCTCACTAATCTTAAAAACCTTGTTATATCGTCACCAAAATTCATATGCTGTTCCTTCGCTAGATCTTGAGCTATGCCAATTCATAGAACAACAGGTTACATAGTGCACTGCAAATTATCAACTGTAACAGCATAAATTTGCTAGCAAATGCAACTACCCTTGCATTACAGAATAAATTTTATAACAGTATTTCTTCTCCCGATGTGCTTAGTTAACCAATGCTAATTAAAGTTTATATGTGTACGAGGCAGTGAGGGCAAGAGATATATGCAACTGAGCCTACAAAACTGTAGCACTAACTTTAACATACTGGTGCTTAGAGTAAAAACCCATACAGTAAGTACATATAATAGCTTATATTACCCTTTAACTGACAGTGGTCTAAAAAAACTCTAAATATATCCCTAGTGCCAGGCAAGCTGAGGTATGACTTCAGATGTCCCTAGCAGTCACTGCATTAAGCAATACCACTGTCATGTGTATTCAACACTGTATGGTGGTCTCAACAATTGAAATGTGTCTGGCGTTCACTATTCATGATAAAAAATATGCACGTCACTCATTTACATCATGACTGTGTGATGTGAAATAAACTGCTGTGAGAATGTGTAGAAACAGCACACAACCTGCCACTCGCTCTGCTTCCTCAAACAAAACAGTACAAACAGCAGACATATAGGAATTAAGCAAGCTTTCTGAATCACCGCTAAGTCAGTAAATCTTGGTAAATTTCATATCAGATGATTATCGTTTTGGATCAGGATTCAGGAACTCATCCCATGTCGCTACTCACCTTGTTCTTCTTGCTGGGGACACTCTTCAAAAAAAGTCTAATGCTCCGTCACTTCAGGATGAAATTTAGCACGACTGTTCATCATATAAATATACATCAATTGACAGAGTTGGATTTTTAATGATGCCATACTTTCAAGATATGCACAATGCACGATGCACATGCATACCATACATCATGCAAGCCTTGAACAAGGCATTCAGGATGCATGCATATATATAGCAAACATTGACCATGAACTGCTAGCTCACCCCTAGAAGGCCATGGGCTACCACTCACAGTTCACAGTTGACATTCACAGTTCCCAATCCATTAGTACAATCGTACTTGTTACATAACATTCTACAATTCTACAACAGACATTACAAAAATTAACCTCGTTTAAGGCTGGCAATTGATTCATCATACAACTCAAGTTCATACAGAGCCTGGCCTTGGAAAAAGTATGCCTTAACAAGACCTGGGTCGGTTTCTATAGCACGTCGGCAATCCTGGCACACACAGTCCCACATCTTCAACTTCAAGTAGCACAGAGCGCGGTTTGTGTAGTACGTGGCAACCGATGGATCATGGATCTACAAAAATTGAAATCAACACGTCGCTGAATATTAGTTATCATACCACCACAGTATAAGCCATGTAAACAATTACTCATACATAGTCTTTAAAAATGACTGCAGCCAAGACATAATCGCTATGGGGATGGTATTATATTTATTATGAAAATCGTACACGAAGTACCAGAAATTGCTCACCATGTCCGCTATAGGCCTACCAACTGACCCCTCTCACGTTGCAGCTCACCTCCCCTCCCCTCACCCATTGGGAATTAATTACCATCGACAGGACCATCTGTTTATTGCACAGTTTTAAATTCTCGACAGCGAGAAAAACAATTCTCGATACGGAGAAATTTTTTTGAGTCTTGTTAGCATCCCTAGTAGCACAAGTATCAGCCAATACAATATGTGATCAGCATGTAAAAGGTAACTCACTGACTCACTCACAGATCATGTTAAAGGAAAACTGTGAAAACTATTTAATTTTGACCTTTGCCTGGGTGTCTGAAAGTACTGCATCTAGCGACCATGTAAGCCCCTATATGCCCAGAAAAATGTTTGGCGGCTAGGGCTTCGCCATAGACCCTGAGTGGGAGCTCAGATCCACACTTCCTGTCAGTTAAGGGGAGGGGAAGGGCAGAAAAGGGGAAGGGGGGAGAAAGGAAGGGAGAGGGGAGGGAAAGTCGTACTAAAACCAGATGGCAGATACCTTCTGTTTTTGTGCCCAGTGGTATACGGACGTGGCTAGTATGAAGTTCACGTTGTCGCATGTTACAAGAGGTTACACTAATTGCTGAATCGTCCTGAATCGGCGCCGATGCAGCACACTAATTGCTGAATCGTATTTAAATTTTGCTGCAAATCGGCTCAAATCAGCTGAATTGGCGCCGATGCAGCATTCTAATTACTGCAGGGCACGCTATAACGCCAGTGATGGGCAAAAACTGTAAAGCAATTATTTTGTAACTATAGCTGGCACTAACCCCAACCCTGAACCCTAAACGATCCACGACGCCCCTCCTGACCCTAAACGACCCATGAAGCGAAGAAATTTATGAGTCGTCGTTAACGGTGCGGTTGGGTCCCCGGTACTAATATATATAGGTTAATTAGTGTGCTGCATCGGCGACGATTCAGCCGATTCTGCGATTAGTGTAACCGGTTATAAGCGTCAAATTTTACGTCTAAGGTTAAGGTTAGGGACAGGGTTAGGGTTATCGTTAGGTTTGGGGTTAGTTTTAAGGTTAGGGTTAGGGTAAGGGTTGTTGAATAGGGTACTGTAAACTTCATGTGTCCCCGGACGGCTCCGGACGGTGTCTGGACGGTTCCGGACGGTTTTCAGTAT
>Ga0209781_1000485_pt1 | contig 10419 bp, 6 predicted proteins | sample WorMetHERISLAND1_3_FD_187386 | JGI IMG/M metagenome (GOLD analysis project Ga0209781, IMG submission 187386) | Marine gutless worms symbiont microbial communities from Max Planck institute for Marine Microbiology, Germany - Olavius albidus HERON... | ecosystem: Host-associated > Annelida >...
AAAATAAAACATGCAATAAAATATAAAACAAGTCCTGCAAGACTTGCACAACTGTTGCAGCTCTCATTAGCATTTTGTTTTAGCTTGCAGCCAATGACGGCGTACCGTCCATTCCTGGACGCTACACTGGCGGCAAGCTAAAACAAAATGCTAATGCTGCAACAGTTGTGCAAGTCTTGAAGGACTTGTTTTATGTTTTATCGCATGTTTTATTTTACTTGTGATCGCTCCTTAAAATAGGTGCCACTTTTATTACCACCGCGCACCAATGGTGGTATTGTCTTCAGTAGTGTCGGTTTGCTTGTCTGTCTGTCAACACGATAACTCCTGAACCGTTGAAGATGTCATCACGAAATTTTCAGCGATCATCCCATGGTCGAAAGAAGACGATTCGAAAGTGGCTATACAATGTTTGAGTTAGACATAACACCAGTCTATAGGCCACCAGTTAAACTGCGACAGTTTCTGTCAGACTTGTGTAATACAGTTTAAATGTGCATTAAAAATTCAAAATCAACAATCGGTTTTAATTATGTTCTGTAACTTCTGCATATTATTCTATCATATTATTACAATTTACTGTTAATACAGCATGGTATAAATTATATGACTTCAAATCACTTCAAATATGAAAAATCTGTGCAAAATATTATCTTTGAACATTAAATTACAACATTACGTAGATTTACAACTTAATTAAAATTGCATGTAAAATATGAAAGTTTAGAAACCACTAGGAAGCGATCACACCTCCTCCGACAGATCTTGAATGATGTCAGAAGTCATATTTCACGCCGAAATTATGATTTCCAAATTTGGCGAAGATATCGTAAATCATGGCCGAGTGGAAGATTCTCAGTACGGCGGTTGTGACCTTGAACTTTCACCTTGACCTTCAAAACACTGTGACACTTGGCACAGATGCTGAACATCTACGCCAAATTTAATTAAAATCAGACTTTTACTTTTCAAGAAATCACAACAAGCATAAGGAACTAACGAACGAACCAACCAACCAACCAACACACCTAATCACAGCATCTCCTGGCGGACGTAATAACTTCTATAAATTTTGCAACTCCAACTTGCAAAGGAAGATAAAACATTGTTTCAGCTTCTTCTATGATTCTTATCTTTTCTACTGTATAACACAACGCTATTTGCTCCTCTGGAAAAATTTCTGGCTAATAAAACTGCTTGAAATGTATGGCATTGGAAGTAAATAAATGACAGCATTACGCATACACACACTCTAAAAACATTTATAATATATTATCAACATTTGATGTATTATCTACAAGTGTCTTTGACAGAGCGACAAAATCACAATGTCACTGACAACGTCAGAATGAAACCCAACATGCATTCTGGGTCTATGTTGCAACCCTACTGACTCAATGTTGCTTGTAATTGGCAACTCATCGCCACTGGAGCAAGAATATCGAGATTTCTTTACCGCAAGACGCTCTTTATAGCGAATAGCGCCATACATGCACATAAAAACGACACTTATTACACGACTGCCATTGGACGTTCGCTGCCACAAGGTGACAGTTTAGAAACATACTCAAGCAGCACTGTTCTGTCGAGACGAGAGTATTACACAAAACAGCAAGATCCTGGCAGACAGGGGTGCAACAGCCGCGAAACTCAAATGCACATCTGAACTGAACTGAATGAGGTAGTATCCCGGTTTCACTTTCTCAAATTTGGTGCAAATTCACAGATTCCATTGGGAGTTAGCACACAAAATCACATAACAAAACTGCGCCAATGTCAACGACCTGGAATAAAACAGTCATACAGGCTTACTTGTCATAATGCAGCAGCTGCAACTATCCACTACCGGTACTTATGTAGGCAGCTCTGCCTATGTGGTGTGTGCATGTGTTAACCACACAGTTCATTATTTTTTTAACATATTTCTGCGCAACCTACATGGGCATTATTACCAGGTTGGTTGGCCAAAAAGCCGTATTTAAAAATATTGTGGGAAACACATTCGTCATCAACTGCCGACATCTTTGATCCGGTGAAATAACCACGTAAGACTGCTGCTTGGATTTGTTTAAACCAGTTCTGAACATCACTGACTAAGCTTACACGATCTTTGGTGTGCATTGGTAAGTAATTAAGTAAGTAACATGAAAGATTAAAGTATCCAAAATGACAGGTGCCACTGTACAGGTACGGTACATGGTAAGAGATTGGGATAGGAAAAAACGAGTCTTGAGACGTGACCAGAAGAAAAGCATCAAAGGTGCAGAAGTGATGTGCTGGGGTTGGACTAAGTAGTTCCAGATACATGTACGAGCAGCAGTATCTGGAAAGGATCGTTAATCCCCGGCGGTAGATAGTCGAGTGTGGTCAGTTGTGGTCAGTGTGAATAGAAAACATGGCACAGAGGCATCACGCTGGAGTATAGACAGTACGGAACAAAAGGAGACCCAGACTTATAAAGGCCAAATTTCCAAATCATGCAAGTATGAGATGTTTCAGTGGGGAGGGGAAAGGTAGTCATGCCGCTAAAATCTTATATCCATACTGCTGATTGTACAAGCATTTGGTGATGCCAATATATGCAACAAAACAATTTTCAGCCTGGGCAAGAGTGTAGACCTCCAGACACCCATATTACCCACCTTGACAACTTCAATGTATCATTTTCTGGCGCTTTCAACCTCCATTTGTTTCTCTGGAAAACTGTTCTGGCTACTCACTGTACTCAGTGCATGGAAGTGTGGTAGCAGTGGATCTTGTTGCATGCACGACGGCCATTATTCAGCGAATCAGACTAACATAGACATCACATGCCACAGATGGCCACTAGTCATGACATTTTCAAATACAGCATGTAGCCACATTCCTGTTACGGACAACTAACCTATTTCTAATGTACACATGACAGCTTTTCAGCGTTGAAATTATATTAATTTACAGATCAAACTTAGCTGTGGTCATAATATGCACTTCATGGTACATATATCACTACAGACGTAATTGGTGATAATAATATAAAGAAAACTTCTCATTGATATGCTTAGTTCTACATGCGAGATAACTGTACATCAGAAAGAAAGCCATAATTAATTTGAGTGAACACAACTTTACTGAAACTAACACTGCAGATGTGTGTTTTAAAAGTAAATCAATGTTGCTTTACAAAATTTCTGAAGAGAAGGTACGTTTAAGTGTAGAATATTTGCAACGGAGTGGAATACTGACGAAAGCTGTGATCAGTCGATTATTCGTTATGTTAAATGTCATTGGAAGCAAACACCAAATGAAACACCAATTCAGTTGCATCAGTCATTAGCCTCATGCACTGTCAGATGTCGGAACCATCTTCGGGGTGTCTACAAATCCAGCCTAACAAATTTCCACGAGATTTCCAGGACACATTTAACAGAGTTCCAGGAGAATTTTTACACTGATCGAGCCTCCGAAGTATTACATCATGAGATATAAATGTATGCACTTTCAATTATGTACGACATTATGAATAAAACTGCACAAAAAACGGTCCAAAAACAGTTTCTCGGGTTTAAAGACGTAACCAGATTTGGTTTAGTGATTGGCATATTAATATTATATTTTAGCTGACAATTAAATGTTCCAGCAGCATCAATAAAATTCCACGAGATTTCCAGGAATTCCAGGATTTCCATGAGTTGTAGACACCCTGATCTTGTGGTTTTATAAGGAAAAATTTGAAAGATGACTACAATCAGCAGGGCTAATGTGAGTTTTCTGGTTGGATCTAAAACAATGACGAAATAACATGCCTAGTATGGCTGGCCAGCACAGCTTCCAGACATGAACGTAATTGAAACTAGAATGGTTCAATTGCCTGCTACCGCTGCAATAGACTATGTCGCGCTTGTTGTAGAACTAGAACTAGAACGAAAACTCGAACGAAAACGAAAATTGGAACGATAACTAAAAGTGTCCGGGGGCTTATGCCCGTTCCCCCAAAGTTCAATGCGTATACGCACCGTCTAGGCTTTCTGTGCCTAGCATCGTAGCGTGACGGACAAACAAAAAGACAAAAAGAAAAAACGACAAACTCGGCCCCGTAGCTCCGCGGGGAGTTGACCCCCGCTCCCCAAATTTTCAGGGTATGTAGAGGTGGGGGCACACTACATATTTCATCTAAGCACTATATGGGTCCGACCCCTTTTTACGGAGCTAGGGCCGAAAAACCCCCATTTTGCCCTAAAAGCAAACGAATATATGTCGCCTTAGCGGCGACATAAATATATACATCTTTATTTCGCCAAGCGGCAGCACAAGTAATGTACACACGGTTGACCGACGATCTGCTGAAAAAGACAAACGTGTGTCGTTGCGTAAAAGATAGTCGATCTGCACACCACTGGGCGCTCACTGCTATCTTTTGGCCAAATCAGCGACCCAACGTAAGGTTATCGTTGTTTCAATGTATTGTGGCCGATCCAAATAAAATTTTACCTGGACCATGTCCATGTCCTCCCACCCTAGATACAAGTCATTTCGCTTAAAATAGATCCGATATTTAATATGCTTCCATTCCAAGTCGTTTGCTCAGTGACTGAGTCAAACCATGTTAACTATCCATGTAAAATTACTCAGTAAGTAAAATGACTCACGCGCAATCATCAAAGTACCACAAAAGAAACAGCCATTGCTTAATATTGTCAGACTTAGAATACTCAGCAAACAAAAATCAACTAATTAAAAAACTAATTAAAAACTCCATTAGAATTAGCAAAAATGCAAATTAACTAGAATTAGAATTAGCTCTAAACTTTTGTCAATTAATTGGCATTGTCATTGGCCAATTTCGTAATCAATTACCAATCTCATTAATCATTTGTAATTAATAGGACGCGACTGAAATTGACATTTTGGCGGACTGGATTTTCTCCAGATCCGGACATAAATGACGGTGACTGGCGACCGACGAGCGTGGGTATTTTTGCTCTGTTGCGGCGTTGGCGGTTGACTCATCGAGTCCCAATTGCTGCGATTTACGGCGTCATTACGAGAGACTGATGTGATGAATAAACGCCGACTTGACGGGTCGGTCGGTGGGCTGAGACCCGATACCACACCAGATCAATGAACGTAGGTTTCAATGACCACTACGACCACGTATAAGTTACTAAGTTGTAATGACACGGGTCTCCCACGCACGTCAAGCGTTTGACGCCGTTGTGAAAGTGGAATTTGTCGAAAAACACTGACTGAAATGGAGAGTTTTTTTTATCGAGATGTGCTGTAATTCTCGGCGTCGTCAAAAAGTTCCTGCTGATATGCTAATATTGATACAAAAATTACTGACTAATTTGATGGCCGGTGAATAAAAAATAATAACTAGAAGTGCGGGGCAGAGCCCAACGTGAGGCCGCCCGGCGCCGCAAGTCCGAGTATAGAAAGTCAATTTAGGTATTCGAAATTCTTCTCGCAGCAATGGCAGCTGGCAAATGACTCCAAAAACTGTATCGTTTTCTATCGCAGAACCACGTGGCATATGGACTTGCGTCAGCTTACAGTGTACGAGCACTTTGGGTGGGTCAATATGCGCGCTATAACGTTTTTGTTTGTGGACCAAAGTTCATCACGTCGTCTAATTGTGAGGATACCCCCACTAGCCCCGAAGTTATAGTGGCTAACACACTGAATTTTAAGCCTAATTTTAAATTTTCCCGATCAAACGTTTTTTGGGGACCTCCATCCCCATTTGGGTGTGCGCTATCAAGACTTGGTGAATCTCTAGGGCGTATAAAAATTTGAGGGGGCAGCACCCGCTAAGGGCCGACGTAATTTATCTAATCGAACCAGTTTCCGATCATGTGGCAAAGTTTCACGGCGATCAGTGGAGGGGCCTCGGAGAGAACCTGGCGAAAGAAAAAACATCACGAGCAAAATAGAAGACCTCCCGTACTAATGTAAGGGCGGCCTAATTATCAGATTTGTAAAGCGCCATACCAATCGCTATTGGTTAACTTCGCAGTAATGGTTCAGGGGTTAACGTTTTGACTGACACAAACAGACACAAACAGACGCCGCTGAAAACAATATCACCCTCACTACGCTACGCAGCGCCAGTGGTAACAAGACGTTGGCTTTGAGAGTCAAGGCCAAGGCGCGTAACGTCAGTTGCAGAAAAATGATAAAAAATATATCCACAGGGATCGTCTGGGCTGGGGCTATTTATAACAGCCACATCAGAACGCATAGACGTATAGACGTGCGCAAGTTACGCAACAAGAGATAAAGGGAGATCCGTCCCCACAACTTATAAAGTAAGCATGAAAATTCAATTTATTCGACCCAGATAAGGGTCCGCAAGCGCTACAAACGTTGTTCTTGTTTTTGTTACCTCCGCTGAAGAAGGAGGTTATGTTTTTACTTCGGTCCGTCTGTCCGTCGAATAACTGAAAAAGTTGTGAACGGATTTTGACGAAATTTCTTGGAGGGGTAGGGATCAACTGATTGAATTTTGGTGACGATCCGGATCACCGTTCGGATCCAGGAGTCCGAAGTCCGAAATCCGGATTCACTGGATTATCGATTCGAAAAAGTATTTTGTGGACTCAGATCAAAGCTGCATAGCTAATTTGCATTGCAAAAATCATTCAGCAATTCTATTATGCTGACGTTCAGCGGAGGTCTGTGCTCTCTGAGTACTTCTAATGTTTCTTGTTGTTATCAGATTTTTCAAAATTCTATAAGACTTTAACATTTGTCAATACGCAACCGATTGTAGGCCTAATTAAACTTCACATAGACATTCGTGATCATATTACGCATCCATCTACTTCCTCAGATTTTCAAAGTTAATTCCTAATTAATTAGTAATTAGCTAATTATTACCTTATTATCAATAGTGGCTTTGTAACAGCCAGCAGTAACAACTGTTGCGCACACACTTTCCGGATCCATAGTACATTCGTAACTGTATTCTCGAATCTCGCAACTTTTTCGGCGCCAGTTCGCAATCTGATGTCATCGCTGTTCTAATGAATATCAAATTGAACTGATAAAGTTCTTAACGATTTTGGTACACGCTAAAGCGCCCGAGGTTTTTTTCGCTACGTGTGCGTAAATAAAACACGTTAGCCTATTTCTAATTACGGCCAAATAACTACGAAGACTAAGATTAAGACTAAGGTTCGCGGTTTATTTCTGCGTTCAGTCAGTGCTGTAAACTGCTGTTGCTAAACATCCGCAAAATTCGGATACCGTTCCGTCCCCATAGTTTGTAGTACTGGACTTTCGCCTTCGTCTTGATCTCCGCTTATCGGACAGGATCAGGTCCGCAGATCAACAGGAGGATTGCTCCGCGCGCCACGCCGGTGGTCCTGCAGCCACCCGAAGTATCTATAGAACTAACACCGGCGGCGGTCGTATTCTGCAGTGCACGACCGTTTTTATCGTCGCCCAGAGATTCAGACTTCACGGTGTATCGCTGATATACAACGGATGACCCGTGAGATTAGGCGCACGTACAGAACTACCTCAAGGTCATCCGGACTGGTGTGATCCGTAATACGTGTATCCTACTATGAGTTCAGTTCAGCTTTTGTGTACACTAGTACAGGGGAAATATAGGCTACACGTGTGTCGGCCTACTGTGTATATACGCAGACATTTCGGCCCAACAGTGGCGGATTTAAAAATATGGGGCACATTTCAGGTGTACATTTTCAAAAGTGTTTAAAATTTAGCATAATTTTCACATTAAATATTAGTACAAAAAATTTCCAAATCCAAGGGGGGGGCAGGCGCAATCCACCCCTCCCATAAATACATGTACGTCCCTAGGCCCATCACCAACCTGGCAACTTTCCTCCCCAAAAAGCCACGTGCGAGTGACGTCAGTACATATAGAAGTTTATTCAACGTGAGATGGTAGTAAATAATAAAACATACAACAAAAATAATCCAACAAACACGTTACTAACTAGATAAAGTGTTCGTAGAGCCCAACCTCCGCCAGGCCGTCATCATCGCACGCGCCGGCAATGAGCCAGTGCCCGCCTGCTATATGCCACCACTGCGCGCGCTTGGCCTACTGCGGGCCAATGACCGAATGTTAACGAACGAACTAACAAACAAACACTACTGATCACAATATCTCCTGGCGGAGGTAATAATAACGACAGCCAGCAGTAAATTTTCACTACTTTGTCCAAGATTTCGCTGAACAGAACCTTAGCTGTGGCGTACAGAAGGAATTATGGACGCTCAGTATATAACTTCGTAGAGACGACTCAACTAACGAAATACGTATACAAGTACTCAAGCAAACTGCAATTAAAATCCTGAATGACAATGATAAGGTCCACCCCTTCAACCAGAAAAATTAACATGTCATCCAATATACAGTACACAGCTATGAGTAACGGGCCGTGTTCAATACGCTCCCTTACGACCCTCTATAATAACAATTACAACAAAAAAGCTATGCTATCGCAAAGACGACCGCGCAATGCGCCCCATTATGGGTGACCTGAAAATTTTCGTGACTCCCTGACTATGTCTATTGTCTACGGCTACTTTTCACAAAATTTTTCATGGGCTTCTGTTTTGATTCACCCTATGAATGTGCGTACAAAATTTAAAGTCCGTAGCTTTACCCGATCCTGAGATAATAGGGGTACCCAAAAAATTTGGGCAGTCCCTCGATATGCCCACGCTACCTCTTCTCAAAAATTTTTAATGGACTTTAGTTCGGATGCATCCTATAAACGTGCCAAATTAGAAGTCCTTTTGTACTGAGTTAATAGGTACCCAAAAATTGGGGCGGTCCCTCGCTATGCCCACACAAGGGGAGGCCATAGTGGGTCGGGGATGGTACCTTTCGAAAGTACGAAAGAGCGTTGGTGAGTTTCTATAGGCCGTCCATAGACTAGTAACTTTTGCTCTGTCTTTACGCGTTTCAGAGATATTGCCGCTTTTGTTCTCAAGAAAGCCACTTTTTCCATACCCCACCTCTAGTCTCTCCAAAATGTCCTTATGTTCCCTGGGAGTAAGTGGATCCCCTTTTCGCTACAAAGAGCGAAGGTATTGGGCTAATTGTCTGTGCAATTAGTTTCCAAGATTTCCTCAACACTAAAGCATGACCAAGACTCCATTACTGAGACAAACTAAAGCGGGGACGTTGAAAATGCAGGAGTGGAAACATCGGGAGTAAACGACAATATCGGGAGTGAACAGGTGTGATCATGCAGTGATCAGTACAGTTAGTTGCCTGTAAGTGTCTACTTACGATAAACAGCAATGCAATTGCGCAATCACGACCTCATCAGAAACTGAAGGTGCCGCCGGCGTTCACAGCTGCGAGGTTTGCCTCACGACACCGAAAAGTAACGAAGTATAGCGTTTGTGTAGTGTGTACAGTGTGACTGTGTGAGCCAAAAATCCCCCTGGAGTTTTACGACATTTTTTCACAAACGATTGGTAATTTTTAGTCCCAATTTTACATGCCTATTACACGTTCCTATCTACGCTAGACTACAAATTTTTATTCAATTATCTGCAACTTTGACGAAGTTCACATGCTTAAAATGTCCACCATCGGCCGAAATGCATGCTGAATGGTCGCACTTAATATAGCATAACTTCGTCACAGTTGGAGATAATTGAATAAAAATGTGTAGTCTAGCGTAGATAGGAAGGTGTAATATGAATGGAAAATTTGGACTATAAATTTTTAACCGTTTGGAAAAAATGTAAGAAAACCGCAGGGAGGATTTTTTGACTCACACTGTACATGTAGGCCTGCGACCACAGTAGGTTTTGTGCATCTTGTGCCGCAGAGCAAGTGCACAGCCAGGGTCTGTTCTGTCCTCGGTGTCGTAGCCACATCAAGGTCTATACTGCTGATGGGACATCACCCCTACCATGGGGGTCACGGGTTAGTGGTCAGACGGCGTCTCAATTCTAGGCCGAAACTATGCTGTTGTTATATCGCATTCCCCTCCTGCAGACTCGTGACAGTATTTCGCTCCCATGGCTGCGTAGCCTGCATCGGACGACACCTGGCGAATAGAAATTAAATGCGCGTTTCCGGGTCAGACAGCTACGCGTCGCCATTCTTGTTATTAGACCTAGCGCCGCAAATAATTATTGGTTCGCGAGCGCTCAGCTTTAGCGACCCTTATATTCACTTCGCGTGTCTGTCTGTCCGTCATTCTGTCTGTCATTCTGTCATTCTGTCATTATGTCTGTCCGCAACTTCGGAGCTAAATATCTCGGAAACGAGGACAGATAGCGGGATGGTTACAATGGACGGCCTATATAAACTTGCCTATGGGCTATCCATTTGACACACTCCGGATGACGTCACGTGACCGGATGACGTCATAATGATGACGTCATCGTTTTTCTTTAAAATGCTTCTTCTCCGGCAATTCTTGTCAGAATTGGACG
>Ga0209781_1000486_pt1 | contig 10417 bp, 1 predicted proteins | sample WorMetHERISLAND1_3_FD_187386 | JGI IMG/M metagenome (GOLD analysis project Ga0209781, IMG submission 187386) | Marine gutless worms symbiont microbial communities from Max Planck institute for Marine Microbiology, Germany - Olavius albidus HERON... | ecosystem: Host-associated > Annelida >...
CAAGTCTCGGTTCATGACCTCCAACTTTTCCGTCAGATCAACAATCTCTAGTCCTTGTTCCGCAAGCTTCCTGCTCAATTCTGATAATTCGTCATTCTTCTGTTCAATCGCCACCTGATGTTTCTGCGACAACTCTTTGATCTTGGCAATCGACTTCGCCTTTAACTTCTCAAACCTAACTGCGCCGGTCTCGATTTCCAACCGAGAGGATTCCAGTTCTTGGCTACGTTCTTCGACAATCCGACACTGTTCCGAGAGCTGCGTACGAAGACTGTCGACATCTTGCGGAAATTCGGGCGAAGATTTACATCCATGATGCTCAATGTACCGATGAATGGTTCTTATATTGTCTGCCATGGTGGTTAGTGTTGACAAAGGAAGCAAAGAAGCAGTGGAACTCCCAGCGTTGCTGGACTCCGGTGCTGGGACTGTGGTATGAGTGTCGAGCGATGGTTCTTCCGGTACAGTCGCCAAGTACTGCCGTGTGAGTGAAGTGGTCTGTTCCAGCTCTTTGTTGATCTCAGACAACCGGTTGGAAAACTGCGTCCAACACCTCATAGCTTCTGTCACATCTTTGTCACCGAGACCCGTCTCTGACACGATGTGATATCTTGGTCCAACGCATTCGACGACGTCGTACACGTCTCGTGCCATGTTCTCGTTGGAACGTACTTGTTCTTCCAATGTCACGGCATGACTCAAACTGTCGGATACTTCAAGAACAGAAGATTCTAGAAGATTCTCCTCCACTCTGGGACTTCCGTTCTCTTCCATGAATGAGACTGACTGAGCCAGACTCAACAAAATCTCCTGGTGTGGTCTGCCTACGTCTGAATCTATCTGATCTCTGTCCTTTGTCAACTCATTTCCCAACTCTTCAGTCGACTCAGACACTCTGCCAATATCAACGGATTCATCTCTACTGGCTGAAGATTTGGTCAGTTCCGTATACTCCACTTCTTTTGATGTCAACTCAGTGTGGCTTGCAAAAATCTCCGCTTGTAACTTCTCCGACGGAGCTTCCCCTGTTGCCTCAATCTGATCCTGTGCTTTCACCAGTTTATCTCTCAACATGTCTATCTCCGACAGTTGGTTTCTGCTAAGCTCTATCAGTTCTCTGCAATCTTCTTTCTTTTCGGACAATTCTGCACCAACTGCCGAAATGGTGTCCTGTAAGTTTTTCAACTCCGCGTCTTTTGCTTCAGTCCGATCTCTGTCCTTTGCCAACTCATTTTTCAGTTCATCGCAAGAGAGTTCCGAGTGATTCAGTTGTTCTCGGATGACATCGAATGATTCTTTCAAATCGGCAACGCATTCGGACAATTCCAAAATCTTCTCGTCTTTCCCGCGTATCTGAATCAGTGCGTTTTCAAGCTGCCGATCTTTCTCTGAAAATTCTTCTCTCAGCAACTGCAGCTCAGCATTCAGTTTCTGAACATCATTTTCTTTGCCTTCCACTAGCATCTGAGTCTGAGCAGTTAACTCCTGTTCGGTTTTCTTGTAGTTTTCTTGCAGCGTGTCGAACTCCCGAGACAATTCTTCAAACTGAGTTGTCTTCTCCATCAGCAAAGAGTTTGTCTCTTTATTTCGTCTCTGCAACTCTTCAATGTCTTGCATGTACTTTACTAACACATTCTCCTTTTCTCCAATCAAACCTCTGCTCTCCACTAACACGTCTGACAGTTCTTTGCAGCGTTCGTCTTTCTCAACTAACTCGTTACGACATACCAAAATCTCATCCCGTACCTTCGTCAATTCCACGTCCTTTGCTTCGATTTCAGCTCGGCATTTCGTCAGTTCGTTTCTCAATTCTTCGCATGCAAATTCTGTCTTGGCAAGTTGCTCTTTGGAAGATTCACTAAGACTGGTGGCAGACTTGGCCATTTCTTCGCAGTCTTCTTCCTTCTTCGCCACCTCGTCACGACTTGCGGAAATTGCCGCACGTAACTTGTCCATTTCTGTGTCTTTTTCTTCAATCCGACTTTTCGTTTCTGCCAACTCACTCCTCAGTTCTTCACATGCAAACTCCGACTTGGTCAGCCGCTCTCTAAGGACATCGGCCGATTCATTCAAGCCGGCAGCGGAATGCGAAAATTCCGAAATCTTGTCATCTTTTTCACAGATCTCATTTTTCAACAGTTGCAGGTGACTCAGTGTATTATCCTGCTCGTCTCTCAGTGACTTAATGACGTCCTCTTGCATCGATAACTGATTCACAAATTCACTCTTCATTACTTCGTGTTCTTCGAGCTTCCGGTAACAACTTTTCATCTCAGAATCTTTTTCCGCAATCTTTATCTCACTTTCTTCTATAATAAGTTGTTGCTGCTTGATTTCTTCATCCTTTCCCAGTAGTGATTTCTCCAACTCAGAGATTTTGTTAGTCAAAGTATCGATTTCTTGTAGGTTTCCGGCAATGCTAGCATCTTTCTCGGACAATGCCTGGATCATTCCTTCCAGCTGTTGACCCTTCTCCAATGCTCCGGATTTCAGTGCTTCAATTTCCTGCTCCCTATTTTCTAACGACATCTGTAAAGCCGACACGTTATCTGACAGAGACTGAATTTCTCTCGCAGTATCAGCGACATTTGAATCCTTCTCCGATAACGCTTCAATCATCGCTTCAACCTGTTGTTCTTTCACGGACGCTTTGGCTCTCTCCAAATCCAGCTCAGCGTTCATCTTCCGAACGTCGTTTTCTTCGCTTTCCATCTCGGCCGTCAACTGCTGTTCGGTCTTCCAGTACTTCTCCACAGTTTCCTGAAGAAGACCATATTGCTGAGACAATGCTTCAATCTTTGTGGTCTCCTCGGCCAGTAATCTGTCCTTCTCAATTCCCAGAGATCGGCTTTCCTCTAACAAAGTCGCCAGTTCTTTGCAAGCATTGTCTCTTCTAGTCAATTCATCACGAACTGTCATGATACTTGCTCGCAGCTCTTCTAATTCTGCCTCGGTACCTGTAACTTGACTTTTGGCTTCTGTCAACTCACTTTTCAACTGTTCACATGAGCTCTGGGACTCGGCCAGCTCGTCTTTCAATGACTTTATGACGTCCACTTGCTCAGATAACTGATTCATAAATTCACTCTTCATCATCTCGTGCTCCTCAAGCTTTTGACTGCAACTCGTTAGCTCAGAGCATTGCTCCACAATCTTTGCCCCTTGCTCTTCTAACGTACATTTCTGCTGCTCGATTTCATCGTTTTTGCTCGATATCATCAATTCTAACTGTGATATCGTTTCCCACAAAGACTCAATTTCTTTCAAACTTCCTGCAGCCTTTGCTGCCTCTTCGGACGACGCTTGAATCGTGCTTTCAAGTTGTCGATCTTTCTCTGCTACTTCAGTTCGTAGCAAGTCAAGGTCGGCACTAAGCTTCTGAAGGTCATTCTCTTTACCTTCAGTGAGTATTTCATTCTGAGCGTGCAGCTGACGTTCGGTTTCCTGTAACTTCTCCACAGTGTTCTTCAGCGCATCACATTCTTGGGACAAATCCTCTAATCTCGCTGTCTTCTCGTCCAACAAGGATTTCGTCTCATCATGCTGTTTTTTCAACACCCCAATTTCTTGAACGGAGTTTTCAATCAAGTTCTCCTTTTCAACAACGAGCTGTCGACTTTCCTCCAGCAACACCAACAACTCTCGAGTGCGTTCTTCATTCTCGGCCAACTCCTGGCGACTCGACGAAATCTCTCGTCGTACGTTTCCCAGTTCCAACTCGTTGGCTTCAATCTGATCTCTGCATTTTGTCAGTTCGGTCGTCAGCTCTTCGCACCTCTCCTGGGACCCAGCAAAATCTTCTTTCATAAGACGGCCACTCTCAGTCACGCTGTTAAGCATTGCAGTCAATTCAGAATACTCTTCATCTTTCGTGTTCAACTCCTCCTGATGTGTGGTAATCTGGTTTCGTAACCGGTCTATTTCATCATCCTTGCTCTCTATGGATGTCCTTAACTGCGACACAGATTCCGCTAACGACTCAATCTCCGTTAGATTTGCGGTAATGGTGGCATCCTTCTCAGAAAGTGCTTGAACCAGGCCTTCAAGTTTGCTGTCTTTTTCTAATGCTCCCGACCTCAGCAGTTCAATTTCTTCGTCTTTACTCTGTAAACAAGCCGCGACTTCGGACAATGACTGAATTTCTCTATCACAATCTGCAATTTTAGCATCCTTCTCGGATAATGCTTGTACGGCAAATTCCAGCTTCTGATCTTTCTGTATTGCCTCCGATCTCAGCAGTTCATTTTCTTTACTGGTACTTGTTAATGTTGTCTTCAACTGGGAAATGGTTTCAGTCAAAGACTCAATTTCTCTCAAACTTCCGGCAAGATCACTGTCCTTCTCGCTTAAAGTCTGAATCATACTCTCCAGTCTTTGCTGTTTCTCAGATGCTTCGGAGCTAATCAACTCTACATCGGCAGTGAACTTTTCCTGATCCTTTGCTCTCTCATCTGTTAACGCTTCTATCTGAGCGGTTAATTCCACTTTTGCATTCTTGTACTTTTCCGTGGTCTCCCTTAAAGAATCACACTCCCGAGATAGTTCTTCGAACCTCGTTGTCTGCTCCACCAACAGAGAATTTTTCTCTTCGTTCAGTTTCTTAACTTCGATAACTTCCGCTGACAAATTTTCCACCTGTTCTCCATTTCTTCTCGAGTCTTCTTCTGATTGTCTCCGCAGTTCAGTCATAACTGACTCCAGTTCGGAATGCGATGTCTGAAGTGTCAACAGAACGTCGTTCAGCCTCAAAACCTCTCGTTCCGACGCTTCTAACAAACTCTCCTTCTCCTTCCTCAGACCTTTGCTCTCCTCCATCAGATCTTCGTGCTCCTCTTCCCTCTTTACCAGCTGCTCGTTACTTGCTGCAAGAGTCTCCCGCAGTTTCTCCAATTCTACTACTTTTACCTCAATTTCATTTGCAGATTCAGTTCTAAGTGCAGTTAGCTCTGCTAGCGACTGTGAAAGTTGATCCCTGAGCTCAGTGACGGACTGATTCAAACTGGCAACGGACGCTGCAAGTTCTGTGCAGTCATTTTCCTTTGTAGCTAACTCTCGGTTACTGGCAGAAAGCTCGTCTTGTAACCTCTCTATTTCTGTCCGTTTTGCTTCGACGTCGTCTTGATATTTTCTTAATTCGTCTCTTAATTCTTCATAAGAGAGCTTGGACTCGGCAAGCTGCTGTCCCAGTATGCTGGCTGATTCGGTCAAACTGGTAATAGATTCGGTCAGCTTCATACACTCTTCATCTTTCTGGACTAACTCCCCGTGACTTGCCGAAATCTGGTCTTGTAACCCGTTGATTTCTTTGTCTTTGTTTTGCACCGTCATCCTTAACTGCGAAATGGTTTCAATTAAGGATTCGGTTGCTCTGAGAGTTTCGGCAATGTTTGCATCTTTTGCCGACAATTCTTGCACCGTGTCTTCAAGTCTCTGCTGTTTCTCAGATGCCTCGGCGCGGACCAAGTCCACATTGGCACTAAACATCTCCCGATCTTTTTCCTTCTCTTCCGTCAACGATTCAATCCGAGTCGTTAACTCGTGTACTGTCTTCCGAAGTAAATCGTTCTCGCGAGACAGTTCTTCTAATTCCATCATCTTTTCTGCCAACAACAGATTCGCTTCTTCGTTTAGCTGTTTAAGTTCGGCGACTTCTGCCGATAAATTCTCCAACTGTTGCTTACTCGTCTGCGAATCCCGATCGATCTTTTCCTGCAGCTCCGTGACCGAGGACTCAAAGTCAGACCGTGCCGTCTGTAAGATTGAAACAACATCGTGCAGTCTTGCCACCTCTTGCTCAGACGCTTCTAACAAGTTCTCTTTCTCCATTCTCACGTTTCCTCTTTCTTCCAACAAATCCGACAGATCTTTACAGTGTTGCTCTGTCTTAGCTAACTGGTCATACCTTTCAGAAACCTCCACCCGGATACTCTCCAACTCTGCATCTTTTGCTCCAGTCTCGTCTCTTTCTCTCAACTCTTTTCTCAGTTCTTCGCACAAAAACGCCGACTCGGTAAGCTGGTGTTTAAGAGACGAATCAGATTCATTCAAACGGACAATGACTTCCGTCAACTCAGAGCATTCTTCTTCTTTCTTACCCAACTTGCCACGAGTTGCCGTAAGTTCCTGCCGTAATTTCTCTAACTCCGCTTCTTTTGCTTCGAGCAAACTCCGCAACGACGACAACTCGTCACTCGGTATCTGCAACTCGTTGGCGTTCGGTAATAAATCGTCCTCTTTTTCCGAAGTTTCGACATCCACGGAGGTGGAATTTCTCTGCAATTCGTTTGCAGTAATTTCAAGCATGCAAGTCTGCCGAGGACGCACGACACTAACATGTCTGTCGACCTGTCGTTCCATTTCCGTCAGCAGAATGTCTGTGTCTTTCTTCCAGACCGTGCTTTCATCCGCTGAACAGGTCTTCTGGCAAGGCACGTGACTCTCGGACGATTCAACCGAGGTGTTGGAGCATGTGGAGTAAAGGGAAATATCGGAGGAACTGGTAAAGGTGTTTCGCAGCCGCTGCAGCTCCGACTCTATGCTGTGCAACTGCTCGTTGGACGATGCCAGCTTACGATCCTTGTCAACCAAACTCTCTTTGAGTCGTTCAACTTCTGCTTCCAATTCTTGCAGCCGACTTGGCGACGTATCAACCCCTGCGTGATGCAACTGATTCAGTGCAGATATGGAACCAGACTCCGAAACTATACCTTCAGGTGACAGCGCGTCTTCGTGCTTTGCTACCTGCTGTCTAAGCTCGACGATTTCGTTCTCTTTTCTCGCGAGCAATTCGGCAAAGTTTTCCTGAATCGTTTTCAGCTGGCTGGAAAACATTTTCTGGTCCTCTCCGCTGGAGTCGGATTCGAGCTGCTCGTGGAAAGCGTTCAGCTCGATTTCCGCCCTCTCCACCTTAGCCGTGAGCCGGGCACTAAGTGATTCCTGGTCTCGGAGTTTTGTGCTATGTTGTGTGATGGTTGACTGGAGTAGTTGGATGGCCATGTCGCGACCACGGATGACTTCGTCCTTCTCTGAGACAAGTTCCTGCATGTCTATAACAAGCTGGTCCTGCTCGGTGACTCGGTTGTTGAGCTCAATGATCTTGTGGTCTTTGTAGACGACCTGAGCGTACATCTCCTTCAGCTGCGCCTGTATATGCGGCCAACACATTTACAGCTAATAGTGGGTCATATTTTGTGACCTACGACCCACGTGACCCTCAAATAAAAAACTGACCATGAATGAATGAATGAATACGTATATTCATATAGCGCCAGTTAAACAAAAGTCTTCAGAGGCGCTAGCAGCCGAATAAATGAGTTTTGAGTTTTTTTGCAAACGTCTGAGAAGACAGTGATGAAGTCCGCAGTTCGACGGGAAGGCTGTTCCATGTGGCCGGGCCTGACACAGCAAAGTCTCCCGACCGATCGTAGTCCTGGTGCGTGGCACAACGAGTGTCCCGCTGTCAGCCGACCGCAACTGCCACCTGCCGACGACGGACGAAACAGTGATGCACACGTCAGCCAAGTAAGACGGCGCCAGACCACAAAGGCACTTGAAAGTGATCACAGCCAACTTGAAGGTGATTTGCTGATATACCGGAAGCCATCCAACAATTATGTTGCAACATAATTGTACAGGTATGCAGACAAAAGGGAGCAGTGATGGTTCATGGCTTACTTCTATATCAACATTAATAAAATTACTACAAGACACCACAACACAACAACACAACAGCTATCAAGATTATTAGGCTTAGACCGATACCAGCATCGGGTATCAGGTATTGGCCAATGCTGCCAGTATCGGTATCACCAATAATTTCCCGATAGCAGTCCTTATACTTTAATTTAGTTTGCTTGTCTAAAATTTCAGACAAAACTGACAGGTTTTCCTTGAATTATAGCAGTTAATTTTAGGGCTGGTAACGATTAAAATTTATTTAATAGTTAACTTTTTGAAAATTAACGAGTAATAAATAGTTAATTTTAGTTAATACAGATGTTGAAAATTCTATGTCAAATAATTAATTATCATTGAAACTGGAAAGCACATTTCGATTTTCGACAAGTGTATAACGTGCAAATTATCAAAAGTAATCAAATTTAAAATGTTACATCACGGAAATCAGTTCAGAGGTGAGGTATGTATGCTGAAAGTTCAATGTCAGCGATACCAGTATTGAAGGCATACAAGCATTTAACATTATATGGATCAAGTAAGTAACTGTTAAGTAAGCAAGTAACAAACATGCGTGATTAATATTTAAAAACAATTTTAATCGTTAAAATTCTTTAATAGTTAACGGCAAAATTAATCGTTAATATCCGCAGCCCTAGTTAATTCTGGAGTCCACTTTTTATCCAGAGACAGTGTATAATATTGTTAGCAAGTTACCAACCTCCGTATCTGCAGTGGAAGCTGATGGTGACACGGCTGACTCCGAGTGATTAACAGATGATTGTAGCTCAGCGTTTAACATTGCAATCTGTTGCTGCAGCTCATTAACAACTCCATCTCTCTCAGCAATGATTCGCTCTTTAATCATCAACTCGTTCTCTCGTTGCTGAATCTCAGCTCGGCAGTCGGCCAGCTCACCGTCTTTATCCTTCAGCTTCTTCCTCATCACCTGCAGTTCATCACGATTATACAGCGGAAATTCTAAGTAAGAGATTTCTGAATTTTGTTAAAAACGCCCCAAATATGTCAAACCTCGAATTCCAAACTTTAACGAAAAAAAATACTAAACTAAGATTTTTTCCACTCAGAACCTAAAAGAAAGCAGTCGCCAGGATCAATGTATGTTGAAGTTAAGTGAAAGCTGTGTGTTAAATACTTATTCAGTTGAAAGATATAATTGTTCTTACTGCACTAGTTATGGGGTTGTATACTATAAAGTTGTAACAATAACGCTACTTTTATTAATAATACGCAACAAGCAAGCAGAAATAACATCAGTACAACACAAAAGGCAGGACACGAAAGATAAACACACAATACTGAAATAAACAAACAACTAGAAGGCTACATGTATAATACAAACACTAATTGTCAAAATACATTTGATAAAACTGATACATGTACTGTAGCATAGCATAGGCTTGTGCTGTTATGCAAGAATAATCAAGTGACTTGATGGAAGGAAAAAGGCTCTGAAGACAGTGGTAAATACAAAACTGATGATGCACAGCTCTTTCAACATTCAACGTACCGGTATGCAACATATAACTTTCTTTGACTCTTAGAAATTATTAAATGTTCAACTGGATTTTCACTGCAAATTTCACACTTTGAGAAATAATAGATAACTACCTGAAGTCGAGCCGTGGAAGTCTGACCAGCAGAACTGGCTGATACTTCTGACACTACTGTACTCATACTCTCATCTGACCCGCCTGATGCCTACACCATCATCATTAGTAAGTAAGTAAAACGTGGATTTATATAGCACATTACATTTAGAAAACATCTATGCACTGCAAATCATCACACAACAGCCAATTTGTCTATTACAATGACCCAAATCATGTACAATTAGTTTTATCACAGCAATAACAATACACAAATGACATTATTCTTCACGTATGCAGTGAAATGATCCCAATCACTAACACAACTCACTATCAGCTCTCATCTGGACTACTGCAATTCCTTATTTTACAGCAGGAGTGTCCAACATACGGTACAGCCCGCAAGCCACGGGCCACAATCCGGCCCGCCAGGCATTTCTATCTGGCCCGCAAGGTCAGGTCTCCCAGAAATGTCAATAATGATAGATTTGTGTCTATCAGGTATGTTTTTTTCAAGCTCTAAAATATGCCAATCTCGTTTTCTGCCACCCCACTGGATTCCCTAGTCAGCTTGGGAGGGGCACACCCCTCCCCATTTCCTTTGCCCTCGGCATCTCGATCTGGCCCCCGACTAGTTTGAAATTTGTACACTTGGCCCTCTGGTCAAAAAGGTTGAACACCCCTGTTATACGGCATGTTCAAAAACTCTATGATCGGCTTTTCACCAAAAAATGTAACGATACGCTATTGTTGTCATTCCAGCAATGTATGATGGAGTAAAAACAATGTGGAAATATGACAAGATTTCAGCATAACTCTGTTATTTGTATTCCCCACATGCAGCAAGTTACATTACACAAGCACAGCGGCTACTCACTCTCTCAGCAACGTCTCCAGCTGACTTCTGAACCTGTTCCAGCTGCTGATTTAGACTTGTGAGTTTTGCCTTCGTCTGCAGCTTGTGCTTGGAAAATTCAGCATTCAGTTTCTAAACACACGGCAAACAGTTTTACAATAAATGCAGCAATGTACATAACAGAATTTGACTGATTAATAGCTCAGTGAAATACAACAATCTAACTAAAACACTTTACAGACAAAGCAAATTGCTTGTGATTGCTCGCCCCTACCCC
>Ga0209781_1000488_pt1 | contig 10387 bp, 7 predicted proteins | sample WorMetHERISLAND1_3_FD_187386 | JGI IMG/M metagenome (GOLD analysis project Ga0209781, IMG submission 187386) | Marine gutless worms symbiont microbial communities from Max Planck institute for Marine Microbiology, Germany - Olavius albidus HERON... | ecosystem: Host-associated > Annelida >...
CACCCACACTATTCTGGATTTTATTAAAGAAATTGGTTTTTACAATCGTATTTAACTAAATTTGTTTAATTCTGTACTATAGCTGATTCCTTTTTTCCGCTAATAACTTAATTTCAGTCTGTTATTTTTCTTTATGATATTATCTGTATGGCACTATATAGCCTATATTGTGCTGAAGTGCCGTTAAGAAACTGCTCACTCACTCACTCACTCACCCCCGGCCCGACACTCTGGAACTTGCTGCCTAGAAATTTGGACACCTTCAATAGTTTTAAGCGGTTTCTGAAAACAATTCTGTTCAGTCGCTACTAGTGTGACCAGCGCATTAGAGGTTTTTTTCTAACGAAATGTGCAATGTAAATCTATGTTTTCCTTACTTGCTAGTAGGCAGAGGCACAGAGAAGTTGCTAGTTGCTAGGACAGTTTGTGTTGGTGATTATAGATTGACATGTAAGTAAGTAAGTAAGTAAGTAAGTAAGTAAGTAAATGTTGTTTATGCTGTGTGCAGTTGCCTTCAAGATCTACGACGTGGATGGCGATGGGTACATCTCGAATGGCGAGCTATTTCAGGTATTGAAAATGATGGTCGGTAACAATCTGAAAGACACACAGCTGCAGCAGATAGTTGACAAGACCATCATCAACGCCGACACTGACGGAGATGGCAAGATTTCCTTCGAGGAATTCTGTGCTGTAAGATCGACATTTTTGGCTTATTTGGAGACTATTAATTGAATGAGTCCCAGTGATCTTGTTCAGAGTTTTGAAATATTTGCCAGTCATTTTAAACAATACACTGATGCTGGTGCGAAGCGATACCGCATCAGACATATTGGACCTCTGCATCAAGACGAACCAGTGCATCAGTCTGACCAGGACATTGTGCCGACTCCTAGGGTTGGGGTTATGATTGGGGTTAGGGTTATTATTAGGGTTGCGGTTAGGGTGTGATGCATCAGTGCAAGTCATTCGTCTATCCAGTGTGTGGTTTTCGTCAATCCAGTGTGATATTTCGTCGGACCTCAGTGATGCATTCCAATCACCCTGAGTGAGTCATTGTTAGAGGTAATAGACATATGTATAGTTCAGGAGATACAACTGAATTCTGCTGTAGACAGTGGTCTGCAGTATTCATGTTTTTTTCTTCAGTGTAAAGCTACACATACAGTCATTTTATTAAAAAATACTACTACCGTACTACTTTTCTTTACATGGGCCATGTTACCTGAAATAAAGTGACTAATTGATCGAGTGATTGATTGATTGATTGGCTGACTGACTCATTAATTCACTGACTACTATATCTAATTTCGTACTTTCAACCAACCTATTTTTCCGCCCCCGATACATCAGGGACCAGATAGGGTATTGTTTTCGATCGATTTCTTTGTTTCTTTATTTCTTTGTTTGTTTCTTTGTTAGCAAGATTACGAGAAAACGGCTGGACCAATTTGCATTAAATTTTCAGGGAAGGTGCAGATTGACCATGGGACGACCTGATTACATTTTTGGTCAATTCTGAGAAACCGTGTGATGCCACGATGCGCAACATGGGGGCGGGGTTTGTTGTGCTTTAGCACCACAGCTTGTTAAAGTTGCTTCAGGTTAGGCTGGGTCCTGAAGGACAATTTTGGGTAATTCCTGCGCAGTCAGCAGTCTCCACGTACTAAAGGATTTAGTGTGAATTCAAGCATCACTAGTACTGGTAATTTGTATGTGCTGATTTTGTTGTGAAATGCAAAAGGGGCTGAGATGTTTATTACGTGCATGATGTTTTTGGCCAGTTCTTCATTCATCATCATCATCATCATTACTACAGATAGAGATCTAACAATCTTATTAAGTTATTTACCCAGAATACAAATAGCATAAACAAAGGTTCATTCTGTCTCGAATGCGAGACATGCAGAAGTCAACTGCTTCAATGGCATCAGACAGATTGCAGATAAAAAAAGATGATAATTGTTGTAAAATTGCACAGGTTGTGGGCAGTCTGGATGTTCACAAGAAGATGGTGGTTGATGTATAGCTACAAGGTAGTTGCATGACGCCGGCGACCTGTTCAACTTTCAACCAATGCTGCTGTTTTGAATTTTACATTCTTCTACCGTGTGGTTTGGTGTTTGTCCGGACATTGAGGTGGCCGTTGAACCGTCACCCCGACTCAGCTCCGAATGCCGTTCGGCAACGTTCGGCATACCGTCAGTGGAATTGCAAGAGTGCGACGTCATGGAGCCATGCAGCTTTTTATGCGAATGTTACATTGATTCCTTTACCGTGTATATGTTACCAGCTAGCCGAATACAGATTTATTTAATTATTGTCTCACCAAGCTTGTTTTTTTGTAAATCGTGTATTTGTACATAATCATGTCTGTTGCATGACTATGTAATGTAATGATGTTGCTTATGTCATTTTGCCTTCTTAGCTTGTAATCTGGCATCTTGTTCTTCTCGTTTGCTCAGTTGGTTAATTGCAAGCATCGTTGATATGAATAGAAGAAGTTATATCTTTGTTCTCTGCCAGTAAGATGGCCACTTCGTTTAGTTTTAATCACTGAAGTTGCTGTATGTGTAAACCTACCGGTACTGAGACGGTGACCATCTCTTGTGTGGGTAATGCAATCAGCTACCGGTGTCAACTTACTCTAGCTGTTTCGTCGATGGTGGACATACTGAGTACGGGTGAATCTAAGCAAATGCACCATGGTACTAACGATGGTCTTGGTCTTGTAGCATACAGCAACAGAGATGATTGACAGCCTGTGAACTGCAGTGTTGGCTTGGAGCAGGGCGGGGTCTCACTTGCCAGATACCTGGTCCAACAGAAAATGTGCCAGTTGGCAGGCCATTTTTTAAATGAAAAAATCTCCGTTATTTTAAATAACAAATTATACTGCTATTGCCACGTTTACTTACTTACTCAGTCTACTCATATCATAAGAAACTAATTCAGATGTTCCTTAAATCTGTCTGCTCAGTCGTGAGCGCTTCTTGGCAAATTTTTGCTATTCGAAGTAAGTCGTTGCATGTCACTAATATGTCTTCAAGGGCCCCTGTGTTTGCGACCCCTGCCTTGGAGTGTACATTGGTTGTAGTTTTTTAATGCCAGCTGCCGACTGATTGTTTCTACCGTGGTGATATACTTTACAGATTGGTACGTGAACTGTGCACTTATTCATTCAAAGTTGAAGTATTCATTGTACTGTACCGTGAGTCAAATAACCAAGACACCATACTCTTGTGCACATTTTCATCAAATATTGACTGTTTTAACAAATTTTTTCACTGGCATACTCGTCAAGAAATTTGCAATAAAGTGATAATTGAAGTGGTACTACACTAGCTTGTGAAATATTAATGCTACAAAACTAGCGTGCAGTTAATGATTCCGTGTGAATTTTTGGTGTGGAAAATGTGAATACGTTGTGTCACTGAACCAAATCAAAATGTGAAGTCATCATCAATCAGCAACTATTTTGAACAGGTGAGCTGAAACTTGCACGGCGAGTTATTCAGCAGGCATCTCTTTAAACGCTTCAAACCAAGTTGCGGTGAAAATGATTCATACCACAGTAGACTGTGCTGTTTGGGACGTTGAACAATGAATTTGTGGCTGGTCTTTATGGCTTTGTATCAGTTTGTCTGACGCAATCGCAGTCTCTTCAGTGTGTGCTTTTTTTTGCTGGTTACATACTGTCGATCAGTGCAATTTTTGAAAATTAATATTTACCAAATAGTGTGATAATGCATTTGATTTGTGGTGGGATCGTTAGCGATTGCTTTCTTGCCAATTTCATGCTGAGTGTGTCAGTGAAAGAATTAGAAAATAAATCAGTATTTGACGAAGATATGAGATATTAACAAGACTTGGCTCGGTTTTTTGACTGACGGTGTATGAATGCAGTTACTTTGATTGTATTCCAGATCTGTATGCTTATTGAGCCAGTTGCATTGCTAACACTGCAGTCTTCATTTTGTAGTATAAGTGGCATTAAGGCATTAATAATATACTGGATAAACATTTCAGGTAGTTTACTTAGGATGTGGGTACTTTTGTTGATACAATGATGCATTTCTATCTTTGTTGTTTGTTGTTAATTGCTGATTTTCTGGCTAATGAGCTTGGATGTTACTGTCCAGTTTGCTGTTATTCGATATAATTTGGGACATGCTGACAGTTTTTCTTGCTGCATGTCAAAGCGCCATTAAGAATTTATTTTTTTGCAGTAGTGACTGCAGAGATCGTTTGCTTTAGCTGATTATTATGTGATGATGATGCAGTTTGTGTTTGGTGGATGCTGTGAATATTTAACACTTGTTGGTCTTGATGCATTTGATCTAGAGTTGTACTGGATTTGAATATTTCAAATCAGGCCGGGATTTAGGAACTCTCATCCGGCCGGAGCCGGAGCGATATTTGTGATGAACTTGTTATCAGATCACAGAACAGTGCACCTGGCGTCAACATTACATTACAGTACAATTCAGTGCTTCCTTTGTTATGTCACTGTTTGGTAGTTCTTCGTGAAATTTGTCGAACAGCGATGAATTTTGTATTTTTTTCATTCTGGTAACACTAATTGACATTGACATACATCACCTCACAGGTAATTAACTGAACATACTACAGCTGCACTGGCATCCGACAAATTTGGCCAGACATTTGTCCAGAGCCGGACTTGACCGCATTTCTGAAAAAAAATGGCTTGATTCCAGATTCATCGGAGCAGATCCAACATCCAGTGCAACCCTAATTTGATCACAGTTCTCCTTCAAATAGTTGATGTCTGTACGTGATGAGCAGTTAAACAAAAAAGCTTTAATATTTCCAAAAATGTGTCTACTATATTGCCTACGAGCTTTAAAGAGTATGTGAAGTCTACTGTTCCTTTAAGTAGATACTGCTAATCAATTCTAATTCTGTATATTTTTTTGTTTATTTGTTTTTCCATTAAAGCATTAAAGTAGTTTCTGTTTGTGTAAAGTTTTGATACGTGGTTAACTTCAGTTCACATACCGTGTAATGGCGCAACTGTATTCAGTATTTTCCTGTCATAGTAAAAAGGTCACAGTTCCTAATACAGCAACAGACAGATTAATGCTGACAACAGACAGATTTTGATTTTGGCAGAATTTTTTGCATTATATTTAATGATAAACGCGTTTTAATGAGATACTAGCCAAGTTGTTTCATGCAGCAAAGAAAAAAAACATTTTTTATTCTGCATATTATTAATGCATTTTGAGAAGAGAGATTGACAGGGTACAAGTGGCTGTGCTGCATTAGTTTTGTGACGGCAGTTTATCGGTCAGCAGTCATTAATTGCGTAGTGAGTTTGCACAATGCGCTTTAATTTGTGGGACATACATATGTGGATCAGAGCTTGTAATGAAGCACCTTCAAAGTGTTGTATGTTTATACATTCCGGTAACATTAATAAAGTGTGTATGTGAATAGTGTACAGAGAAAGCATGTCTGTTTGTGTGTATGTTATGTGAATGCTCAAGCACACCAGCACATTGTGTGCACGGGTGGCACCTACGTGCCACCAAAAATAGCAACATTCCTACTGCTGACAATAGAATATGCTCGGAACAGTGTATACGTGCAGTTTGCTTGTTGTAATGTGAAAGGTGGCAGCCAGTAACTGGTGGCTAGCATCTAGGTATAAACATTTAGGGACTTAAACAATCTTATCTTCCAAAGTCTAGTGTAATACAGCATACAGTTTCAGATACCAATGAATTGCCGTCTTAGTCCCATACTGCTGATGACTGCGCCATCTGCATGTTGGTGAGACACTTGTGATGTATGCGGCGAGCTAAACAGGTGTCATCATTTTGATGTTTAAGTTTTTTTCTTTTATTTGTTATTCTGTTTTCCTTGCTTTACTGTAATGTTGCTGTGATTGGCTGATCAGCATTTAAAATAAATGTACAAAGTAATTCAGTAGAAAAAGTCTGAAAATTTGAAATTATTTTACATTTTAAATATCAGTTTTTAGTGGTTAATTATCTGTTAACAACGGCGGAAACTTTGACTTTGAAAACTGTTGTTAACAACAAAAATACTAGTTGGTTTTGAGTGTCAAAAATAGCGTATAAAATGTTGCATAATTTCAAGTGTGTGACATCTGTTTGTGAATTATGTGGGATGTGTTGACACTGAAATTAATACTTGTTCTCTGTATTGGCATAGTAATTGTTATTGGCATGGTCATTAGTTATGCTGCGATGTCCGTGAAAGTCCTTGCATTTAAAATTTTCTTGGCTTGGAATTCCTAGAAATTGACTCCGTTTCTGAATAGCCGTGGAAAAGTTTTTTTTATGAAATTTACTTTATATGTTTTTACAGTTCCTGTAAGATATACAGTTTTGTCGAAGTTTTGAAGAATCTCTTGGTATTGCTTTATAAGTCAAATTTTTTAAGTTCAAAAGTTTATTATTTTCTAGTGTTGTTTGCATGCTTGCTGTTTTCCTTCTTGTGATGAAGATGGATTCTTTTGTTGCTGTAAATACTGCATACATAACTAGATTGGACATGCTAACTTTGTTATTACAAACCACAGTAACTGAAGATAATGATGCATTATTGCCTGCAGCACGTGTGATTGCATGGAGTTTACACATCTTATCGTGTTAATTTCACAGCTTGTTTTGTCTGAGAAGTATAGTTTTGCATTAGTATTGGGTAGGTTGGTTAATGAAGCCTCAATTACGGTCATCGAATGGCCCAAGAAAGTGCTTGAATTTCAGGGTGGCATAACAGTGACAGTCTTGCTTGTGCTGAATTCCTGTTTCACTAGCAGAATATATCATTATCGTGCTGTCAAGAAAACTACACTTTTGTTATTTCAATCACGTACCTTGTTAGTTTATGAGATGTGTGGACAAACTGACTGTTGTGGTTGTGAATATTCTGTACTTCACTCGGTATGTTATATTGTTACGTGCATTGATTTGTTTGTTATTATGAATGTAAAGATATGCAAGTCTGTTAATCACATCCATGTACAGTGTTACAAAAAAGTGATACCCCTGTTTTAATTTTGTGATAACTTGCGTAAATGTACACCATTTTAACCATTTCTTTAGTGTTACAACAAGGATGATGCATAGAAGTAAAAGTACGCCCGCTACCTCACCTTTATTCTGTAACCACCGTACCTAGCAAAACACACTACTGCTGATATCATGATGCCACATTTTCATAATATCTAACATTTCAAAGTTTAGCCAAAACAGATTAGTACTTATTCCATAGTAAGTTATTTATTCACAGCAGTGTGTTGTGATGACACTTATTACGTCATATTGTGTTCATGCGTAATATTTTGTGTTTTTTTTAATGTTTTAGTCGTTTTATGTGGTTTAATATGGGCAGAATAACGAAGGATGATCGCTGTTTGATAAAGGGTTTGTGGAGAGAGAAAATGGGGGCAAAATGCCTAATAACAGAGGTGGTCTGTGTCAAGTATTAATCGTCTGCTTAAAAAATTGACAAGTATTGGTCAACTGAACTGAAGTCAGGCAGTAGCCATCGCAAGTCTTGTCACAACAGCAGATAACATATCAACGGTTCAGGACGGCAATAGTTTGTGTTTTTGCTAGGTATGGCGGCTACAGAATAAAGGTGTGAGGACAGGCATAATTTTGCTTTTATGCGTCATACATTTCTTGTTGCAACGGTGAAAAAATGGTTAAAATCGGTGTACATTTATGGAAGTTATCTCAAAATTAAAACAGGTGTATCAGACTTTTTTGGAACACTGTAGTGTAATGTCAGAAATACATTGATACTGTAACTTCAGATACATGCTGAAAAGTGTCTGTTTAGGTTGTTACTGGGTAGACAATTCTACAGTGAGAGCATGTGACGGTTGCATAGTTCCAGGTTATGGTTGTTTGGACATAAGCAGTCAGTAGCTGTATTCTCTTATTACTGCTGATGTAATTTGTTGTTGGCCATTTAGCGAAAATTCTGCTGAATATCTGTTTATGGGCACTGGGAGCTGTGTACGTAGAATAGGCCCAATCTGTTTCCTGGCCAGATATCGTAAGAGGTGACTATACCATGATTAGTGAGGTTAATTTTGTTGTTGTTAGGTTTTGTCTGTGTTTATTGTAGATAGTGAGTGATATTTTTCTGCATTTTCTCCTTTTTTGGTTGTCCGTACCAGTGCAACTGATTTGCCTGGAAAGACTCGTTTCCGAAATTACGTATTATTGTCGAGTCCAGTGCTATGTTAAACTCTACTATTACTATTCTTTCTGCAGATCTAACATTTGTTTTAACATTAGAGGATCTGCTACCGAAATATTTCAAGAGTAGCCGTTGATTAATTTTCATGCCCGTCACTGAATTAGATGCTCAGGTCAGTCAGATGTGCTGAAAACGATGATTCAAAATTCAAAAACAAAGTATGTGTCAAAACTTTTTTGTTATTGTTGGATTGCATAATGTGGAGGCTAGTGGTGCACCGGATCCGGAAGTTTCCTATCCGCCAGATCTGATCCAAACCTGACAACAGGAGAAAATTACTCTTTCTGCACCACAACTGGAAGAAACTGGAATGACTTTTCCCCTATTTTGTGACCGAACTTTTACTTGGGTAATAATTAGTATCTGACATTAACTCTATAGAACAAAAATGACTGAGTTAGTGAGTTTTCATATACAGTTCTATATTGTCATGCGTCATTTCCTGGAATGAAAAAAATGCTGTGATGTTTTATGTCATAGTCATGTACTAGTACATCCGGTCAGTATTTACCGGATCCTACCTCAGATCCAAACCGGATCCAGATACATTGGATCCGGCTGGATCCAGATCTGAATCCGGTGCAACCCTAGTTGAGGCATTGTCTTCTACATATGCATAACATAGTCTGTAGTAATCAAACAATTATGTTGCATATATAGACACGAAGTTATAGGTGCTTAAGTCAGATTTACATTGTTAACAGTTGAAGGTAGTGTTATTTTCAACCGCAGCACAGAAGCTAGTGCCGGTAGGACACAGCTAGAGCAGTTTACCATTAGTACCATAGTTTATTGCACTACTACTACCATAATCCTGAGTAGCCTACTACTTTAAATTTTTGATTGAATGGTTAATTTTTACTCAAAATTACTCTCCCCCCCCCAAAGTGAACTGGAACATGATATTTTACAGGTATACCCTGCCAACCAAAAGCGTCGAAGCACTGAAAGTCTATTGATTCGCTGCTATGTTTTCCGATGTAATTGCTTGAAAATTGTTTAACGTAGACGACATGACGATATGATCCAAATTGTATAAAGTGAAAACAGTTGCCTTTATGAATTGCACGGTTTTAATTTACCTTCTTATTGGCAGTCAAAATTGAGGTTTTTCTAGCGGTTGGTCTCGAGCTGACATGTAAGCGGCTGTTGTTAGGCCTACGGTGCGGTCAGAATGTTCAGAACAATTTGATGGCTGAGGAAATTAAGAGTCGTTAGGCTAGTGAAATAAGAAACAGTGAAAGCATCCGAGTGGTTGTACTTGTACACTGTGCTGGGACTTCGTTCCAGTTTTTATCGCACTGTAACAGTGCGGTGAATGAGAATTTCATGTCGTTATTTCAGTAGTTAGTACAAAAAATATGCGATATTGTGTAATATGCACCAAATACTGTCACGTTTGCTTGATTCTTATAAATTGCACGTGCGCCGTTATGTCTTTTGTGTGTGTGATGACGCCGACCAGTGGTTATGGCTGCTGTTTGTTGTTTTCCTTTCAGTCGTAATTTTCTATGCAAGCTAGCCGCTTTTGCCTTGCGTTGACGTGTGACTCTCGTTGACGTGGAAGCTCATCTTGGAGGCGGCGGCGGCGGCAGCAGCAGCCATATGTAGGTTCGTCAATGAATATATCAAGTTAATTGTGAGTACCGTACCGTCACTTGTCAGTTGTATACATATATTTGTTCGTCCTCGTTGTGTTACTGTGTGTAGCACGGTATTATATCGGTGTGTTGATAACTTTTTTCTTCTTCGTCGTCGGCTGTTGGAGCTGTCGTACATTCTTTTGGACTTTTTTTATCAGCTCGTAATAAACGGGACCTCGCGAGAGAATGTTGCCTGTGACTTGAATGCGCCGAGCAGCGATGAAATCAGTTCCAGAAATATATCTGTAATGTCGAATTTCTTGTGACACGTGATTTATTAGAGCACAGCTGTCATTAGAACATGGCTGTCATTAACATTGTATAGAGACAGATGCTACATGGATCAGTTGATCCAAGAGACTAGGTTGTACACCGTGTCTCAAAAAAACTGTGCCAACTTATTTTTTGCTCTACGTCTGTCAAATATGAACCGATTTCAATAAAAATTGTAAGGATTGTCCCTGAAGAAACCCTTAACA
>Ga0209781_1000489_pt1 | contig 10385 bp, 12 predicted proteins | sample WorMetHERISLAND1_3_FD_187386 | JGI IMG/M metagenome (GOLD analysis project Ga0209781, IMG submission 187386) | Marine gutless worms symbiont microbial communities from Max Planck institute for Marine Microbiology, Germany - Olavius albidus HERON... | ecosystem: Host-associated > Annelida >...
GGATGAGTCAGATCGTGCGGGACACCGGACTCACTGCTGCTGACGCATGGGCTCTTGCTGATGACCGGTCAACATGGAGGGCGCTACGACCCACAGCCGGTTACGCGCAGCAGTGAGTGAGTGAGTGACTATTGGGTGGCTCGGTCAGTGGTATAGTGGTTAGGACGTCAGACTATTTTGTTTTCTATTGACAATTAGCGCGTTTGTTGCGTTTTAAAAGTGAATTTGCGCCATGCAAAAACACTAATACTGAGTGTTATACTGTTGTGGTACATTTGTCTTTCTTTAATTGTACGGACTACATATACATACTGCTGCTTCCCCAAAAGTTGCCTGGATGGTAGTGTACATGTAACCGGAATAAACAGAACACAAATTACCAAAAACTGACCACTTCAATTTAACAACATACGCACGACTAAGTGATCTTTATGTCGAACGGCTCTTTACTGTTATTATATGATCATGTTAAATATTTGTTGCTGTATTATTTCGGATTTTGTGCCAAAAATAGCAACAGTTTCATACCACAGCAACAACATCGGTCAGAGGCTGCAAATTGTTCAGCGTCCGGATAAATCCTGAAGTTGCAGTTACATTTAGGCTGTATAGGCCTATCCATATAAGCCCAGTCAGTTCTGTGACATAATGTCTAAATTTTCATAAAAATGGCTACGTGGATCAGTTTTAGACAGATTGAACTGACAAAGTTAAATTTGTCAGTGTATCCGTTTGAAAGATGCCATTACACTGGCCGACCTGGGAACCTTCGCTGGGTGCAAGAATCTGGGAGATATAGTGACAATTTTGTGTTCAATTATTTTTTGCAAATTTTCGTCACCATGGCAACGATGGAGTTTGGAGAAGACTGAATGACACCGATTGATTGGACGACCCACGAAAACCTCCGTTTGATGCAAGAATTGCGGACATTATGTACTACAGAAGCCGAGATATGGCACATTTGCTATTGAAATTTCCGAATTATAATACTATGGCAAAAAGGGTTGGTCGGAGACAAATTTCATGTGCACAGTTAAATTCGCCGATACTGATAACCCAGTTTGGAGCAAGAATCTGGGACATATCTCTGGTACAAGCCGTGTTATACCTAATCTCCTTCATCACCCTTACAACAGTGCACTGGCAATACTGTGCAGCACTGTGATTTGAAGTACAATGAGAACGTCGTATTACTACTACATTGATTCTGGTGTCAACTGACGTCTTACTCTTACTATGAGATGATGTCAACTGGCGACCTAGACTGACAATACTACCACCATATCAAGGATGTCAACTGTCTCTCACTGTATCCGTATGCATTACTAGCACTTGAATGACGTTTGCACATCTCACCAAGACCATCATGCATAATGATTAAAAACGCATAATCAGTCAGTGTATGTAAAAATTTCGCAGATGGTCCCTGATGCAGCGCCACTTTCTGTCCTTTAAGGCAGTGGATGCATGCATTAATCGACTGTCAATCCTCTTCTTGAGTAGAGCCCATCAAGATGTCGTGTGAAAACAGTCTTCTTACTTCTTTTTCATCCTCGCTCCACCGCTTCTGAATCCGTTTACCTGCAGAATATGCATGCCACTAATAATCACAATAGTGTAGTGCTGGGACTGTTAACGTTTATTGCAGTAGCCAAACTTTTCGAAAATTACCTTCTAACATTCTGGAATGCCAAGCACTCCCTTCTTTCAGACGTCATATAAACACGTACTACTTTAGGTCAGCCTATCATCCCCCTAGCGTCCATCCCTAATGCGCCCTGATTCTCTTCTGACACGTTGGCACTATTGTATGTAAATCACTTACTTATTTACTTACGTACATGTTCACTATGTATTGGTAAAGTAAGCAACTATTTTTTTATATTTACATTACGACAGTGATGCAATACAAAGTTCTGACATATTAGAAGGGTTGCAGAAAATCAATCTGCAATGCTGTAATGTATCAAACCTGATTTATGAGCTTTCCTGACGGCTGTAGGCCTACGTGAGAGAGAGACAGTTTAGTTTACCATAACAACATGAACAACAATAAGTAACAATTACGAAACTAAATGAGGGCTACCAGAAGAGGCAAAAGCCCATCGAGCTGGTCACCCATTACTAAGACATCAGCAATTAAACAATAACAAACAAGGAAAGGGGGTACATAGTGCAGGGCATTAATGCAGAACAATGTGCACAAAAACACAGTACATAACATAACAATATAGTCAGAATGCTTACGATAACTACCAAATATAGGGCATCACAATATCAAGTCATCAAGCCTAAATATTAGTGTCATCTATTAAGTAAATTTTCAACCTTGACTTAAATATAGTAGTAGATTGAAACATTTTAAAATTATGTGGTAAATTACCCATAATGCGGGACCTTTATACGTTAATGCTCTTTTTCCAAACGTAGTACGAATACATGTAACGAAGAAGTTGCTTTGGATCCTAGTATCATGATAATGAATAGAGCTATTGTGAGTAAACTGAGATGTGAATACAGCAGGTAATTTATGTCTGTAATGAGTAAACTTATGTACAAATAGCAGAATTTGATAATTATGTAGCAGCGAAAATGGCAGTGTTTCATATTATTTATACAGTTCAATGACGTGTGTTTTCCTTGGTTTATTTAGTAAAATTCGTAGTATTTTATTATTTAGTTTTTTCTAATTTATTAAGATGACTGGAAAAAGTGTTTCCACAGATTTCTATTCCGTAAAACAAGTGTGGGAAGACAAATGCAAAATAAAGAAGCCTAAGTATTTCAGAATGCAATTTAGTTCTAATTTTGTAAAATATACTGGTAAAATTTAATTAATTAATTAACCTTTCATACACATAGTTCATATGTCCATGCCAGTTCAAATCTTTGTCAACAATTATATCCAAATATTTACAACTTTCCACCAAACGAATGCAGCGACCGTTAGTTTTTAATTCTATGTTTTGCAAGTCAGTCAATTTAATTCCAAATACACTGTAACAAGTCCTGTCTACACTTAGACTTAGTTTATTTGCTACGAACCATTCAAATAATTGATGCCAGCTTTGGCTTGCCCTTCTGTATAAGTTGGTAAAATTTTTATCATAAATAAATAAATTGGTATCATCAGCAAACAATTTAATTTTAGTGTCAGGAACAGCATAGCAAATATCATTAACATATAAAAGAAATGAGAGTGGTCCTAACACTGAACCTTGAGGAACACCTGTTGTTATATGACCAACACAAGAAACTGAATCTCCCATGGAAGTAAACTGATGACGTTCAGAAAGATAACTTTTAAACCATTGATGTACTACCCTTCGTATACCATAATTATACAACTTATACAACAAGATAACGATTTACTGTGCCGAGCGCTTTTTGTAGATCCAATAAAATTCCAATAACATATTCATGGTGGTCTAAGTGGTTATAAATATTGTCTGTTACCTCCATTATTGCAAGGATTGTAGAATAATGATAAGCAAGTAAATTTGTAGAGCGCACAATGTCAGCGAGAGACCCGCCGAATCCGAACTGAAATTCATATAAAATGTTATTTTGCTGCAAAAAAATTACTAAGTCTGTAACTCGATAATTTTTCCAGTATCTTATCAAATACTGACAATAATGACATCGGTCTATAATTTCCAGGTTCGTTTTTCCTCTCATTTCTTATATACGGGCATGGGCCGAGGAACGATTTTATAATAGGGGTGGCCACGGGCCAGCTAATACCCGAAATATATAAGTATGCCTATACAAAATGGCCCCCATAGAGGTATTCAATGGGGCCAGTAAGGGTCGAGGGGGCCAGGCCCCCTGGCCCCCCACTTCCTCGGCCTATGTACGTATATTGGGATTATTTTAGCTTAGCTTACGTTTTCTGCGCTGTGGTGGCGAGTTCATTTTCACATCAGAGCTCACTGGTTGGCTGTTACCAGGCAAAAGCCGTTAGTGACTACAAGCATCATCTACAGTCCACAAATCACCATAACATCAACTGTCAACAAAAAGTACTACAAGAACTTACAAATGATCACTAATAATCACAATACTGTAGTGTTGGGACCGTTAACATTTATTCAGTAGCCATACCTTTCGAAAATTAGATGTTGCATGCTCAAGGTCACAAGAACACAAGGTCACAGTCATTTACTTTAATTTGCCAGGCACAACCTTTCGTTTGGATCTTGCGCATTTCATATAGCGGCACCAAAAATCTGTAACTCCTTACCTTCTAACATTCTGGAATGCCAAACACTCGTCTCTTTCAGATGTAATCTAAAGACCTACTACTTCCAGTCAGTGTATCCTGCCCCCTAGCGTCCATCCCCAATATGCAGTGATTCTCTTCTGACACGTTGGCACTATTTAAATCACTTACTTATTTACTTACTCACATGTTCACTATGTATTGGTAAAGTAAGCAACTATATTTATATCTACAACACTTCACGACACTGATGCAATAAAAAGTTCTGACATATTCGAAGGATTGCAGAAAATCAATCTGTAATGCTGTAATGTATCAAACCTGATTTATGAGCTTTCCTGGCGGCTGCAGGCCTACGTTTTCTTCGCTGCGGTGGCGAGTTCATTTTCTCATCACAGCTCACTGGTTGACTGTTACCAGGCAAAAGCCGTTAGTGACTACAGGCGTCATCTACAGTCCACAAATCACCACATCATCTTTAAACAAAAAGTACTACACTAACTTACAAACACATAAACATCTCCCTTCACCTCGATCAGCATATGCAACGTTTCTTCACTTTCAGCTGTCACAATACAATGTACAGGGTTCGTACAGACATTAAAACTCTGTTTTCCAGGACTCGCAAAGACCAAATTCCAGGGTTCTCCATGACTCAAAAACACGTTTTCAAGGCCAGCAAGCTGCAGTTGTGATCACGATTGCGAGTTCGGTTCCCGGCCGGTGCACTGCCGGGTAGCCTAGGTCAAATCAGCCTTCCATCCCTGGGTAGGTAAATTAAAGATCAGGTTCCTGGCTGAGGTTAAGGCGGGTCACGTTCACTTGTGTCGGGTGGCAGGTAATACTGTGTGTCCAATGGTAAGTGACGTCCCGCAGCTCTCAAATGAACTTCCCACAAGAGCTATAGACACCTTTAACCTTAAACCTTTACGCAAAACGAAGGACTTTCCAGGGATGGACATCTCAACATTTCAATTTCAGGACTTTCCAGGGTCTGTACGAACCCGGAATGTAGAAATCCAGACGTAAAATATACTGCAGAAATAACCATGTGAATACATCAGAAGCATCATGGAACTCCTATGCATAAACAACATACACAGCATTAAGAAGCGAAAGCAGTGTATTGCTAGATATAGTTACAAAACTTGTCACGAGTTAACTCACGCACGACAGGCAGTGTTGTAACTACCTTAATTCACGACCGTGACGGCGTGATGGTGTGATCAACTTGACCAACGGTCGTTTTCCATGCTGCTGACATCATGCTTGGCTGCACGAGTAAGTTGTGGGTGCTTAGCTGAATGTAGATTCAATGTTGAGAGATAGCTGCCTCTACTGTGGTGTAGCGGTGTCGCAGCTGCTTAGACATCTCACCAGCTGCCATGCAGACGAAATGCAAGTACAAGAGTTGATTGCAACTACAGATTGCAACAAAAGGTCACATCTGCTCAGCTGGTCAAACTGCAACATATTGGTAACCACCAGCACAACCTCCAGGCATTAAGAGAAAACGAAGGTATCATGAGAGTCGTCTACCGGCCGTCATCAAAAGCTGTGACGGATAGTTCCTACTATGTATCATGTCCACACTGTTATGGCTATTACTGCCGAAGGCAGCTATGGAAGCACGTCCGTCACTGTCTGGTGGGAACACAGACATCGACAAATGCAGACAGAGGCAAACGGATGAAACCAGCAAGGGCAGCTGACCAGACTCTATGTCCCAAATCGTCACATGAAGCGGTCTGCATCATCTGCTGACATCTCTGTCATAGGAATCTGATCACCGCCACTGATGTCACTACAGTTTGTATTAGCTGCTGACATCTTTAACACAGGACTTGAGTTGTTCACAGAGTCCGGCCATCGTCCAACTTTTTCTTTGGACTCTGCCACTTGCTTCTGATAATAATATTGCGAATAGCCAGGGACAATAGCTGTTGACCTCTTCCTGTGTAAACTGCAAAATAAACATGTCAACGGCTTAATTTTTATGCAAAATTATGCATTTTCTATGTGTTAATTTTTGAATAGCACTTATTTACAAATGTAAAATTACTAAAAAATTTTTGAACCACGTTATTGCTTCAAAATAACAATGATTGTCTTGCTCATCTAACTAGCTAAAATTGTTCTTCCCAAATTGCTCCTTTAATATTTTGTGCCCCAAACATTATCAATCTCACTCCAAGGTTCTTGTTGAAATTGATAATCCATGACAAGCAATACACAGTGTCGAAGTAATGTACCATAATTGGGTTAGACTGATAATTTTAGTGTTTTTAAAGAACAAGCACAGGGACTATTTGTATTTAAGAAAAAAATTATATGGGTACAACATTTAACATGTTTCATGCCAAACTATGTAACATATCAATGTTGCAACTTCAACTACTATAGTCATTCAGTAACTCTGATGTTACAATTTAGTCGACAGTGCAATATATGCTAGCCGTGTGGGGATACATGAAGTTTACGTGGTCTAATTCAATAAATCTGACCCTAACCCTAACCATAACCCTAGACGTTTATAACACGGGACCCTGTAAACTTCATGTTAGCCGCCGTGTGCATGGCTAGCTGTGTGTATAGACATTAGTCTTCGCGGCACAAATGGTCCATGGTAGTCCAAGTGCCGTATATATCACCAGTCCAGGGGCTTCTACACCAAGCAAAATATGATATATTGGAGCAAATGTTCCATCATAAAATTTGGAGGGGGGTTCAGCCGTTTAGGGGGTCGGGGAAATCTGTATAAATTGCGACATAAATTAGGCCTTATACCAACTTCCCCAGTTCAAGGGGAGTTAGTATAATTTAGGTCATAATTTATATCAACTCCCCCGAAGGCCCTAATTGTCAACCATTCAGTGGATGTTGATATATATATTATGACCTAAATTATACCAATCCCCCCCCCGGAACTGCTGCCAGAATATCATGGGCATATCCACAGAGTACGTTTTCCCCAAATTTTGGGTCAAGGGGACGCATATACAAATGTCCCCCAACTATTGGGCCCAATATTTGCATTATGTATATATTCTCTCTCTCATTTCCTGAAAAAAATTTGCTCGCTAAGTTTCCTCGATTGCATTGTATAAAATTTATGTTCCAAAAGTTACAGAAATCTGGGCATGCAACGTGAAAGCTGCACAAAATTGCATATATGTTATAACACCTAAATTTAGGCCGTTACTACGTTATTATATTTAATTAAAACCACAGCAGGAGAGACCATCTGAGGGCATTTAAATGCATCAAATCTCAGGGTCGCCGGGACTCCGCCCAGAACCCCGCAGGGGGAGCTTACAGCGCTCTGCCCCTAGCTAGATTTAGGGGGGACGCCCCCCGGGAAAGGGACGGGGAAAAGGGTAGAAAGGGGAGGTGGCAGAGGGAAGGGGGTTGGGTTAGGAAGGAAGAGGAAGAGACAGGAAAAGGTGAAAAGGGGGACTTGCTCCATGGGTTTAAGGGGTATAGACGCCCCTGTGCCAGTCTTATTCAATTAATAGCGCTAGCGTTGTGTATGGCCGTTTACGGGCCGCATTGATGGATGAAATATACGGCTGGTTAGTGCTATACACAACGCTAACGCTGTGCATTAATAGCTAATAGTCTCTGCCTTTCCAAATTTTACCCGGTGTCCTTGCGAAGCTGACCATTGTTCGTTACAGCAATCTCCAACATACAATGGCAAAAACTGAGGCAAACTTACCATATTCGTCGAAAAGCGGCTTCTTTCTTACATTTCTTGACGATAGTCACATTCTAAACCTATTAACCTATTCATTCATTAATCGACAACAAAATGCTGTTGCCGATATGACAACAATAACAAAATGGCTACTACCAACTACTACCGAAACTACTACGCAAAATGAAAACATGGCGTCAGACTACTACCGCGACCGGGCGTCGCCGGCGATGTCGGTGTCAACCTGCGACGTTGCCAAAAACGACTGATATTTTTCCTAAGCATGTTTGGGACCAAAACAAGACTTTTTCGTCGATGGTCAAACGGCGACGTCGCCGTTTGACACCAACGTCGCCAGTGGGTGAGTCAAAAACACAACTTCGTACGCCATTTGACACCAAACACCAGTACTACTACTACTACTACTACTACTACTACTACTTACATACCGGTGTTTGGTGTCAAATGGCACACGATAGTTTAGGGTGTCAACTGACGACCCACTTCAACCTTGAATATCTTCGCAACCCTACGTCGCACGAACGAAACAAAGATATCACCAGACACCTCAGAGTCTTGCCGACAATATAAGCATAGTGGCGGCCAATAAAACTAAATGTAAAATTGATGGTGTATACTGGCGTCTTCACCGAATATGGTGTACTTTGACGTCGGACTACTACTGTGTCGAATGTGGTGTCTAGTGACGACTTTTTCCTACCGTATTATGGATGGTGTACACCGGCGACATTTTAACTGCGGCACATAATAGTGTACATCAATTTGTCCCAGGACCTCTGATAAATGCAGTAAATTGCGATCTTCTACCACGCAATGACGTTTCGCGTAACTAATCATATATCCAGGGGCAATTAGGCTATGTGAATGGCCGGGCCTTTTGTACGGTTGTTGCTGACAGGGAAAATGCATCCGGACTTGTGCCCACAATTATTGCGAATCCTTGAATGCCGCATGGTGAACAAGTAAGTAAGTAAATGTATATTGAAAGTGACACTGTCAGCCAGTGGCCGAATTGGAGGCATTTTGGTGAGCCGCTAGGGGAAGCCGAAAGCCTGCTGGAAGAAGTGAGTTTTAAGAATGCGACAAAAGTATGGGTAGGCCCCTACAGGAAATCGCGAATGTCAGATGCGAGTCAAGTCAGAGACTAATGAGCTAGTGAGTAGTTTCTGAATGGCACACCAGCGCACAGAAGGCCATTTCAGTGCCATCCGTATGTTGTTTCATTGTTGTAAGTGGACAATGTTTGAAAGAGACGTGTTCAGGATGCAGCTGTACGGATGTTGGGATTTCTGTCCTGACAAAACTATTTTCTGAAGGTAAGTTCCTTACTGGAAGTAATATATAGGAGGCTAGATTGCAGTGGTAGTTCTGGCACCTGCTCAAGCCATATGATTATCATACCATCAGAATACTGTAGTAACACTATAGCTGCAGTGATCTTTGTATCAGAGGGCACCTTACTCTTACTATATGATTTGAGGTACAATGGCGACGTCGTAGTACTACTACATTTATTCTGGTGTCAACTGACGTCTTATTCTTACTATGAGATGATGTCAACTGGCGACTTAGACTGGTACTACTACCATACTACTACCATACCATATGATTTGAGGTACAATGGCGACGTCGTAGTACTACTACATTGATTGTGGTGTCAACTGACGTCTTATTCTTACTATGAGATGATGTCAACTGGCGACTTAGACTGGCACTACTACCATACTACTACCATACCATATGATCTGAGGTACAATGGCGACGTCGTAGTACTACTACATTGATTCTGGTGTTAACTGACGTCTTACTCTTACTATGAGATGATGTCAACTGGCGACCTAGACTGATACTACTACCACCAAATTATGCTTACTTACTCTTACTATATTACTCGTACTATATGCAAGGGCGGATCCAGAAATATGGATTATGGGCTGCGGGAGGTTTACTACAAAGGGTACGTGGGTCTGAGGGGTATGCACTGAAATCGACTTAGGCCGAGATGTAACTTCAGCATACATTCATGCCATTGTCACTTATTTATGACCAACAGTTGGCACACTAAGAGCACTTCATACACCATTAACTATTTAAAAATGTTTAATTTTTAACTTTCATGTACATGTATGTAAGATGACTCCAGTGCAGTGAAACATTACTTTGAAACACGCTGATAATTATATACATGCTGTGCTGTGTTACTGTGTAGGTGTTTCGTGTTTTGTCCCGTTCTCTGAAAGAGCTTTTAATACTTACTGCACTACGGAGCAGTGACATTGATCTGTAACTGTTCATAGAGAAATTATAGACACGCACTATTCTGTCTGGCAATTGACTGGATCATGTCCAGATGTTCTGGCAACTTTGGCATCACACTTGGTGGGGCAGTGTTTACTGACCTGGACTATGCAGATGATGCGGTACTTTTTGCACAGGATCCAG
>Ga0209781_1000490_pt1 | contig 10371 bp, 3 predicted proteins | sample WorMetHERISLAND1_3_FD_187386 | JGI IMG/M metagenome (GOLD analysis project Ga0209781, IMG submission 187386) | Marine gutless worms symbiont microbial communities from Max Planck institute for Marine Microbiology, Germany - Olavius albidus HERON... | ecosystem: Host-associated > Annelida >...
AGTTCCAGTTGGTTTGCTTTGTGCTATATTTTCAAATTCCCTGAACCATGTCTGCCAAGTGAACTGTCGCAGTTGCTGAACTCTTGTCATTGTCCGTAGTAATTAAGTAAGTAAAAATTTAACAGAAAGCATGATTATGTGTTAGTCATCTGAACTCCGCAGTGTGAAATAGTTACAGCAGCTGGGATTAATACATGGGATTTACGTCATATAAAGGCCACAGGGCCTACTGGACACCAGATCTAAACTGAATCTGTAAGAGAAAATGCTGCAAATACCTCGATTGATGTTGTTTCTACATTGTCAAGGCTCTTACTAAAACATGCATCAGGCAAAACTGAAACTTGCCAAAACCGACAATTTTAACACTTTTGCTGTTAAAACCGAAACTGGATTTTGACCGACCTTTAAATTATTTTATCAGTATCGTATGTTGGTGCAGTGTTACAGTGAGTTGAAGGTGTGTCAGGGAATATGTCGGCTGTTGGTATTGTAGCGAATACAGACAGTGCACTGTCGATGGTGGAAGGGGAAGAGCTGACGGTGATGGAAGCAGACCAGGGGGATGGATGGACGCACGTCAGAAATGCCCGCGGTGAAAACGGGTTTGTGCCGACGGCATACGTCCAGTTCAACTATGCAAGCTAGTCTGGTCTTCTGATCTTTTTGTCTCTTTGTTTTGACGTGCATGAGTACGATTTTGTCCGGAATATCCTGCATTTTTTTGCTAGTGGAGGGAGGGTTTGGAGCCGTGACCGATGATGTCACCTCAGGGGCGTAGCCAGAAATTTGTTTTGGGAGGTATAAAATTTTGGCGAAAGTAATACTTTAATACTTATTGTGGAATAGGTTCAACAACCGTTCTGATGTCATTGTTACCTCATAAAAAGTTTACTTCACCTGATTTTGGGAGGGTATATATACCGATATACCCCCCATCGCTACGCCCCTGGTCGCCGTGTTTGTGTGTTCATGTTCACAATATTGTCAATTGAAACAGTGAAGCGGTCGACAAATGTGCAGTTTTTTAATGGTTGTTTTAACACTTTTACTGCAGCCTGGGTCTGCAAATGTAAATATATATTACGAATTATGTGCCCCCCCCTTTGTAGGACAGATATTAGAATATCATGATCAGGAGATACTAGGAGATGCAGTTGTTATCCTTGCAATAAGAGCGCTGCATATTGTGTCGTCCATCGGGTTTCACATATTTTCATGCGCGTCGTTTTAATGCAGTAATTATTAAATGGCAATTGAATGAAGTGTTCATACTGTCCGTGTCTTTGTATGTTTCCTGTAGGGACCTGCGAAGCTTCAAGATTCGATTCGAATTCGAATCGGCCGTCCGATTCAATTAGATTCGAAAGGGATTGGCCGATTCGAAAATTTTCGAATCGAATCGGCCGTGCCTGCTCCTTTGCTGGTTGTAAGCTTAGTCAAACGACTCAAACCATTAACGGCGCTTAGTGGTACAGTATACAGACTCGCTAGGTCTATGAGTGATCATACGCCGGTAGTTTAATGTGTTTGAGGATAGTAATGAAGAATATGTAGTTCCGCACATCTGTTTTGCTTTATTCGTAATTACTGATTTTAATAATTAATATTCATTGGAGTTGAGAGGATTCGATTCGAAGATTCTATTCGAATTCGAATATTAACGCCCGATTCGATTCAAGATTCGATTCGAACGCAAACGGCCGATTCGCAGGTCCTAGTTTCCTGGTGAAACTGTTGCAGGCATAAGTGGACATTTAGCGTGGGAATCAGTGATCTGTTTTTTTTGTTGCAATAAATTTTAAACTTGCCGACATTCCCATAGGATCAGACATCAGATTTCAATGAAATTGACCACTTTGAGATGAGCGTGTGAACTTTGATTTTTGTGACTGATGTACTTAACTTGTGACTGTGTGATAGAGCTCTGTATTTAGTTCGGCGATGCACGCCCCCGTGTCTTAACTGCCATGTTGCTTGTTAAGTGAATTGTGTTTAATGACATGCTAAATGTGTACAGTTTTATTTGTTGCACTATGCACATAGCTAGTTTATCCAGTTCTTTAGCGGTGAGATGTCGTGCGTAATTGTTCATTCTGCTAGAAATTAGCGGCACATTTATTGTACTGCATAGGCTTTGCCGTGCGATGTCACACGTTTGCTAACTTACGTGCAGAAAGTTGTGAAGTGCTCTAATTAGGAGTGTACCGGATTTGACTTATTTTAAATCCAGACAGAGTCAGACCTGGACGGATGTAGGAACTCAAGTCCGGCCAGATCCGGATTTGGGGAGCACTTGTTTTGGGATCACAGAACAATACGCCTGATGAAACTAATGGCGTAAACAATGTTGTCATCTGCTATCAAGAGACAGTACAGTTCAGTGCTTCCTTTGTTACGTCACTGTTTGCCAGGTTTTGATGAAATTTGTGGAACGGCAATGGGTTTTGTATTTTTATCATCTAAGTAGACTAATTAAAATTGCGAATACACATTACACCACTTGACAGGTCAGCTGCGTTAATTTTATCCGAAATCAACTGAACGCACTGCCGCTGCACTGGCGTAAGCCAAATCCGGCTAGAAATTTGGCCGGAGCCGAACTTGGCCAGATTTCCGAAAAAAGGCCGGATGTGTAACCTTAGTTATAATGAGTGATTGTGATGAATGTCGTAATTGTCAATTAGATATTTGATTGACGGACTGTGCCTTCAGTTCTGTGAAGAACATTGTCGGTTGAATATTCATTGGCCGACAAGGCTAAAAAAGGGTTATGTTTGTTTGTGGTTGATTGGGAGCAGTGATCCTGTGCTGTAATCTTATCCCAGTGTTAGCTGATGTATAGCTCGGTTTTAGATTAGACACGTTTCTATATACCATATGATCGTAGCTTCAGAAGTGCTGGGCAGAGGATAATGTATGAACGTCTACAGCTTGCCTGTGGTAGTCACATGGTAGGACCGTTGCAGGAAATCAAACCATTGTAATGATTGTGCCTTCACGCGAGTGGTCTTTACTAAATCAGTTTGGTTTGAGGTTAGCTATTTTGTATTTTAAGCCTCCGACGCCTACGAAGTAAGCGTCAGAGGCTGTGTGTTTTGCACGCCTCTGTCCACGCTTCTATCTATCCGTCCATGCCTGTGTCCGAGACTACGGGTATACCGTAGAACTTCGAATATAATACACCCTCGAATATAATACGCACCCCAGCCTTAGATTTTTATCACAACGTAAAAATCTGTAGACCTATGTATAATACGCACCCCTGTATCAGCACTCAAGACAAGAGGTAGTATATCTGCCAAAACGGCGATACTGCTACACAGCACCTGTCGCCGGTGGTGGATACGACGGCTTGAGAGCATGAGAGGGGCTAAAGTACAAACTACAGAGGGATCAGCATTCCTGATTGATGGCATTCCCGATTCTCTCTCTCTCCTCACGCCGTCATCCCTTAACTTAATGCGTGCATGATCGGCGGCAGTCAACACAAGCAGCGGTGAAGCTAACTTGCAGCGCCAATGCTGGTGGTAGACAAGCAATTAACAGCCGTCTGCAGGCCGACTGCGTGCCGTCTGAGTTTACAGCTGCACGTGCGTCAACCTAACATGCTGAGGAGGGCACAGCAGTAGACACGGCGGCGTAGGTTTGGTTCAAATGATGGGCCTGTTGCAACAGGCGGCAAAGATCAAACGCGGGCGGACGCACACTGACCTCCGTGGGTGGTTTTCCAGGCACAGCATTAGCGTGACAGTTTCGTTTTCGATGATCGTTTCAATCTGAAATAAACTTGTGAAATAGCTGGACCTATGTATAATATACACCCCTGACTTTCAAAGCAATTTTATGGTAATAAAAGTGCGTATTATCTTCAAAGTTTTACGGTATGTTTCCATGATATCTCTCCAGTATCCGTTGATGGATTTTTGCCAAGTTTTTCTCATTGGTGCATCTTTGGACAAAGATGAACTGATTGGGTTTTGGGATCACAGGTAAAGGTCACATTATTGCAGCAGACGCGTCCAGCACTCGACGCTACCATCAAGTTCAGCTTTCTAGTTCTGTTTGTCTATTTTTCTGTTGTTAGTTTGTTTGCCAATACCAGTGGAACTGATTGTCTGGAAAGCCACGTCTTCAATGTGACCAGCTATATGTCGAGTGGAACGTAAAACTGCTTGCTGACCCAGTATTGCACGCAGGCCACAGAGCAAGTGCAAAGGTAGCTGATGTGATATAGGCCGCGTTTTTCATTCTGTTTAACTGTGGAAATAACGACAACAATTACAACCTCTCCAGTTGGCAGCGGACCGACTGACAAATGACATCATGTGATAGAAGACTGCAGTAAACGCTGGCCGGCGTGGCCACATCAGCATGTCTGCTGTCTCTGACTGACTTTGGCCATGTAATATACTAACATGTATATTTTACGTTCAGCGTGCGCGTATTTTTATATCGGTGCATTGTTTCATCGACTCATGATTGTGTGTCTTATGAATGATGGAAATGAAGAAGTAATTATTTTGTACATTCTGTAAATTTTCAAATTTTCTCGGCTTCATCTTATCATTTATTTTGCTAGTATTTATCGCTTTATGCTGTATTTTATTAGTGCCCCGATTATATGACCGTTTTTGTGTTAATTAGCTGATCGTGTTTGCACATTTTTATGCAGTTTATTTCGCATCTGGTTGTTGTTGTTGGGTTGTGTGTTTATTAATCATGTATCTGTGAAATTCCAGAAACTTGGGCCTTGCAACATTAATTACTGATTTTATTGTTATTATTATTATTTAATATTATTATTATACATCCGTAATTAACGTGTGGCAGTGTGATAGAGTTCCGTGTTTAGTTCAGCGATGCACGCCCCCATGTCTAACTGCCGTGTTGCTTGTTAGTTGAATTGTGCTTAATAACGTAAATCTCTGTACATATTTTTCATTGTTGCTATTAAACAGCGGCTGTAGTCTGCGCTTTAATCATTTCCCATACTAAGAACAAAGAACGTTAGAAGTCGTCGTAGCATGATGGCATATGAACGGCATCAAATCATAGTTGCTCCAGTTCTTCAGAAAAATCACACCTTACCAGGGCGTATTTAGGGGGCCTTGCACGTGGGCCCCCTTTTTGGTTGAAAAAAAAAATTGTACTAAAATTGTGTAAAAAAAATTTGTGCAAAATTTGAAAATGTACACCTGAAATGTACCCTCGAACATCCTTACAGATGAACACGTCCAAGAGCTGTTGTGAATGATCTTGAAAGAATCTTTATCATTATGTGCAGATGCCACTGTATTGCTGATTAATAAATTATCGATGTTGGTGAATTATTACCACTGACCACTGTGTATTGGCAGCTGTTGGTAACAGAGCTTACATAAATGTGCATTGAATATTGAATAGTGCTGATCAGCTGTTGTCGCTGTATTTATTAATGTTAGTCCAACAGTGTACGACGTGTACGTCTTTCCGTTGTAGTATAAACATTTGATTTCTCATACATTCTGTAACAGATCAGTCAACTGATGTTACTAATCGACCACTGCCGAAACCACTCGCCCACACTGTTGTAACAGGCGTTTTCAAGTAAAGTAAACCTCGGTTAGCTGGTCATCATAATGAATTTCACTTCCTTGGACATCTCTGTCAAGTTTCACTGATCTCCATAATGTCATCCAAGAGAGTCATCGTCTCTACATTCAGTAGGTACAGATCACCTTAATCTGCACTTTTTTTATCACCGAGAAACATTTTCCCGTTCTGTCAGTGTAAACTCACTCGTCTGTATGATCATACTCTTTTCAGTTACGTTGAACTGAAGTTCTCTCTCCACTTTCCAATGGCCAGGACTTCAGGTCATGCTGCTGTACGTCAGAAGACTTCTCAAGATTTTTATCATGTTTTTATCCAGGGTGTTTGCAGCCGCAGTTGAGATGCTGCTATTTCTGTTGTAGACATCATTTGAATCATTTGCATTGTGTAGTTAATGTGCAAAAGGCCGTTTGGAGTTTCCTCCTCCACTAAGTTACGTGTGCAACATCCATTGTCTGTGGTTTTTAGACACTTGAACGTGTGACTACAACAGTTAAGTTTTCTTCAGTGGAGAAGAAGCTTCAGGTGCATTGAAAGGAGTGCAAAGAACAGGACCGGGTGATTGCTGATCTGGAACTTCCGAAAATCTGGAAAATTAGGGAATCAGAAAGAAAGTCTGGCATATTGGGATATTTACAAAAAGTCGTGGGAACAGTGTATTTTCGGGGAAAATAATAATGTATTTGGAACTAAATTCTGTGAAAACGAGAAGTTTTCCTGTACATGCACAGAAGGAGTGGTTGTAAGATGGAGAGTGGTGATCCTAATGTAGTTACTTAGTGTATTGATGATGATAATAATAATGATGCATCTCTGGTGCAATGCTATAGGCTAATGCCAACCTAATAAACACATTCATTGCCTGGTATTGAAGTGGCACTAACGCAGTAGTTTTAGGATCAGTTTTATTCAGAACAAACACATGATCACGAGGTTATTAATAATACAGAGTGCATTTATCGAGGCAGCAGTGTGCGGCTGTCGATGTATGGTGCTGTCCGCCGTGATGTATAATAACTAAATTGTTCACATCATGCACTGTTACATGTTTTGTATTCATATTTGTCACTCTGCAGTTCTTATAGGTTAATGCCGGTGGCGTTTTCTTGATTAAATTGTACAGTGCTTTATTATTATAATGAATGAGAGTTGTTGTGTAACGTCACTGACGCTCCTGGGGCTGTTGGGCGATGCCTCTTAGTTTAGTTGTTGTTATTTGTTGTCAGACGTGGATAATCAGAGCGACATCTTCTTGTTTTCTGTGGTATCGGGTTACATTATGTTGTGTGTGCAGGAGACCAGCAGTGCTTTACAGTCTCACAGATGGCAGTTGATTGACATGTGCTGATACAGTCCATTGCTTTGTATTACTGTCCTAATTAGTCGTATTGGGCGGGCCTTCGTCTGTTAGCCCATACAGTGTAATTTACTACTCGTTTCCCATAAATCAGAAGTCAGCCTAACTGGATTCAGTTGTTAGCATACACGAGCAACAGTTCAGAACGTCAGATAGGCCTATGAATGATGTTTTGATGTCTGGCATCACACACATGCGCTATAGATTAATAATGAGGCTATGCTGCGAGCTGCATGCATTAACAGATCGTTATAAAACGTTTAAAGTTAAACATATGAACTGAACTGTTATACTATTGTGGTTTTTGTACCGTTGTAGATTTTTGCGCAAAATTATTGCGTTGATTAATATGAATTCTAAGAAAAATCCTGTGCATAAAGGAGGATACTATTTTTCTAACAGTGAATGGTGTCACTTTGATGCCCTTGGGTGACCCGTGACCCGATTTCAAGCGTCGCGCGGGTTTGTCAGCGATAGCTGGGCTTTCTTGTATGGTACCGGTATAGCCTGAAACCGAGCGGACCGAAAATCCTCGGCCATCAGATCAGTGAAATAGCCCAGCCTGTATCGAGAATACCCGGCCCGGGGTCATTATCCCAATCCGTACCCGATTTTAGACAATGGGGTCCACTCGATTGGCTGGCGATTGGTTTTTACAGTTACAGTTATAGAGTTCCACTCTTCAACAATGTTCTCAGAGGAATCATGCAGTGTAGGCTTGTCTGAAAAGATGGTTTTTCAGCTTAGATCGGAACTGTTGGCGACTGTTGTGCGGTGAACGTAGGTCAGGTGGAAGTGCGCTCCAGACAACAGGAGCCGCGATGGAGAAACTTCGCTGGCCGATGGACGTGTAAAACGAACAGGTCGCCGCGGCCAGCCGAACGGATATTCATGATCCATAGCACTCTATTAAGTCGTCCGCACAATTGAGATAACACTGTCTCTGTCTTATCCTAGTCAAACATCAATTGTAGTGTAGACCCCAAAGCCGCCGTCGTAAGCCGCCGTGGAACGTGCTAAGCCACAAGCCGCCACAAAATCTCTAAGCCACGCCGGCGAAAACGTAAGTCATAAGTCGCGTAAGCCGGCGCAGCTTAAAGCTTTCTAATGTGAGAACTGAATGTGCTAATTTGCTGCGGTTAATTTTCTTGTTTGTACCCGTAAGCCGTGGCTAGCCACCATCAGCCACCCTAATCCATCAATAATCCTAAGCCACGGCTTAAGCCGGCTAGCCAGCCGTAAGGATTGTAAGCCAGCCGTCGGCGACTCTTAAGCCACGGCTTTGGAGTCTACTTTGGTGAATAAAGTTGTGTGAGCATAGCTTTGCAGGCCGTACGTGCCTCGTTCTGGCGTGACTAGGCCTAGGCCTATTTATTTTTAGTCACCTGTGGCTGTGAATGAGCTTAAGCTTGGTGCTATATCCGTCGCTGTGGCGCCGTTGGCAGCTTTGAGCCAAACGAACGCAGTACAGTGATGATGGTTGAATTTCTGAGCGAGTGTCGAGCAGTGCAGGGAACCACGCCGCGAACAGCCGTCTGTCGGCGACGTTCGCTGATCCACGGTACAACTGGGATTGTCCGACCACAAGCGCGCCGGGTGATATGGTGCTGCTTTCCACGCAGTCAACCGTGCCACTGACGTCGTAAAGCTATACATGCGCTCGGCTGCTCGCCCGCCACTCGCCAGTATTACCATATGGGGTTTCCTGGTTTGTGAAGGACGTGGGACGCACGTACGACACTCTGGTCAGCTGTTAAAACGGGATTTATCGCTCAGCGGACTGGAAATAAAAACAAAACTTGCTTCGAAGCGACAGACAGTTAAAGTGCGGACTGTTTTTACTGCGCGGTATTGCCATGGCAAGTCTGTCCGTCTGTCCGTGACTTTGTGGTATTGTGATCACATAGTTTGGGTTAGTTCGAAAATAATTCCCAGCTTTGAGCTGGGTATTGTGAGTTTGGCTCGTGGTTGGTAGTGTCTGTCGCGTGCCCGTGTCTGTCCGCAGCCAGCCAGCGCTGGCTGACGTCTGGTTTAGCCTAGTATAGATCGCAGCTCGCAGCGCTAGGACCATGGGGCGCCGGTGATATCAAAATGTGCGGCGCGACACAAGTAATAGAGTCGCCGCAAGCGCCGAGAATATAGGGGAAGGGTGTGGTGAGGACAGTGTACCCAGCTGAAAGCTGGGCCCCGCGCGGACGCGCCCACGAGTTACATTTGTAGTCAGCCCATAACACTATCAATCTATTTCAAGGGAACATCGCTAACTTTCACGTGGAATAGGAGGAGTGAGGTGTGGGATAAAAGGCTGTTCATGGCACAAAAGCTGTAGTATCTCTGAAGCGGCATCGACTGCATACATAATATGATTTGATGATTTGATTTCGATTTGATTTGACAAACAGTCATATACGAGGTATCGATAGGTGCCAAAACGTATGACCTTGAATGACCTCTAAGCCGAGATTCAAGGTTTTGCTTTCCTTCAGTACTTTGATGCTGTTGGTTGGGTCTTTTGACCTGTAAAACTGTCTCCCGGATAACCTATACTGTGTTGGTGGAGACGTTAAACCCTGCTCAATCCAATCCAATCCATGCCGTAGATCTTCGTGAAATATTCGTTTCGTTGTTTACTGCATTCCGTCTTTGCGGCCATGTCAACTGCCAAACTGCCTGCACATTTTAGTCGATCGAAATTAGCAGCGGCGTCGCGCGGTTCCCTGCGACAGCACGGCCTTCTTGTTAAGCATAAGTATATGATTCGACTCGTTTTGACAGTGCGAATCTTCTTTTGTTATGTAGGCTAATAGGAACCAGGTGTGAGTGAGGTAAACCGTGAAAGCGAGGATAGGCCTATAGGCTACTTATTTAAGCTTATCAGCGGCGTAGGCGGGTTTGAACTTTGAAGGTTCAGGAGGGGTCCGGGCGATTTCGTCATCAACGGCTGTCTAGCCCCCACCCTCCACCCCCCTGTACGAAAAAAAATCTCGCCGGATTTTTACGTTTTACGTGGACCCCACTGGACACCTCAGGGGGCTCCGGACCCCAGAACCCCCTGGCCAGCTACGCCGCTGCTTATCAAACGTCGATAGCATTCATATAGGACTACACTGAATACAAACACTCGGCATCAATCACGATCAGAGGCTCGTATAAGCCGCTGCAGAACCCCGCATCTGCCACTATATGCGCGTCTGATTCGCTCGTGACATGAAATAAATGCGTTTTGATTGGTTGGTTGGTTGGTTGGTTGGTTGGTTGGTTGGTTGGTTGGTTGGTTGATACCGTCGCACACTCGGGTTGATGGAATTTGCGGGAGTGGACAAAGCGGCACGGTCAAAATGGGGGTGTGGAAAATGCAGGAGTGGACATATCGGCACGATATGGCAAGGGTGGACAATGCAGGAGGAAAAACGTGTACA
>Ga0209781_1000491_pt1 | contig 10368 bp, 10 predicted proteins | sample WorMetHERISLAND1_3_FD_187386 | JGI IMG/M metagenome (GOLD analysis project Ga0209781, IMG submission 187386) | Marine gutless worms symbiont microbial communities from Max Planck institute for Marine Microbiology, Germany - Olavius albidus HERON... | ecosystem: Host-associated > Annelida >...
AGCTTTCACCTGTTCCTAAAGGAGTGCGAATGGCGGTTCAATGGAGGTGATCACCGGGAACTGCTTAACCAATTAAAGACATGGGTGAATTCGAGACAAAAACGTCCTTAGCTAGGACAGCCCCTACAATTTTATTTGCTTAGTCTCTCAAGAACGTTACCGCACATATTTCCATGGAAATGTTTCAGCTACAATTTTTGTACGCACTCAAATACCAAAAATTTGGTTCTAGTTAGGAAAAGGGCCAGCCGGTTTTGGGGCGAACAATCGAAATGGAGCCGATGTCTGTTCTTGGCTATAGGCGGACCGCTCGGCGATAGCGGTTGAACGACGCTATTGGGATCAAGCAGGCTCGCCGCCACGCTGACCACATCCTCATGCGCGGGCTTGACCCATTTGCTTCCGAATCGGGTTTCAGGGCTTCTAGCGAACCGATTCCGTTGAGTCATTGCCGATCCGCGGTTCTGGTTGTACAATTCGATAATTCTAGATAATTCGAACTATTTTATGACGCGGGCCTAAATTCTATCGGGCGGAAAAACAGTGAGGTGAGAAGTGGATAGGCAGCTGAACGTCTTTGAGGGACCCGACGCGGTCCAGGATTTTCTCGATCCGGGTAAACTCCCGAACCTGCCTCTCGTCGAACTGCCGGTCCCTTTGAATCCCTTTGCCGCCGACCGGGTTCGCATCTTCGCCAAGCTGATGAACATGCTGCCGCTCGGTAACGTGAAGGCCGTTCCGGCTTTCAACATGATCCGCGAGAAGTTCCGCCAGGGCGAGCTGGAAGGGGTTCGGCGGATCGTCGAAAACTCGTCCGGAAACACGGTTTCTTCCATGGCGCTGGTTGCCCGGCAATTCGGGGTTGAGGAAACGCAGTCCTACGTCCCCGCCGAAATTTCCTGGAACAAGCTCTTGATGCTGCTTTTCTTCGGGATCGAACCAATCGTCAACGTGGAACCGGAGAATCCGGACGAAACGGACCCCAGGAGCGGCGTCTACAAAGCCAAGAAGGATGGTGAACAGCCCGATGCCTTGAACCCGGGCCAATACGACAATGAGGATAACCCCAAGTCCCATGAGAAGTGGACGGCCCAACAGATTTGGCAACAGACGGACGGTAAGCTCTCCATCTTCTGTGCCGGGCTCGGCACGACCGGCACCATGATCGGCAACTCGAAATTCCTGAAGAGCCAAAACCCATCTGTCCGCACGATCGGTGCCATGCGCGCGCCGGACCACTATGTGCCGGGTGTGAGGACCGACAAGCTTTTGAAACTCGTCGGTTTCGACTGGCGGCCCCATGTCGACGTCATCGAACGGGTGGAAACGGCAGCGTCCTACCGGCTGAGCATGGAGATCAGCCGACGCGGCATTCTCGTCGGGCCCAGCTCCGGCCTCGCTTTGGCGGGCCTGCTGCAGCACCTGACCGAATGCAAGGAACAGAATACCCTGGACGAGATCCGAGACGCGGAAAGCGGTGAGATCGTTTGCGTGTTTCCCTGTCCCGACGGGCCGGTGCCTTACCTGGATGAGTACTTCAAGTATCTCGACCGCTCCGATTTCCCCTCGGTTCACAACGAAGATGCCTTGTTGAACAAACCCTGACCAGGATTGCCCTTCGGTGAAAACATGATGCTCCGGCCTTCCCAGGACTGCCTCGACATTCTTCGCCGCCTGATCGCCTTCGATACGACGAGCCGAAACTCGAACCTCGAGCTGATCGAATACGTGAAGGCGCTGCTCAACGAACTCTCGATCCCGTTCCGCCTGACCTACGACGACACGGGCCTGAAGGCGAACCTTCTGGCGACGCTCGGTCCGGAGGGGACGGCGGGCGGTTATATCCTGTCGGGGCATACGGACGTGGTCCCGGTGGATGGACAGGATTGGCATACCGACCCGTTCGATCTCACGGAGATCGACGGCAAGTTTTATGGCCGTGGCACGACGGACATGAAGTCGTTCGTCGCCGTGGTTCTGGCCGCGTTGCCGGAGCTCAAACGGCGCGGTTTGCGCGTGCCGATGCACGTGGCGCTGTCTTACGACGAGGAGGTGGGATTGGCCGGTGTTGGCCGCTTGATCGCCGATATGTTGGAAACAGGCGTCCGGCCCGAAGGCTGCATCGTCGGCGAGCCAACGAGCATGCGGATCGTCGCCTCGCACAAGGGAAAGCGCAGCTTCCGATGCCGGGTTCGCGGCGCCGAGGCCCATTCTTCGCTGGCCCCGAGCGGCGTCAACGCGGTCGAGTATGCCGGTGCGGTCATCGCCTTCCTGCAAAACCTCGCGCGGCGCCATCGCAGCGCGGGTCCCTTTGACGAGGAATACGATTGCCCACACACGACGGTCCACGTTGGGACGGTAAGGGGGGGGCACGGCTCTCAACATCGTCCCGGCGGAATGCTCCTTCGAGTTCGAGTTCCGCCACCTTCCCGGCGACGACCCGGCGGGATTATTCGGCGAGTTGTTGTCTTTCGTGGATGGCGATCTCGTGCCCGAAATGCAGGCAATCCACCCGGTGGCCGGCATCCACTTCGAGCCCATGGCGGTGATCCCGTCTCTCGACACCGACGAGGATGCTCCCGTCGTGCAGCTGGCGAAAGCGATTACCGGCGACAACAGTGTCCGCAAGGTCTCCTACAACTGCGAAGCCTGCCTGTTCGATGAGGCCGGTGTGCCGACAATCGTTTGCGGACCCGGTGATATCGAACAAGCCCACAAGCCGAACGAGTTCATTGAAGGCGAGCAAATCACAAGATGCGAATCCTTCCTTAAGGGACTGATGGATCGAGTCTGCATGACGAACTGAAGAGGTGAAAAAGCCATCGACCTCGCGTTCCGGGCACGCGCGAGTGTCGCCGTTTTCTGGGATACAGTCGCCGATAGGCATGCCGCTGTATCAGCGGCAGTTTCAGCTGGTTCTTCTTGACAAATGTATCCTATTTATAGTATATTTTCCTATTACTTTGGCGGGCGACAGGCGTTTTCGTGTTCACCATGACCCAACCCACTCTTTCCTTGCCGGAACAAAAAAACCGGCAGCGCGGAAAATTTTCATGGTTGTTTATGGACAAAAGTAGACATAGCCGCCCGTCGAACGGGGTCCATTGATGACGAACAGGATCGAAACCGAACAGGCCGGGACAAGGTGCGCCCGGCGTGGTATGGAGCGTCGCGATGGCCCCGGCCGGGTCGTGTTGGGGCCGATCGTAGCCGTCAGGGGGAAGAACCGATGAAGATCACCAGCGTCAAGACCCACGTCCTGCGCCACACCCTGGACCAGCCGTTCCAGTCGTCGTTTTCCACCTTCACCGACCGCTGGGCCTGTCTGGTCGAGATCATCTGCGACGACGGCACAGTCGGCTGGGGCGAGTGCCTGGGGCCGGCCGGTCCCAACGCCGCCCTGGTCGAGGCCATGGCGCCGCTGGTCATCGGCTGTGATCCGCTCGACATCGAGCCGATCTGGGCCGACGTCTACAACCAGTTCCGGGACCAGGGGCAGCGCGGCGCCACCATGACGGCTGAGAGCGGCATCGACATCGCGCTCTGGGACATCGCCGGCAAGCACTTCGGGGTGCCCGTGCACCGGCTCCTAGGCGGCGCCTTCCGCATGGCGGTTCCGGCCTATGCCACCGGCGGCTTCCGGCCGGTCGGCCAGGATCACCACGCATGGGTGGTGGAGGAAACAGCGGGTTATGTGGCCGCCGGCTTCAAGGCGCTGAAGATCAAGATCGGCTTCGACTGGAAGGACGATGCCGAGCTGATCGCCGCCGTCCGCGAGGCCATCGGCCCCGATACGCATTTCATGATCGACGCCAACCACGGCTACGACGTCATCGAGGCGGCAGCGCTCGGCAACGCGGTCGCCGACCTCGACATCGGCTGGTTCGAGGAGCCGATCGTTCCCGAAAACCTCGATGCCTATATCGACGTGCGCCAAAGCCAACCCCTGCCGGTCGCCGCCGGCGAGACCTGGCACGGGCGGGGAGCGTTCAAGGAGGCGGCCGATAGGCGATGCGTCGACATCTTCCAGCCCGACGTCTGCGGCTGCGGCGGCATCACCGAGATGAAAAAGATCGCCGCGCTCGCCGAGACCGCCGGTATCCGCATGCAGCCGCACGTGTGGGGCACGGCGGTGGCCATCGCCGCCTCGCTCCACGTACTGGCGACCCTGCCGGCAACGCCCATGCAGCATCGCAACCGGGACATCTGGCTCGAGTTCGACCAGACCGACCACGCTTATCGCCAGGCCATCGTCACCGAGCCGATCGTTCAAAAGAACGGCATCGTCGCCGTGCCCGACGGTCCGGGATTAGGGGTCGAGATCGACCGTGAGGTGCTGGTCCGCTACACGGTCGGCGGCGGCACGGTGTGAGCTGGGTCCGGCCCGGCCTACCAGTTGAGATAGATGTCGATGTCTCCGATGTTGCCGTTGGGATAGTCGAGGACGCGGGCGGTCAGCCAGTAGCCGAGCGGCTTGGCGATATCGACGTAGGCTTCGTAGCCGCTGGCGGCAAAGCCTTTCAGGGACTTCGGCCAGTCCTTGTCGCCGTTGTTGATGGCCCGGCCCTTGTCGTCCAGGTAGCGGGCCGGAAAGCGCAGGATCTCGACCTCGAACTTGCCGGCATGGACGGCGGCGCGGGTCAGGTCGCGGATGTGCAGCCGATCGGCCTCGGTGAACTTCCGGTTGAGGAACTCGAAATAGGCGTGATAGGCCTCGTCTTCCTTGTGCCGTTCCTGTTCCTGGCGCCGGCGCTCGCGTTGGCGCTGCTTTTCGGCCACGTGTTGATGCAACGAGAAAGCGTCGACGCGTTCCGATTCCGGAGGCGTGTTGTATGGCTTGTTGTTTCCCATGGTTGCCACCCCCAGGGCATGTATGGGTCTTTGATCATGATACGCCCGCGGATCGCGGTTTCAACTCCCGGATGCGGCGGAGAGCGCTCGTCCGGGCCTATCCGGGCACGGCAACAGGGCGGGTCTCTGCGGCCGAGGCCAGCAGCGCATCGATCAGCCGGTGCACCTTCAATGCCTCCTCACCGGTGACGGCCGGGTCGCGGCCCTCGTCAATGGCGTCGAGGAAGTCGGTGATCAGTGCCAGGTGTTGGTCGTGCGGGAAGTCCATGGGGTCGGCGCCGGTGCCGCCGATGCTCGGGTCCGGTTGAATGCTTTCCGAGGTGCCGTCGTGGAACTGCACGTCGAGGCCGGCGCCGTTGACCGTCGCCGTGGCATTGGCGAAGGTCAGGCGGATGACCTCGGGAAAGCCCGGATAGGCGGTGGTCGTAGCTTCCAGGGTGCCGATGGCGCCGTTCGCGAATTTGAGGCTGGCGGCGACGATGTCCTCGGTCTCCATGTCGTGTACCGGGCTGATATCGGCATAGGCGAAGATGGTGTCGGGTTGGCCGGTCAGCGACAGGAAGAGGTCGAGCGTATGGATGCCCTGGGTCAGGAGCACGCCGCCGCCGTCGCGGGCCAGCGTCCCGCGGCCGGGCTCGTCGTAATAGGCCTGCGGGCGCCAGTTGAGGACCGAAACGGTAGTGCCGACCAACGGCCCGAAGCGCCCTTCTTCGATCATTTCCTTGAGCCGCATGCCGGGCGGGCGGAACCGGTGCTGCAGGACGACGCCCAACCGCACGCCGGCGTCACGGCACGCGGTCACCAGGTGTTCGGCCCGCTCGGTCGATACCTCGAGCGGTTTTTCGAGCAACACGTGCTTGCCGGCTCGCCGGCTCGGGCGCAGGCGGTGGCGATGTCGAAATGCGTGTTGGGCGGCGTCAGAACGGTGACCGCATCGACGCTCGGATCACCGAGGATGGTGGCAAGGCTCTCGCAAAGGGGAAAGTCGAACCTTTCGGCGAAGGATCGGCGCCGCCCTTCGCTGGGACTGAAGGCATAGGCGACCTCGGCCCGGTCGGCGAGATCGAGGTAGCTCTTGGCATGTGGTGTCACCGCCATTCCCAAACCGACGATAGCAACGCGGGTCTTGGCCATGATGGTCTCCTTTCTAGGTGCCGCTCAGCCGGCGGAAAGACGCTTCAGACGGCTTGCGAACTCGGCGTTGACGGCGTAATGAGGCAGGCGGCTGCGGACGATCTCGAGGACCTGTTCGACCGTCTCCAGGGCCTGCGTCTGGGTCGCCGCCGGCGTCAGGCCGCCGATGTACGGCGTCGCCAGGATATTGCTCAAGCGCGCCAGGTGCGGCGACGGCCGCTGCTAGGTCTTTCAACGACAGAACGGAGCCAGTTTCGTTGAAAACGACGTCACCCAGTGTCGCCAACCCGGCGATGGCCTTGTCACCGTAATGGTTACGAAGCGCGTCCGCGGGATCGGTCAGTAATATCCGGCGCATGGATCAAGTCGTCTCCATTAGCGGCTCACCGCCCCCTTTTTCCGAAGATACGAAAACGCCGCCCTGGTGCGCGTCGGCGAGCGGGTCACCCGTATCGGCGGATTGCGTCCGCAGGACCTCTTCCGCGTAATCCTCGGCCCGGTCCTGCGGTTTGTAGCCCAGGTCCAGCGCGCTGGAATTGTCCCACCAGGCGCGGGCGTTGTCCGACATGCCGTAGACTACCCTATATCCCAAGTCCGGGTGTTCGAGGCCGATGGATACCAACTGGGCCAGGTCGCGAGGGCTGATCCAGATGGACAGCCGCCTGACGTCAATCGGTCTGATGTAAACAAAGCCGATACGAATGGCCATGACGCCAAGCCGGTACTTGTCGGCGTAGAGCGCCCCCATGGCTTCGCCGAAGACCTTACTGACGCCGTAGCGGCTGTCCGGCCGGGCGGTCATGTTGTCGTCGATCGTCTGGTCGCGACGGTAGAACCCCATGGTGTGGTTGGAACTGGCAAAAACGACCCGCTTGGCATCGTTCAGTCGCGCCGCTTCGTAGAGGTTGCGACACCCGATGATATTGGCGTCGAGGATCGCCTCCCAGCTGCCCTCGACCGGGTAGCCGCCCAAGTGGATGATACCGTCGACGTCTTCGGTCGCCTTGGTAATGGCGTCGAGGTCGGTCAGGTCCGCTTCGATGAAGGTCTCGTTGTCGTAGAGCAGTTCGACCGGTTTGATGTCGGACAGGCGGATGGCATAGCGGTCACGGAGCTCGTCGCGGAGAAAGCGCCCAACGGTGCCCGCCGCGCCCGTCAACAGGATCGTCTTCAAGGTATCCACGCTCCCTTAATCGTTGAAACCATAGAGCTGGGCCGGATTGTCGACGAGGATCCGCCTGCGTGTTTCATCGTCGCCCATCCAGCCGAGGATCGTTGTCATCAACGCCTTGTCGTCCGGCAGGTTGTCCTGTGCCGACGGATGCGGCCAATTGCTGGCCCAGACCATACGTTCGGGCGCCGCCGCGATCAAAGCGCGCGCCAGGGTGCCGACATCGGAATAGTCGGGCGCGCCCACCTTCGATGTTTCGTAGGGCGCCGACAGTTTGACCCAAGTGCGCCCTGTGTCGACCAGCCGGAGCAACGTCTGAAACCCTGGGTGGTCGGTCCCGACCGGTTCGAGGAATTTTCCGGTGTGGTCGATGACGAGGGTCCCGGGCAGGCGGAGCAACACCTCTTCGCGTTCCGGGAGATCGCGCCCATCCATTTGCAGTTGCACGTGCCAGCCAAAGGCGTGCACCCGCGCCGCCATCTCTTCAAGAATGTCCCACGGCAGTACGCCGCCGGGCAGCATGTGAAACCGCACACCGCGCGCGCCGGCGTCGGTCATCCGTTGCATGTCGTCGTCCGGAGCATCGGTATCGACGACGACGACCGCCCGGGCCGAAGGCCCCAGTTCGGCGACGGCATCGAGGGTACAGCTATTGTCCTTGCCGTAGGCCGAGGGTTGGACGACGACCGCACGGTCGATGCCAAGGCCCTCCATCATCGATTTTTGGTAGGCTGCCGGTGGTGCGTCGGGTACGGGAAACGGCGTCGTCGATACGCTCGGATATCGGTCCGGCGGGCCGTAAACATGAATGTGCGTGTCGCAGGCACCCTCCGGAACGACAATTCCTGGAGCGATCGATCTGCCAGTCATCGGCTTCCCTACCTCGTTCTCTCACCGCGTTTATGGGTTTAGACGGATTTTATCCTGTCTTTTCCTTGAAAGCACCGGCCAGGGCTTCACTGCTACGGGCCAGCAGGGAAATGTCGCTGCCGACGGCGACGAACGTGAATCCCATATCGAGAAACCGCCGGGCCTCGGCCTCGATCGGGGCGAGAATGCCGGCCGCTTTGCCGACACGGGTCGATACCTCGAGTGCCCGTTCAATGGCTGCTTGCACGTCTGCATGTGCTGTGTCCGTCAGATGGCCCATACTGGCGGCGAGATCCGATGGTCCGATAAACACGCCATCGATACCCTCGACCGCAGCGATCTCCGCGAGGTTGTCAAGTGCGCGCTCACTTTCGATCTGTACCAGCAGACAGATCTCTTCACCCGCATGATGGTGATAGTTGTCGATACGCCCATACCTGTTGGCCCGGTGGGACAGGGCTACGCCGCGCACGCCTTCCGGAGGGTAGTGCGAGTAGGATACGACCTGGCGGGCTTCCTCGGCGGTTTCGACAAACGGGACGAGCAGTGTCTGCGCACCAATATCGAGATACTGTTTGAACAGTATCATGTCGTTCCAGGCGATTCGCACGACGGGCATGGCTTTACCCACGGCCAGGACCTGCAGTTGAAGCAACACCGAGCGGGTGTCGTTGGGTGCGTGTTCGGTGTCAACGACGAGCCAATCGAACCCGGAATAGGCCAGGACCTCAGCTGAAATGTTACTTGCCAGTTGAGTCCACAAACCGATCTGCTTCCGGCCCGAAACCAGGGCCCGCTTGAAATCGTTTCTCGGTAATTTCATGGCCTTATACCTCCCTAAGCATCGTTTCTGCGGCCACCTAAGAGAGTTCGCCGAAAGCAGACCCGAACTTAGCTTTCGGACGGACCGGATCACAGTGGTCGGTGCGATCCGATCGCAACAACGTGTCGTTACGGTACTTGTATGTTATGGCACTTGTATGATGAATTTATGTGAGGTACAATAACACCTACGAAATGCGAGGTCAAACCGTTGCGGAGGACTGATCGAGGGGTGAGGGAGCTGGATCGGTAAAAATCCGAGTGAGCACTCGTCAGGCTGCCACCGGTAGATTTCGTAGGAAAGTTACGCATCAATTCGATGCGCGAGTTGAGTTCTGACCAGTCTTTTTGAAAGCCGAAGGGAGGCGAGATTTGACTGTGACACTATCCAAGTTCAAGATTTTGCGAAGCGGCCGTTTCCTGACCATGCCCATCCTCGTGGCCGGCCTCATGTTGGGATCGGCAGTTGGCACCAAAGCACTGGAGATCAAATCTAGCGACGTCCATCCGATGGGGTATCCCACGACGGACGCCATTGCCTACATGAGCGAACTGCTCGAAAGTTGGACGAGCGGTCGCATGAAGATCAAGATCTTTCACTCCATGCAATTGGGCGGCGAAAAGGAAGCCCTGGAACAAGTCCAATTGGGCGCCCTCGAGATGACGCGGGTCAGCGTCGGTGTCGTCGACCCGATCGTTGAAGAATTCAACGCCTTCAACCTGCCTTACTTCTTCAAGAGCACCGACCACATGCACAAGGTGGTGGACAGCGAAATCGGCACATCGTTGCTGAACAAGCTGGAAGCCGGCGGCCTGATCGGGCTCGGATACATGGATGCCGGTTCTCGCTCCTTCTACAACAAGGTCCGTCCGATCACGAAGGTGAGCGACCTCAAGGGCCTGAAGCTGCGTGTCATGCAGAACCCGATCTTTGTTGAAATGGTCAACTCCATGGGCGGAAACGGCTTGCCGATCGCCTATAACGAGCTTTACACGGCCATGCAGACCGGCGTCGTCGACGGTGCCGAGAACAACCCACCATCCTACGAATCGGGCAAGCATTATGAAGTTGCCGGCAATTACACCCTGACCGAGCATCTGATGGTTCCCGAGATCTTCGTCTTCTCGAAAAAGGTCTGGGACGGACTGTCGGCGTTGGATCAGCAATTGATCCGCAAAGCTGCTGCCCTGACCGTTACCAAGGAGCGTGAACTTTGGGCGGCCCGTGAGCAGCGGTCCCTGGATATCCTCCGCTCGAAGGGCATCAACGTCATCACCGAAATCGACAAGGGTCCCTTGATCAAAGCCACCGAGCCGGTGCGCATGAAGTTCGGCGGGAAATTTGCCGATCTCATCAAAAAGGCTTCGATGGTCAAGTAAACAGCGGTTACTCTCCCTAGGTCCTGTTGACAGTTAACGGACTATTCATGGTTGGTGTGATCGAGTGAGACCAGTGCAAGGTGAGGGGCCTGGTCATGCTTCGCAGGGAATTGACGGATGGGCAATGGGACCGGATCAAG
>Ga0209781_1000492_pt1 | contig 10366 bp, 6 predicted proteins | sample WorMetHERISLAND1_3_FD_187386 | JGI IMG/M metagenome (GOLD analysis project Ga0209781, IMG submission 187386) | Marine gutless worms symbiont microbial communities from Max Planck institute for Marine Microbiology, Germany - Olavius albidus HERON... | ecosystem: Host-associated > Annelida >...
CTGGCCTTCACCCTATCAAGCTATTACTCATTTCCCGTCCCACTGAGGTTGGTAGGCTGAGTTAGCCTAAGCACATAGTAGGTTAAGATTGCATGCAAATGACTCAAGTGAGATGTGAAACAAAGAAAGTTATGAGAAAGTTGAAAGTTAAAGAGTCTGATACTCCGACTACACCACGTGTGACTACTTAGATTTCACCCTCGATGGCTCAGAGGGATGCGAGGGATGCAATTGAAAGGTCTTGAATTTTGTTGAATTTCTTCTTGTTTGTCTTTGCATATTTATTGAAGTTCGTTGTTTCTTTTACCGCCAAGTTCAGACATAGATCAGTGGAATAAGATCATAGAGCAGCTTGGAACGCCGTCGCCGGACTTCATGAAACGACTTCAGCCGACGGTACGCAACTACGTTGAGAACCGACCCAAGTACGCCGGATATCCGTTTGAAAAACTGTTCCCGGACATTTTGTTTCCACCGGATAGCACAGAACACAGTGGTCTGAAGGCAACGATGGCGCGTGATCTGCTTCAGAAGATGCTGGTGGTTGACCCGGAGCGCCGTATCTCCGTGGACGAGGCATTGATGCATCCGTATATCAACGTCTGGTACGATGAGAGTGAGGTTAATGGGGTGAGTATCTGTCATGGACTTTAGAAGTGCTAATATGCCATATACTGAGCTGTCAGTTGTTCTAGTTAAGTTATGCGGTATCATATTGCACAGTATCATACCATCCCACGAAGTGACAGAAGACGAATTTGACATAGGCACTGTGTTAACTGTTAATGGACAACTGCAAGCTGGAAAACCCATTGCAACCATTGCAGTGTTCCAGACTTTCATGGTAGCATGGTGGCTACAAGCTGTACCCAGGCGAGAACACTGTCATCCTTTAGTCCTTTGATGCTGTTAGTTGTGTCAGGAAAGGTGTGTGACTTGCAAAGAGCACTGCCACATCAATAATTAAAAGTTTGCTTTTGAGGACCAGACTAACGTTGAGTAGCTGTGAAAAACATGTGTTGGTTAAACTAAACCAGTGTGTGTCATATTCACAGGTGACGTTCTAGCTAAAATTTAAAACCTGGGGCACAGACTTTCCCCTCTCGCCTCTCCTTTTCCCTTTGGTTACCGGACACTTGGACCCAGGACACTTCGGTCCCAAAGAAACATGCTCGAGATGCCGCACACACAGTGCCAAAGTGTCAGTGTGAAATCACTGTTGGCAGAATGTAGTGTAGACAGTACTGTAAGTCTGGAGCTGAAACTAACTGATGACACGGTGTCGTGTTGTGAACTGTAGCCGCCACCAGCACAGTACGATCATTCCGTGGATGAGAAGGAGCATACAGTAGCACAGTGGAAAGGTTTGTCGTCCACACATTCTCTCATCACATGACCCAGATACAGTAGTTTATGTGAATGTAGGCAGTATGAAGTAGTCTTGTAGTTTGCATATTGTCGTCAGTCGTAAAGTGATGGATGCACGTGTGTTGCACATTCAGGCTGCACATAAAGTTACTCTAATAACTGATTATATAAACGTAATAAACTAAGTTATATAACAAATAATTATAATTATAATAACATCAGCAACTAGATGGTGCTCAGAGAGTGCATATATATATGCCAAGTTAATTTTAGAGGGTCACGTGACTGGCCACACCCTTTTTCGGAAATTTTGTAAGGTGTCATGTCTGAACTGTCCCTGGAAACATGCACACCACATTTGAAATTTGTGCCTTTGAACATAAAGCTCACTTGGCGGATATAATATGACAAATGTCTATTCAGAAGATGTCTGTTTTAATACTATGTTCTTACACAAGAGCTTCACTGATGAAAACTGCCCGGATTAAGGCATTTTTCTTTGTTTTTTTTTCTATCCCTGCAGGAGGTCAAATGTAGGAGCGGAGCAGTAGCAGACTGATTGTAGTTGTAATACGTTAAGTGAGAGTAGTATGGTAGTGGTTATGGTTGTAGTAGTTGTTGTAATGTGTTCAGAGCTCATCTACAAGGAGGTGGTCGGCTATGAGAGTCCAGAGAGGCACTAGTAGTAGTTGTAGTTATGGTTGTAGTAGTTGTTGTAATGTGTTCAGAGCTGATCTACAAGGAGGTGGTCGGCTATGAGAGTCCAGAGAGGCACTAGTAGTAGTTGTTACAAGGAGGTGGTCGGCTATGAGAGTCCAGAGAGGCACTAGTAGTAGTTGTAGTTATGGTTGTAGTAGTTGTTGCAATGTGTTCAGAGCTGATCTACAAGGAGGTGGTCGGCTATGAGAGTCCAGAGAGGCACAGTCGTACGCGTGGGTCTAGCAACTCTGTACAGAATCATACCTCTGGTGTCAACCATAACTCAGGTATGATTAAACAGATAAGACACAAGTCACTTAGGTAATGAAGCCCGTGTATTTGATAGCTGTTGTTGTTGCTTGACTAGAGACCTTTTACAGATCGGAAAAACTTAACTGAAAAGTCATCGAACTGGTATTGCTGTCAGTTTTTACGTGCGACAGCATATATGCTACAGTGCGTATATGCCATCGCAATTCCGTCCGTCCGTCTGTCTATCTGACTGTCTGTCACACGGGTGGATCAGTCAAAAACGGTTGAAGTTAGGATCATGCAGTTTATACCATACACTAGCCCCATCCCTCTAATTTTTGCAGGTTAAGTTTCATCCAGAAATTCTGATGGGATCCCCCAAGCATGGGCATCAAACAAGGGTGGGTGGTGAAAGTACGTTGATGAAGTTCGTTCACGCCTTCGTAATGGTGTTTTTATGTGAAAATTATGAATGTAAATTAATGACAATACATTTCAGCATCAAAATGAATAAAATAAAACTGTACTATAGACAAGTAAAGATGGGAAATAAAATTAATGACAAATAAATGAGTTTTGTGATGATTTCAGTGTTCGCGTGAAATTGGAAGTTTTCGGACTCTGTCGGCTCCGATAACAGCTAAAAGCAGATTTGACGTAAAACTTGAAATGCGATGGGCCGTACAATAACCACTATTCTCACATATTCATCTAGCGTAACTCCGGCTGTATACAAAATAGAGACATGATGTTTAGTTATAGGGTTGGGTTTCCAGATGAGCTTAGATTTCTTTGTTAGGGGCCTTCATACACGCACTGCTGTCGCACGTAACTTAGCGTCAGCTAGGCCTTCTTGTTTGAGCATTATGACTAGTTGGATTGGCCAGATGGTCAGCGTTTTAGATGGAGGTTTAAGATGAGTAAGATGGTGGTTTGGCTGAGCGATGGCATCCTTGCAGTCTCTTGGTATTAAAATACTTCAGTTCAATTCAACAATAAATTTGTATAACTCAGAGGCACTAAAAGTTTGTAATGCACTGTTAGCATTGCTGTTAGTACTGAACAAACGGGAAAGTTTTAAATGACATTTTCAAATGACAACGGAAAGTGCCAGGTTTCTGCAAGGTGTCTACCATACCAAATTTATACCATTGGTTACAAGGAAACCTAGCTAATGCGAGGTAAGCGTACGACAGCAATGCGTGTACGAAGGCCCGTAGCTAATAAATCTGGATAGCACAGGTAACTGCAAACATCTGCTTTAAGACAAAATCTGGAAACAATACAAAAGCAGAATAAATTTTGGAAGTTACTGCAAAATAATGTAGCACGTTCGCACAGAAAAAAAGTTAATTCAGCAGAACGAGTGAAGAAATGTTTCTGAGTACCACTTGGCACTACTGGAGCTGCCCTCTAGTGAATGAAACGAGATGTTGACACATATAGCTAGAAAATGGCTTGTTTTCCACAAACGACCCTCGTTTGACGCCCCCGCTTGGGGGGATCACGTTAGAATTTATGGATGAAACTTATCCCGCAAAAACTAGAGGGATGGGGCTATTGTATGGTGAAAATTACATGATCCTAACTTCAACCGTTTTCGACTGATCCACCCATGTGACAGACGGACAGACAGGCGGATTTGCAATAGCATATAGCGCGCTAAGCATAGCTGTCGTGCGCTAAAAACTGTTGTCAGATGGAAACAGCTACTGAGTTAATTCCTGACACTAACAGAGACATTCTCATGGATTTGTAGTCGCGTTAGTAGTAATACTTGGTAGTAGTCATAGTAGTAGTGTAGTGGTAGCAGCAGCAGTAGTAGTTGTAGTAGCAATAGTAGTTGCAGTTGTAGTTGTAGTAGTAGTTGTAGTTGTAGTTGTAGTTGTAGTTTGAGCTATTTGTAAAGTACTATTGATCGTGTGGTTTGTTGGTAGATGGTACTGATGCTGAAAGGTCTCATAACTCAGCTTCAGCATCTCATCGACAGAGATAGTCTGTTGCCTAGCAACCGGCATCACTGCGACACACGGCGTTGCTAAGCGCCTCTAGGAATGTTTTCATCGGCAACGGCCGTGTTGCAGCATAACGGCCGCGTTGCAGCACACCTGCTCTAGGACTGGTTCCTGCTGCATGTGTGTAAACGGTCCGGCCGGAGCTTTTGCCGGTTTTTCCATGAGATTCGCAGAGTTTGAACTCGTCAGTCTAATGTTGAAAGCGCCTCTGACTGCTAATGATCTGAGTTAGTTGTTTACTGTGTCACTACGGTGATGATTATAATGATTATTATTATGAGTATGACTGATATAAAGTGGCTGCACTTTCTTTGGTTGTCATGATGTGCAAAGTTGATGTGATACTACACACTGTGTCCCAATTCTATATACTGGCATCAGAGTTTTCAAAAAAGGAGTTTATTATTATTATTATTATCTTTATGCCCCAAGGTTTAAACAGACTGAGGGCTAAAAACTAAAGATTAAAAAGTCCGGAGTAGCTATAGGTCTGGTGCTTCATTGGGACAGACGAATGTCTCAATCATGATTGCATTAAACTGCCATTATTATGATTATTTATTTATTTATTATTATTATTATTATTATTATTATTATCATTATTACATTGTAAGATTTTGATAGGCCTCCATGACTGACTGTATGCCTAATGGCAGCTTAAAATATGAATATTCACGAAGTCAGCTTTGTAAGGAAACATTTAGGTCTCGGGGCTGTGTGTAATTTGTATAATAGTGTATGTATGCAAATTCCGTGGCATGCATATTCATATGCATTTCTTGTGCATATCCACAAAGAACTACGCATAATGTGATTCACTCATTTGCATGTTAAAGTGTCGATGTGTCGTGGACAACATTGTAGCAATCGTGGCACAGTGCCATTTAGCATGTATAAATATTCTTGCCATTCTTTGGGGCCTCGAGATGAACCTTGCATTGCCGCTAGGTTGCTGAGGCTTCTGATTGGTGTAGGTTTAGTCCGTCAGCTTACTGAACATGATAGGCAGCTAGTCATAATGCATCGCCACTGAATTTTGTTCACATTTTATCGTTTTTTTACTTATAGCGATAACCTGTGTGGAAATCTTATTTCATACCCGATGAATAAGTGAACACACTGTGTGTATGTGATGTATTTACTTACTTATCATGTGACGTCAGTATGTCATCATCAACTGGTGATGTTTGGTTGCCAACACTTACTGTCTCTGAACTTGCCAACAAACTCTCCAGCTTATAATCCTATCCACGTGAAGATGTCGTCCAAACATCATATCCTCGACATTCCTCGACGTCCTCTGTCTTCTGTCCTTAGTGTTGCTTGTCGTCCTTGTGAGTAATTCTGCAAACTCTTGTAGTAAGCAATATGGTAGAATTTGGATCATAGGTGGCGCTTAATGGGATCTTGGGGCTAAGTCATCCGAATTATTTACACATATCTCTGACAAGCCATGAGCCTAAGTAGTAAGTACGGGCTAGAGAGTGACATGGTAAATAAAATTGTCCCCATCCCCATAAAATTTTCCCCATCCCGTCCCCATGAAATATTCCCTTCCCCATCCCCACCCCATCGCCACAAAAAATTCCCTATCCCATTCCCGTGTAAATTTCCCCGTCCCCATACTCATCCCACCCCTGAATCTAAAGTCTGAACCAATTTACCACCCACGTCATGTAATGAAATCGTACAATGTTTATTGCAGAAACTGTCTTTAATGTTCACAGACAAAAATGTTTGAACTGTCTTCAATGTCTTTCGAATTAAGAACAAGAAATACCACTTCTAGGCTACAGAGTTACATGAGGCACAAGTCACCCAGACCTGGCCATTAATGGGCGTCTTCACGCCGTCCGTCTGTAGATCCCTGGACATGATAGGCGGCGGTCGGCGGACATCTGATTGATCTCAGTTCACACGCGCTAAGTGGGTGACACTAATTACTTGACGGGTAATAAACCAGTGCCCGTGCAAAGTGACACCTAGTCAGCAGTCGGTGACCGTCTGTCGCACACTCTCTTAATCAGCATTCAACAGTGCTGAGACTAATGCTCAATTTTACAATGCATGCGGCGGGAAATGAACTAATTTTGTTTTACTGCTACCGCTGTACTATACCGCCGTCTTCTTACCGTTACCACGGGATTACCATAATTTTTTCGCCATTACTGCGGGAGTACTGTAGAAATTTCCCCATTTACCGCGGTAACACTGCGGTTACTGCGGTATTACCGCTTTCCCCATTACCGTGTCACTCTCTAGTATGGGCACATAGCCATCATTTTGTTCTCAGAAAAAAATCCCAGCTACAAGGGTGGGCCATTGTTCAGTAGAGAGACATAAACGTTTCTCTCTTCTGAATATTCCGTGTCAGCCAATGATATTTTTCTGCCTCTGGCTGTATGCCTATCCAAGTACATTGACTGGAATGAGAAGGCTTTTGACCTGGTATGGGGAAAAGAAGAAGGGAAGGCAACAGGACACTTCATACCCAAGACACTTTGGATCCACAAAATTTGTACCAAAGTGTCTGGACTAGGGTTGTAAATTTTCCGGAAATTTAGTTCTAGGAGGAAATTTCCGGAAATTTCCAGAAATTTTCCCTAATTGTAAATATTACCGATATTCGTGGAACCAGTGTGGATCTTAATTTGACCATGCATGCAATGCCTATGAGCTCAATTAATCACAAAAACAATGTTTTAGTGTTACTATTAGTGCACAGAGGTGCTGTCAAAGCCGATAGAAAGTGAAGATGTAAACAAATATACAGTTATTTGGATGTTTTGTACTGTATTTTTAGTAAAAAATTTTGAAAATAAAAATTTCCAGAAATTTTCCGGAAATTTCCGGAAAGATTGGAATAAATTTCCGGAGGAAATTTCCGGACTCACAACCATAGTCTGGACACTTATAAATTACAACTTAGCCTAGAATTTCAGTCATGGGTCAGTGTGTCCCACTGACCGAAGTGTCTTAAGACACTCTGGCACTGGGTTCAAGGTGACTCATGCATGTTTTCGGGAGTGATGTGTCTTAAGAGTGTGGCACTGGGTTCAAGGTGACTCATGCATGTTTTGGGACCGAAGTGTCCTTTGTTCGAAGTGTCCTGCGTCCGAAGTGTCCTGTAAAGTTTGATCCCCCAGATTTTAAATATTAGCTAGAGCGTCTTCTGTGAACATGATGAGTTGTAATATGTGGACATGAACTGTGTATATGTGGTTTATGTTTCCGTCTACTCAAAAATCTCATCTGTATGACGTTGTGTGTTTGTTTATATATATGGTAAGGCAGCGATTGTATTGTGGGTTGACCGGGGCCACGTTTAGACAGCCAACATTGTCAAAGAATTTACGCTGCAGATTCATTGCTAATTGAGATGGCCCCTCAAACTGAGAATATGCAGCCCTCGCAGTGTTTGTGCAGCTTTGATACGTCCCTGATCACGGCTAATTGTGGCCCCGGTGTCGGCTGTGTCATGTATTTGTGTTTTTGGTGATAGCCGAGCGATTATTTGTCGCCTCGTGACGTTTGTGATATAATGTTGTTTATTTTATGCAATGTTGATTGACGTTGCCCTGTTGTATGTTTGTTAAGAATAGGGGATCAAGTAAGTAAAATAAAACTGCCGTACATCTGAACAGCATAACCACTTTTCAGAGAGGTGTGGTTAGTTGCTAGTGAGTCAAACCTCACGTGTATGTTAAGGCTGCACTATTCCATGATAAGCATTATGTATGCAGGGAACACCCTGTATAAGTGGAGTATTCGTCTCCCATCCAAACGCCTTGAGCCTCTGACTGGGTTTGCTAGTAAGTCTGTGACACATGGCTATTCTGTCTCCAAACCTACCGTTACCTTCCCAGTTGAAGGGCATTACTGCTGTTGATCAAGCACAGTGGATCAAATCCACAGTGGAATCGTGGAAGTCGGGTGTATTGTACGCGTAATTTGCTTGGTGTTATTTTGAAATTGTCATCATCTGTGTAGCGAAACTAGGAAAAGTCTCTGTGGTGAACATGGTCGCGCAAGCCTATAATGGGGGTCTGGAACTTAGCCCCAGTGGGATCTGTGGGCATGGTCAGGGGTGGGGGAAGGCCTATAATGGGGGTCTGGAACTTAGCCCCAGTGGGATCTGTGGGCATGGTCAGGGGTGCAGGAAGGCTCAGAGACTGCTTGTTGTAAGTAAGCAAGCTGTGGTGTATAAGTAAGTTAATTTGCATCCAGATCGAGGAATGTTTTCCTTTAGCCCTGTTGGAGGTGTGTACTCCGTGAATACTCTCTAGTTAAGTTAATCATGCTGTTGTCTTGTACAGTGAGCTTGTAATTTAATCATGTTAATCTTTTTTATTCCAGTGTTTTGATCTTCAACGATGCACAATACTCACTGTACAATGTTTGACGAAAGCACCTCGAACGTTATTTCCGACGTGCTGTCGACGTCTAAAGTTTGAGTAACTAATGCCCGGTTTTTCTAGTGTTCTAACCAGACAGTGACTGATGTGCTGAAAAACCTGCATGAAAACTGAGCAGACCTTGGTGAAAAATAGTGGGGTAATACGTTTTGCTTAGCCGGATAGTCAGCCACGCCAATTTAAGCCGAATTTCACCAGCTAGCCAGCCATCAGACTTCTAAGCCAGCCGACGAGAGGCCTCATAAATCGGCTTGGGGTCTAGTTAGTCTCCGGGGACGGGGAGGGAGTTAGAATTGTCTACCATATTGTGCATACCGTTAAGGGAACAGTCATTCCCAGATACAACGGTGTTTTACGCCTACATCTATGGACTGCCTGGCATTATCATGTAATATACATGTGTGTGTGTGTGTGTACAATGGTGATCCCTGAATGGTGGCCAGTGGGCACTGTTTCGTGTATAGCACTTGCAAAATGTGTGCCATCCTACAACTACTACTGGTGCTACATCCCATTTTTTATTTAACTGCCTACTTTTCTACAGTTACTCCAGGTTAGGTGGGTACCCTAATTCTTGGGTTCCCCATGTGGGAACCTATAGAATTGCCACAGGGGGAGAAAATTATTTCAGTATGGATCCCTTTACTGTCACCCAACCAACAATATGAATTTAAACAAAGGGTTGTAAGGATTAAAATGGAGTCATGGGGAGTCCAAGCACAAAAAGGGGAAGGTGAGGCCCCCTGCCCACCATGTGGTGTCACCACTATGTGTGTTGTAAGCGTGCCAATTAATGCACAGTTGATGGTCACTGATTAGCTTAATTTATACCAATTAATGTGTGATTCACAGTCACTGGTTAGCAAATTTTTGCACAATTTATGCTAATTAATGTGTGATTGATTGACCAGTGACTAATTGGCATAATTTATGCTTATTAATGTGTGATTTTTCAGTCACTGATTATAGTGTAATTTATGTACCGTGGCACTTTCACTTTCGCTTCTCGGCTAGCGTGCGTCCCCCAGGATTTGTTGACAGCTTGTCTCAGCGCTTCTGTAAATAGCTGGTATCGGCTGTACACAGGGGTGCCATGGAGGTCAAGGGGAATGGCCTCAAAAATGTCTGGGTGGGCCACATTGCATTGAAATGTGATTTCCCCCCAACGGTAGCAAGTTTAGGGGGCGAGCAGACCAGATGGCCCTGTGTCGAGTTGTATGCAAAAATATGTGCAAAATTGGAAGAAAGGATGGCTTTGGGTAAGCAAAGCTATTCAGCTTATGGGGTTCCACCCCAAGAGCTCTCTATCATCCCCCTTCCCACCTTTACCACTGCCCCCAGATAATGTGATGGCGCCCTCTGTTTGCTGTAAATACAGCTTATTTGTACGCACTATCAGGCTGTTGAGTAGCATGCATGAATATTCACGTCTCTTCCTGCTGTTTGGTTGCTGAGGTACAGAGTGGGCGGAGTCTTTCAGCCTGCCACAGATGATTGGCAACCAATCAGAGAGCTTTTAGCACTGTACTATTCGTTGAATTCTGATGTATGCTACTGAATAGTCCTGTTATTATATTACTGTTATTATTATTCGTATAATTTACTACTGCTGCTGTT
>Ga0209781_1000493_pt1 | contig 10364 bp, 5 predicted proteins | sample WorMetHERISLAND1_3_FD_187386 | JGI IMG/M metagenome (GOLD analysis project Ga0209781, IMG submission 187386) | Marine gutless worms symbiont microbial communities from Max Planck institute for Marine Microbiology, Germany - Olavius albidus HERON... | ecosystem: Host-associated > Annelida >...
TCTGGCACATAAAATAGTTTAACACAATTTCTTCGTGTGATGATGGTGTAATGTTAAATGCAATCAGGATCTGGCACATAAAATAGTTTAACACAATTTCTTCGTGTGATGATGGTGTAATGTTAAACGCTATCAGGATCTGGCACATGAAATAGTTTAACACAATTTCTTCGTGTGATGATGGTGTAATGTTAAATGCAATCAGGATCTGGCACATGAAATAGTTTAACACAATTTCTTCGTGTGATGATGGTGTAATGTTAAATGCAATCAGGATCTGGCACATGAAATAGTTTAACACAATTTCTTCGTGTGATGATGGTGTAATGTTAAATGCAATCAGGATCTGGCACATGAAATAGTTTAACACAATTTCTTCGTGTGATGATGGTGTAATGTTAAACGCTATCAGGATCTGGCACATAAAATAGTTTAACACAATTTCTTCGTGTGATGATGGTGTAATGTTAAATGCAATCAGGATCTGGCACATAAAATAGTTTAACACAATTTCTTCGTGTGATGATGGTGTAATGTTAAATGCAATCAGGATCTGGCACATAAAATAGTTTAACAATTTCTTCGTGTGATGATGGTGTAATGTTAAATGCAATCAGGATCTGGCACATAAAATAGTTTAACACAATTTCTTCGTGTGATGATGGTGTAATGTTAAACGCTATCAGGATCTGGCACATAAAATAGTTTAACACAATTTCTTCGTGTGATGATGGTGTAATGTTAAATGCAATCAGGATCTGGCACATGAAATAGTTTAACACTATTTTTGGGTGTGTGATGGTGCAGTCAAAGAAGTTTGATGATCCGCTCAACAAGATCCTCGGCCAGATCTCCGTACCGCTTGATGACGTTGAACCAACGGTTTCCAACAGTGATGAGGATGAAGGTTTATCGACGTCTACGCAGTTGACAGCTGCTCAGCAGCAAACATCGACCCCTTCATCCACTGCCAACACCGTCTCCAGCACTAACTATGAGATGCAGTTTCCTCCGCTCTTTCTTCAGTAGCCAACGAATTATGTCGTACTTTTGATATTTAGTTTCGGCGAAATCACTGTGATGTTTCTGTTATATTGTATCAAGTTGTTGTCTCTCGCTGTTGTTGATAAACTAAAGGCGAGCTGCTGAAGCAATGGACAGTTGCAGCAGAACCACAGTTGAACGAGTTTTTAATGAGAAATGCCAGATTAGTCTATAGTTGTATGTAGTTGTTGTGTTGTCTACAGTGATGCTCTGTAGTTACTACGTTGTGGTCTGCTTGTAGTCAACTGAGTTTTGTCTATTGTTGATTATTTAATTTGAATTCTGTTATTGTTCACTATATAAATGTTGTCAAATGCCGAGTGAGACAGTAAAATATGTCTCGGCAATAAAATAGGCCAACACAGAGATCTACGATGTGTCACATGAATGGCATTTTATACCTGAGGGTACGCATACTTTACTGTCACCTGTTTTGTCATATTGTGAACTAAAAATAGAATATGCTGATAGTTTTTGCTATAGAGAACACAGAGTCTATGTAAAGTCTAATTACTATCGGTTATATATTAACAAAGAGTTAGGCATTCTGAAAACTGATAACAACAACAAGAACCAGAACAGCAACCTTTAGAGCTGTTAGGGATCCTTTAGGTGCAAAAACATCACAATGCAGCTATTGTGCAGCATACGACGTATGTAACTAACCAGGCTGTAATAGTCATACTAAGTAATGTAATTTTTTCACATTCAGATCAACATTTTCCTAAATGGTCTGTGGTTCGTAATATGACAGTTTATGCTACGAGTATGTAACTAGTTCATGTGCAATGTGATAATGATCAACTTCCACACACATTCACTGCTGCTCAGCTTTGCATTCATTGTAAACCCTGCTCAATCCAATCCAATCTTGCATTCATTGTACAGTGTCAATGTTCACCATCGATTTGATTGTATTTATTTCCATAGCGTAGTTAAGTAAGATACTGCTTGGCAGTACCATGTTTTATCTGATGCAGACACAGGGTAGATCTGTCAGAGTGCATGTCACTGTTGTCGTATTCATTGACATTGATATATATTGTCCTGTTAAGTCCGTAAAACTAGTTAATGGAGATGTTATTATTTATCATTGGTGTAGTGTTGTTAATGTCTGCTCGGATAATTTACAGAGTGTGAGAATGTGTTTTGCAGCATACGATGGTGTCACGGATTTGTGCTGTTTTTTACAGTTTTGCCGTTTTATTTTGTATTTTCTCAGGCATCTGTTTGTTTAGCTCACTGTGCGTTGTGTGCTGGTGTATTTTACTGAGTATCTGATACTAGTCACACTGTAATCCGTGTCGTTTGCACACTGCTGCCAACAGAATTTGTTTAATGCCATTGCGGGATTGAAATTAGTTCACATATCTCCATTTGTCAATGCTATGCTGCCTTGTGCAAGTGTACACTGTGACATAAGTGAGAGGCGTCAATGTGTGCATTCAGGTATTCATTAAAAAGCAATGATACCAGGGCTACTTAATCTAGAACCTTAAGTCAACATAGAAAAATCACTGTACATTGACACTGTTGTTTGTGTCAGGAAAGGCATCCAGCATATAAAAAGTACGGCCACAACAATTGACAAAAGTTTACTTTTGAGGTACTGACCTAACCTGGAGTAATGCCAAAAAATGCAGTTTATGAAATTGTACGATAAATTTTTTTATAAAGTGATCAGTTGCACAAATTACTTAAATGAAATGATTGTAACTGATAAAAAGTAAACATGATCATCATCGTAATCGTCGTCATTATCAAAGGTTTTACGTCCACTTATAAGAAACTAGAACAGCAGACATTACAGTTAAAAACATTCATAAAAACTTTGCAGATAAAAATGTTTTGAAAAGTTTCTTGAAATGTGTTTGGGCCTGTGGTTGGTGAATAGTTTCTGGTAGTCGATTCCAAGCAGCGGGGCCACCAGCGTGCGAGAATGCACGCTTGCGAAACTTGGACTGCAGTCTCGGAGTTACATAGTTCGAAGCAACAGCCGATCGTAGTCCTTCTCGTGTTGATGTAGTCGCGACCGACTGCACCGCATCAGACAAGTACGCCAGACACTGACTATTATGAATTCCGTAACATGAGTGTACAGAGCTTGAACTGTATGCAGGCCTGAATTGGCAGCCAGTGCAGTTGGTGAAGAGCTGGTGTGACGTGATCCTGTTGCCTGAGATTCAGAATGAGATGCGCTGCATAGTTCCATACTCTCTGTGATGCGTTTTTGTATTTAATCATGTTGAAATTTTAAAATTATTGCATTAAGTGAGTAAACGCGATTGCTCCCATTTTCACGTGTGACAGCATATATGCTATAGCGCGTATATGCCACGCCAATTCCGTCTGTCTGTCTGTCTGTCCGTCACACGCGTGTATTGTATCAAAACGGCTGAACGTATCATCGAAATTCTTTCACCGTCTGATAGGCCCGTCATTCTAGTTTTTCATCACCAAGGGTCGTTGTGTAAATCTGAGGGCATCACCCCCAACGGGGGCGCCAAATACAAGGGGGTAGCGATTTTCGACCAATATGCGGCTATATCTCGGAAACGGTAAGAGATAGAGGCATAGTTACTATGGAAGACGAATATAAAGTCGTCTGTGCTCTATCGAATGGTGCCTTTTTCGATGACCTTGAGTGACCCCGAACCCCAGTTTCAAGGTCATGGTATAGTTTAAAGGCAAATATCTCGCAAACGATGCATCTGATCCACTCCATGTTTGGTTCTAGGCCAGGGTTTTCGGGGTCGGTGGATCGAATGGCGCTATTTGCGGTTCGATAAAATCCAAGATGGTGGCTGACGGTTATCTTGGATATACAAAAATGGCCATAACTTCGCAATCGCTTTGCTGATCGACGTGATATTTGGTTCTAGTATAAGGTTTTCGGGGTCAGCCGATCTCATGGTGCAACTTTCAGTGACCTGAGTGACCCCGAACCCCAGTTTCACGGTCACAGTATAGTTAACAGGCGAATATCTCGCAAATGGTGCAGCCAATCCACTCTATATCTGCTTCTAGGCAAGGGTTTTCGGGGTCGGCAGATCGAATGGCGCTATTTCCCGTTCGATAATATCCAAGATGTCGAGTGACGGCCATCTTGGAACAGCCGCCATCTTGGAATGATGGCGCTGTCGCACGTAAGGCGCTGTCGCGTGTAACCCTTGTGTCAGCTGGGCTTTCTTGTTTGTCTGTTGACCAGTCACGCCCGCAAACGGGCGTGACTGGTCAGTGGTAGCAGCTTTCCACCGAGGTGCTCTGAAAATTAGTTAAATAATGTCAAACGTTTTGGTAGTTGATTCTTCATTTTGTAATACACGCAGTGTATGGCAATACAATGAATGTCTGTTGTATGTTGAACTTATTGCTTCAAGTCGACAGATTGACTCAGCTTTGTCACTAGACTTTATGTACGTGTCCTAAATGCAGGTAGAGAAAGTTGGTTTGCCAGCCATCTCTTTAATTACTTGAACATGCATAGTAGTCCTGTAAGCCGCCGAATTAGCCGCCGGCCGAAAAAAATTTCCGGCTAAGCCGCCGTTGAATTTGCTAAGCCGCAGCTAGCCGGCCGGAAAAAAAAATTCGGCTAAACCGCCAGTTCAGCGCCGGCTTAGCCGACCGACGCTCACACAAGCACCGCATGAACGTAAAATCCGCGAGTTTTTTCCATGGTTAAACTGCAATCAGCATATTATAATCTGCGGTGCTGTGTATAGGGGCCTACTGTAGGCTGTGACGTGTTTTAGCGAGATTATCGCTAATAATAGCGTGCTCATATTGTCACGATCTAGTGTGTGACATTGTGTGTGACTGCAGTTTATAGAAATAACGCGAACAATCATAATATAGTAAGTTATGTCAAGAAAACTTTATCAAGTATAATAAAACAATCAATGGCTACGTTTAATCTATGGACAAAAGGGAAGAAGTGAAGAACACGATGCATACAGCACTGTACATGTAGATATAACAGAGTGAAGTTACAAAACAGTAGCGAACAACAGGAGGACACAACACGAATAGTTCCGAGTCTGATCTATAGGTTTACTAGGTCATAGACACGCAGCAAGCAGCATGTCTTACCCTTATCTAGACCTTCTTTTCTCTCTTCCGTCATTTTTAAAATGACGATAAGACTGCTACCAGACTCTCCACTCGATTCTGTTTCGTATAATGGTCATAGATAGTTGGAAATGAAATTTCCTTGTCCCCATGTCCTCCTTTACATTGTCCATCCTCTTCTTCGGTTGTCTCTATTGCTCTCTTCTTTCGTTGACAGAAGAACGTTGTAATATATTGCTCGCAACCGTTCACTTCCCATCATTGAAACATGTTCGAACCAAGTCAACCTTGTTCCGCTATTCTGACAACCAAAGTCCTTTCTCGTTGTAGGTCCTTCGCACAGTCTCATTTCTCAACCTGTCTCGTCTTGTTATTCGTAACAGTCTTCTTAATCAGATCTAGTAAGTAACAAACAATATATTAATTACTGAACAATATAATACAAGACAATAGAACCTAACTGAAGAAACTTAACTATTAATTCAAACATGCACTCGTAAAATATAAATTTTTACCAGCATACATTCACTTCTGTGGATTCCTGACACTATAGGCCTATGACGGTGAAAATAAGCCGGCTAAGCCGCCAAATTTTTGTCAAGCCACCGCCGCCGAAAATTTTCCGGCTAAGCCGAAAATAAGCCAAAATTTATACTAAGCCGGCCGAAATTTATAGCTAAGCCCGGCTTACAGGTCTAATGCATAGTGCATGCCATGTTAGATTTACTGGGGGCCAAGTCAGGTTTCAGTATAAAGATAACACAGTTTTAATACATTGTTCCCACCCACATGAACGCCCGCAGAAAAATTTCCAGGAGGGTGGGCAAAACCTCTTCACCTTTAGAGGAAATTTTTCTGCAGACTCATATCTGTGTAATATCTCTTTCTATTACCACTAGCACAGCTAGGATTTCTGATGAGGCTGGAACCCATGAACTTCATAAGCATAGGCAGCAAGAAAATTTTGGCTGTTTTGGAGGGATTGGAGCATGCACTCTGGACATCTTGGCTACACCAATAGTAAGAATTCTGAATGGGACTTGAACCAGATCCAGCAAGCTTAGTAATTTGTGTTTTCCCATTATGATTTTCAGTCTACGGAATTGGGACGGCACCTGGCCATTTGACTGTGTCAGTGTGCCAGTACCGGTAATAGGATTTCAGATTGGGCCTGAATTAGATTAGCGAGAGATAAATTTTTTTCTGCTTTTCCCTGGATACAATTTTCCATCGATGGATTTGGTGACCAGGTACAAGCTGCCCTTTACTTTAAAAAAATGCTGTCAACTTTCGTTTTTCACCCAGCAGTCTAAATATATGGACCCATTTTGGAGTGGCAAAAAGCACTGTAGCAGAACCAACTCAATTTTTGGAGGGGACTATATGGGACTACCTGCTATAGTGTCACCCACGAGTACATGTAACTACACCTTTAGTATTGCAGGACTTTGTTTTTCTATTTAATAGTAGGCATAAAGTCAATCTGTTGTAGTAATTGTGTGTAGTGTGTGTTATGCATACACAGCACGTGATCGGTCATTATTGTAGATAGCTGTTATAGTGCACTTGCAAGTAGAATTGTCACAACAATTTCAGCCAGTAACTGTTTTGTTGTATTCGTCATTGTCAAATGTGACAGCAGCATTAGTGCAGTGCTCGTCGGATTTTTTTTGCATCATCTTCGTTGCGTAGTACTCAATTTGTGGCATCGATAGATTTGTGTAGTAATTTGTGATATTGAGTCAGACAGCCGAGAGCAGAAAAGAAGTCGGTGTTTGCCCAAGTAGGCCTAATCTGTGGGGTCTGCAGATATGCCATGTCGTGAAATTTTCAAACATACAGGCATATAATTCATTAATTGTGATATTTTCACAGTCTGAGCTCTTATGAGATCACAATTATTACAGAAGAACACAGTGAAGTTGGTGATAAACGTTGTACGGTTAAAGACAGTTCAAGTTGTGTGGCAATAATCTATATTTAATTATTTATGTATGTATATTTATATATTTTGATGTAAAAAGTGGTATCGTAATCTGTTCGCAGTAGGCCCTACGTAAAGCCACACACGACCCGACGATACGAGATAAGACGCAGCGTCTGGTGACCATTGCCCGATGATACGGGACAATAATTAATGAATGAAATATGAAAATCACGAAATAAGACGTTGAGCGACGGTCAGCCTATGTTCCGACGCATCACGTCGGGTGGTTTGTAATGGACTTTTATAATGCAGCAAGTAAGGACACTGTCACTGTTAAGTAAGAGTTTGTCTTTGTATGCTTACTGTCTTTCGGGTGACATGTTGAGCGATGAATACTCATAGTTTGTATTAGAGCCCCTAGCCGCCGCCGTAAGCCGCTGTAAGCCGCCGTAGATTTCATAAGCCGTAAGCCGCCGTAGAATTTTGTCAGCTGCGCCGTAAGAAGTGTACGCCGCGGCCAGCCGTAGCAAGTTTGCTCGCCGCGACTTATGACAGCTTAAGCTAAGGCCCTGAACTGGCTGAAGTGACGCAGCCTATGGGATAAAAACTATAGACAACTGTAATTGTAAGGGACAATTACCAGGCTTCACCAAAATACGTATACGTATGATATTATATATTATAAATGTATAAATGTACAAAACTAAAGTTTATATACCATGTTTAACAGTGATCTGACACATCAAAAAATGCAAAAATCACAACAGTGAAATTACCTGATGCACATCGCCTTTGAACTCGGCTGCTCTGGCATTTGCATAAACCGAGTTATGGCCGATTTTATGCAAAATAGCCCAATTTTCGTTACCACGGCAACAATTGGTCGGTCCAGGGAAAATTTGAATGGCACCATTCAATCAGCTGTCCCCGAAAACCCCTGTTTTGTGCACATTCGGCGGCTCTAGCAATGGCCCTGGGGTCTAGACAATCTGCCGTAAGCCGCCATAGCTTACGCCGCCGCCGTAGAAACTACGGCGGGCTAGCCAGCTTAAGCCGGCTAGCCAGCCGTAGTGAATCATAAGCCAACGGCTACGGCTTGGGGCTCTAGTTTGTATCAGAATGGTGAGTTTCTGTGCATGCACCACGTCTTCACGCTGTTCTTTACAAGAATCCTGAGTGTTTGTGTAATTTATTGACTAAAATCGGTTATGAGTGACACTGTCGTTTGCTTCTCTCATTTCTGCCCTCCACATTTATCAGTCACAAAGACATAGGCCTACTTGTTTAAATTTTACTCTGGAATCATCACTATTGTTTTTTCTGTAAGCATCACTCCACTGAAACTGCTCTGTTCGCATACATAGTTAGAATTAACATAACGCAATACTGTCAAAGTTTTTGTCATTTCCCAATGTTTTTATATAAAAATTTGTGAGTGACTGAGCCGGACAGAGCAGTGTGTAATTGGGAAGCCAGCATAAACTATTAAGCACTCAGACAGCGCAAACCTCAGCCAGACTGCCATATTGAATTTGTCGAAAGTGATATACAGAGTGGTCAAAAAAAGTGATAACATGGTATTAATTTTGCGATAACTTCTGTAAATGTACACCAATTTTAACCATTTTCACTCTTACAACAACAAATGTATGGCGCATAAAGTAAAATTACGTTCGCCACCTCACCTTTATTCTGCAACCACCCTACCTAGCAAAACAAATGCTACTGCTCCTATCGCGATGCAGCATTTTCGTAATATCTGTAACAATTCAAAATTTAGCCAAAACAAATTAGTACTTATCCTGTAGTATTACTTATTCATAGCAATACTTTGTAGCGACACTATTACGTTATATTGTGTTTATGCGTTATGTTTTTTTTATTTTAATGCTTTTAGTCGTTTTACGTGGTTTATTATGGGCAGATAATGAATGACAATCGCCGTTTGATAAAAAGTTTTTGAACAGAGAAAAATGGGGCCCAATGCCTAATGAAATAGTTTCTGAACAAGAGGTGGATTCTGTCCAGTTTAAAGCGTCTGCTTAAAAATTACAACTACGGGTCAACCGAACTGCTTAAGTCAGGCAGAGGCGGTGGCCGTCATTACAGCGGATAACATTTCAACAGTTCAGTACTACAGTAGTGCGTGTTTTGCTAGGTATGGCGGCTACAGAATAAAGGTGAGGTGGCAGGCGTAATATTATATTTATGCGTCATACATTTGTTGTTATAACAGTGAAAAAATGGTTAAAATCGGTCTACATTTACGGAAGTTATCGCAAAATTAATACCGTGTTATCACTTTTTTGGTCCACTCTGTATAATGCAAAAATTTGGTGTCCCAATATCTGTCACAGTGTCGGAATGCCCAATTTGGAGAAGATATTAGTGTATGATTTCCTATTAGTAGTCTATATTAACTTTTCCATATCACACACGTGACACACCGTTTATGAAAAATTTGCTGTGAAACAGTCTAATGACCTTGAAGTATCGCCAAGGTCATCGGCAGTCACATCACGTGAAAGCTGTCCATGTATGTAAAATGTTCGGAAGACGTTGAACGAAAGAAGCGAAATTCGCCATTTTCAAGGACCCCACTCTCAGTTGGCGCCCCGTCTCCAGCGAACCCCCGCGAATATCTGCATAAACCTTATACAGCCAGAAACTGCGTTCCCCGGGCTACATTTTTGCCGCTGAAAGTATATACGTATGCTCTATACGTTTCCAATCAATTTTGTCTCAGCTAGAATACGTCAAACCGTTAGATGCCGAACGGAAGACAGATTTTAACGCAAAATAGTCATTGAGGTCAAACCGGTTACCGGTCATCTATTTAGATGTCACTGAAAACGCCCTATGCGACTTAACAGTATAATAGTTGTGGCATTGTATGTTACAGTTTGGAAGATATATTGAGCGAAAGAAGCGAAAATCGCCATTTTCAAACCCCCACTTTCATCTGACGCCCCCTCTCCAGCGAGCCCCCGCGAATATCCGCATAAAATTCGCTAGAAACTAGGATCCCTGGGCTACATTTTTACCGCTGACATTATGGGTCTATCTGCATTCAAATTTTAGTGGTTTGCTCCGAAAAACGTCTGTAATGCAACAGAGTGCATAATTACAGTCCAAAGCCATTTCAGGGGAACCAAGGTCGTTGATTTTTGTATACCAACCGAAAACGCGTATATGATTTCCTATTAGTGATCAATAGTAAACCTTGTCGTATCTTACACCGTTACGGAGATACGGTGGCTTAAAGGTCGAAAATCGCCAATTCGTACCTATCCTACCCTCATTCAACGCCATCGCTTGAGCTCCC
>Ga0209781_1000494_pt1 | contig 10363 bp, 13 predicted proteins | sample WorMetHERISLAND1_3_FD_187386 | JGI IMG/M metagenome (GOLD analysis project Ga0209781, IMG submission 187386) | Marine gutless worms symbiont microbial communities from Max Planck institute for Marine Microbiology, Germany - Olavius albidus HERON... | ecosystem: Host-associated > Annelida >...
TCTCGACTGAGCTTAGATTTCTTCGATTTAGATTTCTTCGAGAGCGGCCTTCATACATGCACTGCTGTCGCGCGCTTAACGTTGGCGTTAGCTAAACTTTCTTGTTGAGCATACGTTAAACATTATCATATAGTATCGTATCATATAGTATAGAAGTTGATTTTATTGTGGCTTCAAATCTGAGTAGTTTGTACTTAGTAGAGATGTGGTGGTAGTTTAGAATATTGAAGTTTTCTGTCATGTGTTTGAAGCTGATTTGGACAAACAGCTGGACGATGTTGAAGTGAATGAGACGGCTCAAGAGGAATCCCGTGATGTTGATGATGATAGAAATGATGGAAATATTAATGAAGATGTGGAAGATGAAAATACGGAAAATGACGAAAAAATGGATGAGCAACAAACTGAAGAGGTTTGTACAAAAACTTGATTTATCATGTGTATTTGTTGTTTTTTGAATCTGAATTTGAATCTCTTTATCATGCTTATTTTCATTTAATCACATTTAGTTACATTTCTGTAACAATTTTGGGGCACTACGTGGCTTTCTGTATCGTGATGTGCTTATTCACTTGCTCTGTTTTGAACATGATGTAGTGCAGATAGTGTTAGGTATCCGGTTGCTTTATCTTTATGAAGCTGGAGCAGTGTTTGATGAGATGCTACCATTGTTCTTTGTTACATTATTTCTTTGACACCATTGCTTCGATAACATCAACAGCATTCTTCCTGTAAAATTTGTCTCTCCAGCTGTCTTTGGAGTTTTCTGTTTGGGAAGTGGAAACCTTATGCAGGACTTGGCTTAACCTGAAGTAGCTCTGGTAAAGTATTTGTAGGTCAGTGAAATGAAAACGATAATAATAGAGATACCATGAAGCTTGGTTTTTGGAGCAGCCATCAAGTTTTTTGTCACGTCCTGAATTTTACTGACGTTTTCATCGCTCATGTTTTACAGAACTTAATTTCATTTATGAATGATGTAGAATAAACCTGAAGCTGAGAAGCAAGAAGAAATGATGGAGACTGAAGAAGCTGATGAGACTGACGGCCAGTCATCTGGACAGCGGGGTCTCCAAGCTCAGGTTGTCAGTAATCTGGTCCATATCAGAGTATTGACATCTTCCATTCAGTAGACTAAGCTGACTGGCCATCTGTTTTCAGCACACGTTAAATTTTAGCGCGCGACAGCATGCTGAGCGTGCTATATGCTATCGCAAATCCATCTGTCTGTCCGTCTGTCCGTCACATGGGTAGATTAGTCGAAAACGGTTGAAATTAGGATCATGCAATTTTCACCGTACAGTGGCCTCATCCCTCTAGTTTTTGCAGGATAAGTTTCATCCAGAAATTCCCGACGGGATCCCCCTGAGCGGGGGCGTCAAACAATGGAGGGTTGCGGCCTTGCGGCAAACAAGCTATTGTCGTAGTTCTAACGCTTTCGCTAGGTGGCTACCCATGTTAGACATTCTATCGCAGCTACTTCAAATGTATTTGCCAGGTGGCGGCACTGTCGTGTGCTAACCGTGGTGTAAGCTGCGCTTTCTTGTTTACATTGTACTAAAGATTCGATTGCGTTGTTCAGATGTCGCAAATGTGTTAATCTATCCAGGCAAGCAGTGGTGCATGGTGAGTGTTTCATTGTGTGAAGGTGGATGCTCAAGGTGACGATGCAGACACTGAACAGCCGACTGATGAGACTTTGAAGACTGAGCATGAAGTGACGGATGTCCAGCAAGTTGACAGTGCACAGGGAGTCACTGGCACCAGTGACGACCAGAATGGACAAGAGGTGTGTGTGTGTGTGTGTGTGTTATGTGTCACTGACATATTTGTTTTGAATCTGTCACAAAATGTTACTTTGGTGTTTTGACACTTTGGTTGAATGAGGAGAAGTGCATCTGGCATCAAAAAAAATGCTAAAGTTCACTTTTGGTTGTCCCGGCCTAACCTAGAACAACTCCAGAAAAATTGGTTAAACGTCCTAGTGGTAGTAGAAGTAGTAGTAATTCTGTCTCAAATGAAGATGAGCCACAAAATGCTACAATTGATTACATAAACACGTTTATTTACGGATTGTATATTGGTTCTTTGTATATTGGTTTTTTAAACTGTTGCCATGCTTTTCCCATAGAATTGCAGACTGTGTATTCATTTTAACAGAAATACATGTTGATGTGAAACAATTATTTCTTGAGTGTTGAAATTGAAAAAAAATGTGTGCATAGGATGGTTCTGGAATATCGTTGTCAAAAGACAGCCGCAATCGTCAGGGCAAGGATAGCAATGCAGTGTGTGCTGGAGGATACGAGTCACGACATCAACAGGTAAATGTCTCTTATACATTCAGTGCTGGTGTTGTTATGCTGGTAATTTACCATTGGAGTAGTAGACCTCCTGACAAATGAATGTATTATCTGCTGGCGTAGACTCGTAGAGGCCGCGGCAATACGGCCGAAGACCGAAGTGTCGGCAGTTCACTTGAAGAAGTCCGTCCGCATTTAACAACAGTTGACAGTGTCACTGATCAGACAGACAAGTCGCAGGTAATTTTGTGTTGATGATGTGTCCATGGTTGCTGTGCATGTGTATATTATCAACCTGATTGTGTTGATAGACTATCATTAAGTGAGACATTTATCATGATAGCTATGCTAGAAGTGGCTTTTGTACTTGCAAGCGATTGTGCATTCATCGAATGATTGAGTACATAGCCAGTGATTTCAGGAAGGACAAGTTTTGGCTGCGGTGGGTTGAGCCAAGTAAATGACACTGTCATGTGCTGTAGAGATCAATGCGTCACAGTGGCACAGCTGTGCACTGGCCACTCGCCATTGTTGGCGGCCTTTCTGCACCGTATCGGACGTCGAGACTCCGCCACTTGTCCACATTGCAATGGTGCTGACGAGACAGCAGAACATCTGGCGTTACACTGCCCAGCACACGACCAGGCGCGGCGGGAGTCATGACCCAACCTCCACTACCAAAGCGACCCAAGACGCCTGTGGAGCTTCCTGGAGAGGATCAAGGTGGCAACCTGTCCCCCCGACTGGGAATGAGAGAGAGAGTGATGGTTTTGGCAATATTTGTAAGTGTGTCATGCTGTTGTGATGCTGCAGGAGAAGTCAAGTGCAAGTGACATGTACGAGCACGTGCGTGATGCTGGCAGTGAGCACGATGCACAGACGATGGATGCGGCAACTGAAAGTCAGCGACAGATGATGCAGATGACTGAACTGGATAATGAGAATGATGCTGACGATGATGTCGACAAACCTGATGCACCTCCAGAAACAGAAAATGACATCATCCAGGTGATTTCTGTTATTAAAGATCACTTTGTAAATACCATTTGAAGCCATTTGCAGCATCCTATTAGGTATAGATATTTAATAAGCTGTAGCATATGTTAATTATTGTGGGATGCAAGCTTCATTTCGCATCGGTAACATTAGCATTGTACTGTCTCCAAAACGTAGTACGTATTTTGATATGTCTGTATTGTATGACTGTCTGTATTGCTAGGCATGCGAGTCTATGAAGTTGAATGCTGTGAAGCTTGGTAACACTGTGAATTCTGCGAAGAACAACGCTGACAGCAATACTGCTGGTGCTCAAGATGATGCTAAAGAGTCCAGTGTATCAGGGGAACTTGTCCAGACATCAACTGTTGAGAGACCTCCCGAGTCTACAATACATACAAACTACGACTTGCTCAAAACTAAAGTGAGTGAGATCAGTTTGTTGTTGTATGGTATATTGATGTGTGGAGTTTTAAAGTGACTTATTACCACCCACACAGCAAGGGTGGTATTGTTTTCAGTATCAGATATGTCTGCAACTGTGCATGGTACTGACTTTGCTCTTTCGTGTTCTTATATTCATGTACAGCTGTTTAGCAGGTGTGTTTGTCATGAACAGATGAGCAGCTTTGATGTGGAACGTTTACGACAAGTGTTAGAAGAGGAAACAGAATTGTTAAATCGAGGATCAGCAGATGAGGTAACTTGTAATAATTATACTTTTAAAAAATAATAAATTAATAAATTAGCATTAGCATTAGCACTTAATAATGCTGTCCATGCTGTCCAGCAGTGCAGAGGCGGAGGTGCTGCCTAGAGTTAAATTTTGCTGTGCAAATGCTGTCCTAAAATAATTTGCTTTTTATGTTATTTTGTGGTTATACTTACATACATTAAAAGAAAATTCTGATTGATTGCTGATATAATGCAAGCAAGTAAACATCTACAAATACTTACACACAGTGCAGTAAAAAGACAAAAAATCATATGGATGTATGTCTGGATTTGGCTATCATTGTGTTGCTTATTTTGCATTGTTTTTACGTCGGTGTATGTGAGTGTGTGAGCTGGATGCTGTTTCACTGAGATTATCATTATTAACAGATGAATGTAATGATTTGCATGTTGTGATTTGTCTCTAAGCGTCGTGAGGCAATGGTCGTCTGGCAACACTACGAGTCCCTGACGACCACGTTAGCTCAAGAGCTTTGTGAACAGCTCAGAATGGTTCTGGCTCCAACACTGGCAGCCAAGTTCAAGTACATACTTCAGACTTTGTGAACAAATGAATGATTCAGAAACAGACCTGCTCAATGGCTGCTGTTAAATATATTGTAGTATTAGTTACCATTTGTGCCTAATTTATGTCATCTAACACACTGCATATAAGTGCATGTATTAAAGAGTATGCAAGTGCATTGTATGCTCAGCAATTCTGACATCTGTCTGTCTCACCCATGAGATGGCCAAACAGAGAACAAGTCATCATTTAAGTCGTGAGCTTTTTTCACTAATTTGTAGCCCCATCATTCAGCTTGATAGCTTCTGTGGCTTAATATTGATGCTAACAGTGTCTGGTTACTGGCATAGGAATGGGTTTAGCTCTGGTGTCTGATGTGATGTTTTTGTGTCATGGTCACTAGTGTGCATGAGAAATGTAGCATAAGCTTACCAGCCGTTAGGAAATCTGCTCTTTAATGTCGTTTTAGCTGCTGTAACCTGCCGAATATGATAAACAAGTGGTAATAACTTGGTTGGTACAAGATGCTGACTCTGGCCCAGAAGTCTTATTCACTGTATGGATTGGCACCATTGTTGATGTCTGTTAGGATCAACTTAAATTTTATACATTCAGAATAATATAGGATGTTGACCTATATATAGCATGCTGTCGTCAGTCATGTATACTGTCATTCTTCGGTGCTTTGATGAGAGGAAGGGCATCTGGCCTTTAAAAAGTACCACCACAACAGTTCCAAAAATTTTCTTTTGGGGACCAGTGATACTTGAAATAACTCCATAGAATGGTTGAACAAAAACTGAATGAATATGTGTATTTCAACATATTACATGTATTATACACAGACACACACACCTGATTGTGGTGATAGACTATTATTAAATGAGACTGTTAAATTATTAAATGAGACAATTATTAAATGTTTTATCATGATACCTGTGCATGTGCTAGAGGTGGCTTTCGTACTGGCAAGCGCCCGTGCATGCGTCGAGTGATTGAGTACATAGCCAGTGATTTCAGGAAGGACAAGTTTTGGCTGCGGCGGGTTGAGCCAAGTAAACGACAGTATCAAGTGATGGTTGCTGTTGATGATTCTGCTAGCATGGTCTTTAATCACTCCAAACAGGTCTTGTCTGCATGTGATGCAGTTTTTCTTGGGAAACTTTACATTATGAAATCCCGTAAACGACGTTACATTGCAGTAACACAAGTCTAAAGTTATTGCAGACTGTCTGCAGCAGGAAGTTGTGGAAAGACATGCTGTGCTGTATAATGGAGAAAATGGTGTTTATTCTTTACATTGCATTTTATCATAAATTACTTTGTGATTGTTTGACCCACAGTTTAGAGCTAAGACCCATGATATAGCATCCATCATTAGCCATTGTGGACACTGCATCGGCATATGGGGATAGTGTTGCCAAGGCATTATGGGATGGTTATATGCAGTTGTAAACTTAGCTTAACTTAGATTACAAATTGGCAGTTGGTTTCTTATTTATCATAGTGTGTAATAGTCCTTTTGCCGTTGATAAAACCAGACTGTCCTGCCTTGTGGCTGAAGTTAGTTACTTATGTCTTTTAGCTAAGCTGTGTATTGACCTTTGAACTTTTACAGCATACATAATCATTACATGGCATATATGTTTGTGTGGTTATGCAGCTGGCATTTGAATCTTTGGCCGTCATTACAAATGCTTTAATGAAGCTGGAAGTTGGCAGTGTCGGTGTGAGCAGGTACCGTAGTTACACTTGTATGAGAGCAGAATTATTCGACAGATAGTGGCATTAGTCTGAGTCATTCTCTGTATTGGTTTTTATCTAATTACATGTCATGCTTGTGCTGATTTCTGCGTATGTTGCTTGTACAGTTTTGGAAAGACAGTGAGAATACTGCATCCAATGCAGGAGATTTTCACGACTGAGTCAGGATCAAACATACTACGGCAGTTGACATTTGAACAGCAAGAGACAAATGTCGTACAGGTATTGTTTTTGTACTGTGATGCTTTACTTTACAGGTAAGGAAGCAGAATGAACGTTTGAAGTGTTTTATTTGGATCTGACGTCTGATAAGAATAAGGTGACCTTCCGTCCCGGATTTTCGGGACAGTCCCTGTTTTTAACGTCAAGTCCCATAAAAAATCACAGGTCTCCCGGGACGCCCATTTGTCCCGTTTTTTTTGCCTGGCGTCCCGGATTTGTCCCGACTTAACAAACTGCTGCGAGATGAGCACGGAAACTGTTAAAAACACTAATTACTCGAACAAATTTTGACGTTTCTTGTCCCGACTTCCACACATTGCTGGTAACGCATCCACGTTTGAAGGTGATAGGCCTACATTCCAGCGAGATTGGATAAAAGCCTAAACCGCCGGCATAAAAGCTTTATACAGGCCTCAAAAACAGGCCTGTATTAATGCAAGAATAACGTTGCTTGTAAAGTTCTAAGTTGCAATATGTGCAACGTGGTGCTTCATTTATATTTTTGTTTTGCGTTGCACACAGTGACTCTCAGCGCCATTCATATACACTGTTAAATGCTATATGTATATAAAATTAGCCCAAATTTTATCTATTTATTTTTAAATGGTCCTACGAAAAATATCGATGGCGGCCGGGGCTCTGCCCCAGACCCCGCTGGGGGAGCTCACGATGCTCTCTCAGACCGATCCCCTAGACTGACCCAAATGTCCCGGATTTCAGTGATTTCAAATTGTGGTCACCTTAGATAAGAAACCTATCGTCCTTGCTGCCTAACATGTCAATGTGATTATAACTTGAGATGTTTTAAGTGTTTGTAGGCAGGTGCTGATCTAATCTGTGCGTTATGTATGTGTTGGATGCTGTTACTGGTGCAGCTGCTGGAGTCAATGACGTCACATATGCTGGAGTCAAGGAGTCAGCTTCGCCATGGTGATGCCATGTTCGCTGACACTTCTCAGCTGCTGCTGATTGTGTCTGACGGACGTTGTCTTGGTGATCGACGCAAAGTCAAAGCAGCCGTGCGACGCGCACAGGATGCACAGATGTTTCTTGTCTTTATCATTCTCGATAATCCTAACAAAGAGGTCAGCTTCTACTTGTATAGTACTGCGACACTCTTTCTGTGACCATGTTTGCTGTGCACTGCCAGTATTTTGTTGTTTGTTCCTAAAGTACCAAAGTATTTTACATTTTTCAGCGGCTGTATAAGTATGTTTTACTCAATTTTAAGATGGTGATCTTCATATCTCATCCGTGATGCTGTTGGTTGGACCAGAACTATTATCAAAAGTCTGCTTTTGGAGACTTTGACCAAACTTTGAATAACTGCGGAAAAATGTGCCAGAGATTGTGTAATCTCATATCTCAGCTATATAGTAGGATCTGATACGATATGATAATGCTAAAAACTGATTGCATAGCCAAATTATTTTAATGCCTGTGGCCAAAACAAAACAAAATAATTTAAAAAAAAACTAAAATTAAAAACTGATTAATGCAAGATCCAAAGTCTGTGAAGTTCAAGTAAGTGGATACAAAAACACTCTGTAGTGGAAAGATTCTGTACTGGTTTACATTGTTGTCATGTATGTAGGATATATTCAAGATGACTTTGTTTGAATATGAAGAACCTTCAACAAATAAAAAGGTGTCACATATTTCTTTTCTGTCATCTCTATTGATTTTGTTGTTAACTTTTTGCTGCAGACATTTTGAACCACAGTAGTAAGGCACGTAAGATATGCGGTGCTTATCAGGAGCTTGAGGGTTAAGTCCCATAAATTCGTATTTATGGGACTTAACCCGAATTACGTCCAAAACGGCCACAAACCATAACGGCCACAACCAAAACGGCCACAAGTCAGACCAAAATGGCCACACTGAAAATCCAAAACGGCCACAGACCAAAACGGCCAAAACCAAAACGGCCACAACCAAATCCGAATTACGTCCAAAACGGCCACAAACTATAATGGCCACAACCAAAACGGCCACAAGTCAGACCAAAACGGCCACACTGAAAATCCAAAACGGCCACAGACCAAAACGGCCAAAACCAAAACGGCCACAACCAAATCCAGAACGGTGAACATGTGAACAAATAGCTTTCCCTTGACAATGCTGGAAATGGAATTATTAGGCGAGGCAGTGAAAGCACATTTCGAAAAATGCCGTACACCATCTATATATTTCAGTCTGCATTTGAGCGAACCTTTAGGCCCAGTACTGTGACAGTCATGTGGATGTCGTCATCACTCACTGCCCGTGAACCAAATCACATCGTTCTGCTGGTGCCCTCTCAGCCTTCAACTGGCTTTCTTTCTTGTAACTGGCAACCAGCGGAGGACAGCATAGCAGACAATGCAGAGGAGTCTTTCGATGAATCTGTGGCAAGTCCTTGCACCTCGTTGCCGGTCTATGAGGTACATACACAGGAACCAGACTGTGCAGAAACAGTTGAAATGTCGGCATTGGATTTGACGTATGACGAGTGACGACCCTAACTGCAGCGCAGAGATGGATGAATCGACCCACAGTCGTGTGAGGTGTGACCTTTGAAGTTATCGACAAAGCCTCTTAACAAAGCTTATATATGCTCCTAGTGGACAGTCACGGTTTCTCGTACTGCAAGTATAGGAAACACAAGGCAACAAACTGTACTGGCGATGCAACCAGCGAATGATGTCTGTCGTGTGCAAGGCAACAGTTATCCAGGATGGTGACATATTCACGCTAGGCACACATGAGCACTTGCATCCAGGGCCAGCCTTAGGCATGTTCGAAGTGTTCGGCCGAACAGGGCCGCAAAATTTAAGGGGGCCGCAATTTTGGACCCTACAAAAATTATCTTGTCTGTTTTGAACGACTATGATGTTTAGCCAACATGACGTAAGTTGCCAGCAGATACAGATTTGACCTGAGCCTGGATTGGCTTTCATTTTGCCACTCATTGCAATGCTGACCAAAGAACCAAAAATGCTGCAATCAGATGCGTTTAGCGAGCATATACATTTTACAATACAGAAAAATGCGACTGTGGAGGGGGCGGAGCCCTTACTGGGGGAGGTTACAGCGCTCCCCAGAGCCCATGGGGGCGTTGCAGGGTAGGCCGGTTGGGCCACCACCCACCCAAAATTTTGGTTGGGTGGGCCACAATGCATTTGGCCCCACCAATATTTGGCCTGTATATTCGGTAATTCTTTTCGATAATTCACTAAAATTGGTACCATCAGATGTCAGATATTAACGCTAAAATTCACCAGATTCGCTTTCCGCTGGGGCCCCGCTCCAGACCCCGCTGGATGAGCTTACAGCGCTCCTCCAGACCCCTAACTGTATTTGAGGGTCTACTTCTAAGCAAAGAGAGAGTGGTAGAGGGGAGAGAGGGAAAGGGAAGAAAAGGTAAAGGTGAGGGAAGGGGAGACGAGGTGGAAAAAATTTTGGTGTGGCACCACCTATGCCAGACCCATAGATGGCTTTAAGGGGGCCGCTTCGCGGCGGGGTGGGGCAAAGAGAAGGGAGGGGAGAGGAACGGAAAGGGAGAAGAGGGGCAGGAGAAAAGGGGGAAAGAGTTGGAACAGGGCCGCTGATTGGCTAAGGCCGGCCCTGCTTGCATCCGAAAGAAAGAGAAATAAGAAACGAGAAATGTTTTTTCCGTATAACGATCAGTAGGCCTACCGATTAACGATAGATAATAGCGCCAGCTCGGTGAAACTTAGGTGATACAAAAGTGAAAAGAACTAGATGGGCAGAGCAGAGCCCGACGTGAGGCCGCCCGGCGTCGCAAGTCCGAGTGCAAAATCAATTTAGGACCTAGGTAGTCGAAATTCCTCTCGCA
>Ga0209781_1000495_pt1 | contig 10358 bp, 8 predicted proteins | sample WorMetHERISLAND1_3_FD_187386 | JGI IMG/M metagenome (GOLD analysis project Ga0209781, IMG submission 187386) | Marine gutless worms symbiont microbial communities from Max Planck institute for Marine Microbiology, Germany - Olavius albidus HERON... | ecosystem: Host-associated > Annelida >...
CTCATCCCACACGCATACGCTGATGACACTCAGATATGTGGGTTCTGTCAGCCTTCTCAGGCCAACGACCTCGTTCAGAGTGTCTCTGCCTGCGTCGACGACGTGTCTCAGTGGACGAGGGCCAACCGGCTGCAGTTGAATCACTCGAAGACCGAAGTACTCTGGTGCGCGTCTGCACGGCGTCAACATGTAATTCCTGCCGGACCAGTCCGCATTGGCAGCACATCAGTGCTGCCGGTGTCGTCTGTTCGAGACCTTGGAGTCTACATTGACGCTGACGTCACCATGAAGACTCACGTCACCAACACCGTGAAAGCGTGCTTTTCATCGTTGCGTCAGCTCCGTAGTGTGCGGCGTTCTTTACCAAGACATGCTTTGCTGACCCTGGTCCGTGCTTTTGTGGTCTGCAAAGTCGATTACTGCATCTCTGTTCTCGCCGGCGTTTCCGGAAATCTGCAGAATCGTCTACAGTCGGTACTGAATGCCGCCGCTCGGCTTATATGTTCAGCTAGGAAGTCAGAGCACATAACACCGTTGCTTTGGGAACTGCACTGGCTGCGTGTTCCCGAGCGTATTCAGTTTCGGTTATGTGTACTGGCCTACCGCTGTGTGCACGGCACAGCGCCAGCCTACCTAGCTGACAGTCTCCAGCTTACTGCCGATGTTCGAGCACGCCGTCGTCTGCGTTCCACCGACACCATGATGTTGCAAGTGCCACCGACGCGACGTTCCACCCTCGGCGACCGAGCATTTCCAGTGGCAGCAGCTCGAGCCTGGAATGGGCTGCCGCCTGCAACACGTGCCGCCAACTCGCTGCTGCAGTTCCGGCGAGAGACAAAAGCACACCTGTTCCGGTCGTCGTATTATGACTGATCGGAAGCCGCTGCACGTTTCCGTTTTCCGCTGACTGTTAATAACTGAATAATCTGCGCTTCACACACTTTGTTCTTTTCTTAATTTTGTAAAGTGTCCCTGCAACGTCTGTGATGTGATAGTGCCACTTAAATCTTTACTTTTATAATAATAATAATAATAATAATTACTGTGCTTGTTATCATGTTCAGCACCCAGTTTACGAACAATACTGTAACTTAATCAATACAAACCAAAACAACAAACAAATGCACACGTTAAACGAATGATTAACTCGTACGAGATAAATATTTATGAGTTCCCATCACTACTTCACTGCTATCATGGGGATTCAATGCTAATACTTGCATTCAATCTGGCAATGCTAACCACTCAGCCATTCCTCCCCCAATGCAAATAGTGTGTAATGTGTCACATACCTCAAATCCATCTGTCGTTTTGACAATAATTGACGTTTTGCCATCGTCATACACCACGGCCACTTTATGCGAGGTGAGATCAGTTTCCACCAGCTTCGGATATGGACCTTGGTATCTTGAGACACTCTGGTTATAAGCAACTGCCAGGCCAGACAATGATAACCTCCATGATACGGTTTCTTTATCACGGTAATGAACAGTACCTCTAGACAAACACACGGGAACAAACCAGTGTTATGTCTGAGAACAAGAACACAAATATTGCCTTTTCATGCACGCGAACAATGATTCTGCATATGACAACTGCCAAATAAGAACTAAAATTAATGCTTTTAAAATTTAAATGTACAAGAACTGAACATGAATGAAAACGACTACTTCTGCTGAACTAAACAAAAAAGAATTTCCAAACTAAGAACAAACATGAACTTACTATTGACCCAGAAGGGGGTATGTGCAACAGTTGTAAAAGCCGGTTTATACGTGCCTGCTAGCCACGCTGTCCATCAGCGCCTAATATCTAGCATGCACAACACGCTAGTGGCTCCCGCTGCAGTGATGCCTAGTGCAGCATGTACTGCTTGAGGTAATTAGCTAATTACTAATTAATTAGGAATTAACTTTAAAATCTCAGACAGTATATTGATGGTCACAAATGTCTGTACGAAGTCTAGTTACAATCAGTTGTGTATTAACAAAGCCTTAGGGATTTTTGAAAAGTGATAGCAACAACAAAAAAAAGAAGTAAAAGAACGACTGGGGACCCTTCTGGGTCCAAAATCACTGCTGCAAAACTGATAACATATGTTGACGACAATTAGAATATGACCATCTACGTTGGGCTGAAATATAAAAATGCATAACTTCAATACAACACATAACAACAACTTAACAATTCTAAGCGAACATGCTGAAAACTATCGTACACTTTGTCGGTAAGGTCGAATGCCACTGCCATGAACACATTTTGCATGTAATTGTTTGGTACATATCCGATGTCCTTTGTCTGATGCCAGCGAATGTCAGCATATCCAGCGATCACCGGTTTACCGTCCGTTGGACCAAGCTAAATCACCACAGTCAACACACAATCACATTACACACATTATCTTATTCTGCTAAGTCTAAACTGGCTACCCTGAAATCATCTTCTTCGGCTTACTCGGCTTACATGCTTTGTATTTCAATTCAAAACAGTACAAGTGGCATTGTTTCTATTTTATGGTTCAGTGCCTTGACAATGTTAATCAAGCGACAGGAACGGCACTGGGTGTGTAAAAATTCCGGCTCCAACAATTCCAAGGTTCAATTTTGGGGGTTGACCTAACCTGGAGGAACTCTGTACAAATTGGCAATATAATAATTCTGCATCAAAATGCAACCAGCAAAATATGAATTCTTGAATATCATGCAGTAGCAGATGGTTGTATAGTAGACGGCTGCATCATCTTATAACGAGTAATGATGAAATAAACATCCTCTACACAGGTAGTGAAGGCAGAACACTTTTTCATCCATGTCAGCATTGTATCACTGTATGGACTTGGACTACCTGTAAACTCTGCTGCTGAATCAAGCTGAATACCTGTACGAGCATACTTGTATACCTGTACGAAGCCAAAGGGGAATAAGAGCTGAGTGTTGGCATCAGTTCCAATGTACCACTTCTGTCTCCAGTCGGTAATCATAGCTGGAAATGTACATTTGTACAGATCTCGGTTGTATGCTGTATTGGACTCGCCTGCACAATCCATTTCAGTGTCACAGTATTAGAAATGTTGCTGAATTTGGCTGAATACCTGTACGAAGCCAAAGGGGAACAAGAGCTGAGTATTTGCGTCAGTTCCAATGTACCACTTCTGTCTCCAGTCGGTAATCATAGCTGGAAATGTACATTTGTATAGATCTCGGTTGTACGCTGTATTGGCCTCGCCTGCACAATCCATTTCAGTGTCACAATACCGGTAATGCAAATGCTATTACCATGAATAGTTTGCCAATATCCTGGGAAAAGAAGGTGAAATATCTGGGATTATATTTTTCAGGTATTACTGGCAAGGTTGACATTACGAGCACATTAAGAAAGTTCTATGGACAATTTAATAACATTATGTCTGTGCTTGGCAAAGGGTCCCATGAAATGAATGCTGTCCACTTAGTGAAGACATATTGCCTATACATATTATACTGACTTACGGCTGTGAGAATGTAGTTCTCTGTGAAAATACAAAACAACAAATAAATGTAACATGGGATAACTGTGTTAGACACATTTTTAACTGCTGGTGGAGTGAGAGTGTTACACCCTTGCAATATTCATGCTGTACCTTACCAATGACATACCACATTAATCAGAATAAATAATATTGCTTTTCTCGAAAAAGATGTATACCAGTGATAACCTGATGCTGTATTCCTTGTCACGTCTGGCACTCGATCGGTTTGCTACTATTGGGAGTCAATACAGTGTAACGTTGATACTGCAACCAGTTGCATCTATTAAAGCAGCAGTGTGGAACTCATTTGCTGCGTACATTTAGTTGTTGCCAGTCTTAGTTTTGTTTTACTCTTTCTGTGATGTTTTTTACACGTTTTTATGTGCAGTAGTGGACTATGGTATGTGTGTTGTCACTGACTGTTGTATTTTTGTGTTGTGCTGCTTTGCTGTAATAATAAATGAATGAATGAATAATGCAGAAATGACTAAAAAACACAACAGCATTTCAACTCTACCACATTCTCCGTTGTCCACATATACCATGGACCCAGAAAGGGTGTGCGCAACAATTGTAACAGCTGGCCGTTACAACTCTTGCATGCACTTACGCTCTACCAGTCGCTGCGTGCTAACTTTTATTCATTATAGCCAGATGGCGCCACTACTGGTATTAGCTAATTACTAATTAATCAGGAGTTAAAGTGCTAAACTACTGTGTGCACAGGCCAACTCAGCCTCCTACCCTCAATGGAAAGGACATGAGTTGTAGCTTATGGGCTACAGAATGAAGCACAAGCAATGAGAGTAATAGTAATCCATCTCACCTTGATACCAAATAACTCCATAGATTGTCATGTTGACCAGCGGATATACCATAGAGTTCCACAGCACACTGTTCGGCGTCTGCTCGATCTCTAAGTCAATGTCGTGCCAAATGCGCTGTAAATAAACATCTTTCAGTTTGTGCTCGTCTCTACAGAACAAAACCAACACAAAAAGCACAGTTTCCAAGTCCAATCCCACACACAGTTTAAGTTCTATTATTATAATGCACTGAAAATTATTGTAAATTTGTAATTTTCTCAGCTACAGAAATACTGTAAAAGAAAATTACCAACAATTAAAGACAGATTAGCTTAAGGAGAATACCTCAGTCCAGAGGAATTTCTCCTTCCCCCGGTGTAAAAATTTTGTCCCCTGGCTATTGCCAATTGCAGTAGAAAACCACAGGCAAACACAATTCCCCAGACTTTTCCCTATGGCACTTTCGAGGTCTTCCAAGTGGCTGGCAACCCTGGAGACCCAAAGTAACTCCAGAACAGCAGGCTGGTCAAACAAAATAAACGATATTAGTTTGGAGAAAAATAAAGTCAATAACTAGAAGTCATACTGTTCTCCTGCGTCAGATGACAACTTGCAAGCATGAAGACTGTCTGGCGATGACCAAGCCTCGATGTTTGTACCACCCCAAGATGTCTCCACAAGACCCATCGGCACTCCACGCTTCTCATAGACGTTCTTAGCATACAGCCAGCACACGGCTGAGAACGGCAGAATCGTTTCTGTCCAGTCAACACATTTTTCATAATAACAACAAAGAACCAGCTTTGGCACGCAGACCTTCGCACAACGAAACAACATACACGGTTTAGCGTGGGCTTCACCGCATTTGGCAGCTATAATATGATAATACGAGCGCCCGGTTATACCAACAATGCCGTAACTTAATTAATACAAACGGAAACAACAAACAAACGCATAATTTCAACAAAGGAGCAACTCACATGTGGTAAACATTTACAACTTTCATTACTGAATTTCACTGTCTCCACTGGAATTCGAACCTGGGCCGTCTTGCATTCAAGTCCGAGATGCTAACCACTCGGCTATCCCTGCCTCCCTGGCCTCACCTTATAGCTGTCTTCTATGCATTCATCTGAACTGTCATGTGCCTACAACTACCCAGCATGACAAAGGCAAGGGCTCCACAGTTTAGATGGCATCTTGGATTAAGCCTATAAAAGTTATGTATGTTACTTACTTAGACTTGGGTCAGTGTTTATAGTGAATATCAGAGACGGTCCACTTCTTTAGGGGCCTCGTGATTTTAGGTCATACAGCCAGGGGCGTAACCAGACCTCCATTCAAGAGGAGGCAACCTTTCCCTCTCTACTCTCCTCTCTTTCTCCCCCCACCCCTTCTCTCCCCTCTCCTCCCCTGCCCTGCCCTTCCCCTTCCCTGCCCCTACCTTTCCCTCCTCTTTCCATTTCCTCTCCCCTCCCTTGTCCCTCCCTTCCCTCAAGGGCCTCGATCCCCTTATAAGTAGGCCCTTTAAATCCAGCTAGGGGGTCTGGGGGAGCGCTGTGAGCTCCACCAGCGGGGTCTGGAGCGCAGCCCAGCTGAAGTCAAATTTGGTGCACAGCCTTAAAATCTGGTAGCTGGTGGCAACAATTTTAGTGATTTTGCTGAGAATCAACTGATAAAATTTCGTGCAGTTTTCCATCCAGCTGTGTGCTGTCGTGATAACGATGCCTGTCGGTTTGCCCGAGTGACAAAACATTATTAAAGCAGGCGAATATATGGAGAAAAAAGATGTATAGGCTCATTTAAATCCAGCTAGGAGGTCTGTGAGCTCCCCCAGCGGGTCTGGGGCAGAGCCCCAGCTGAAGTCGAATTTGGTGCATTTTATCTGTAAAATCTGGAAGCTGGCAGCAACAATTTTAATAATTTTGTATTATTTTTTTATTTCAGAACAATACAGAAAAATAAAAAAATCAAGAAATCAAGAGCAGGCAACTGCCTCCTCTTGCCTCAATGTAGTTATGCCTATGCATACAGCCTGTAATCTAAATCTTTCAGGCACATCACCCCGCAGTTGTTAAATCTGATATTCTTCACCAACTGAATGTTAACTATGCAAACAGAAAACTAAATGTAAGCGTTTTAACTCCTGCAAGACTATCACTAATACAAACAAACTTCACGGACTTGCATTCGGCATGGACCAATGAATTTCAACTTTGGGAATGTCAAACAGTGGAACGGCAGACGGAACTTGTGCAACGGAGAAGAATCGAATGTTGGGGAATTTGCTTGCCTCGGCAGCTTCTTTGCTCGCATTGACTATCTAAATATGAATCACAACAGAACAATAGTATAGGTGCACAGATGCTTTTTATGGTTTCCTCACTTTCATGAGTAAGCAAGCACTTTTTAGCTGAAATTACTTAAAGGTTGAAAGCTTTGGGACATTACCTGCCATATGAGATCACAGTGTTACTGGTACCTGCCACCCGACACAAGTGAACACGCCCCTAGCTTTTCATCAAATTTTTCTGATAAAAGCTTTAAACTTTAAACTTACATATTTATTTACGGTAAGTAAATTACGACTGTACACTACATTCTTGCCATAAAATAATCTTTAAGCATTTTATCTTGGGGATTAGCCCAGAAATTATATTAATTACAATATCTGGACAGCAGTTTTGCAATAACTTGTCAATGGTGGAAAGAATTTAAGATAAGAAACAAAAAGACTAACGTGCATTAAAACTGGCTGGATGCCAGCTTAGCTGACTGCATGGAACCTTAACAGTTAACGAAAAATCACTTTCAACATTAAATCCGGCCCGAGTGCTCCCGACGAAAGCACCGAAAGACAAGCGATTGTTTTCAGGCCGAGCGGAGTTTAGTTGCACATTGATTGGCTCTCTTACACTTGTTGATGCTGACTGGCTTCCTTACACTTGATCAGTTCATCACTACTCCACACTCCAGTAACATTGGGACATTTTTAGCGAAGTTTAGAAAAAAAATTAGTATAAAGCTGAAAATTGGTGGAGTTGATCTAAAAACCACCCTAAACAAAATACTAAAAGTTATACCATCATACTTGTGCATATGCAACGTTTGGTAAACTTTGGTCATATTATGTAAGTTGACTTGCTTTTACTTGTCTGTCCCGCATCAAGTTCATCAGGGGCTCATCTGGCTTTGAACTTTGACCTTTTTGACCCAAAAACCTGAAGCACTCATCTCTGTTCTCTGTTAATACTTTTCGAGCTATCATGTTGACAATGCTCCGGAAGAAACAAGAAACGTAATAGCTCCGGGTGGAGGCATAAAAGTGTATGTTTGAGCTGTATGTATACTAACAGGAAGTAGGTTTTTATTTCTTTTTTAGTTTCTCTTTTCGTTAATTTTTTGTTTTGGCCACGTGCGTTAGACTAAGCTGGCTAGCCTACTCGCCAGTCATGAGCGTATGTTCAACATTATAGTATACAATAGTATAAAACAGTAAAGGCTGTTTTCAGCGAACAGCTTTGAAAATAAATGTAAAATACCTGTCCAACAGTAAACTTCATGTTACTCTGACCAGAGCAGATCCACACATCTCCAAACAGAATGTTTGACAATATGATGGGACTCTCTGCCTTTATGCCTGGAACCTCTGAATTCAGAGCAGCCTTGATTGTGTATGTGTGCTGGATATCAGCAATCGGATCAAATAAAACTTTCCACACACCTTGTCCAGCACCTATCACACGTGTATACGTCCACGTTTTGTTAAGTCATATTCTCATCCATGTGTTTAAGCTGCATCCTCACTGCCACATTTCATGCGGCAGACTAAGCCAGGTTTGCGATCACAAGTTGAAGTTCTTCTTGCATTGTGTTGTAACATTTCGCTATGGAACTTCAGGGGCACATTTAGGGGGTGCCCTTGCAGCTGGACCCCACCCTCCCCTTTGAAAGTGAAAAATCTGTTTGTATTAATATTTAATGCAAAAAATGTGCTAAATTTTGAGCACTTTTGAAAATGTACACCTCCGGGACCCGGGCACCTCTGTTTTCAGATTTCTAAATATGCCACTGCTATGGTTTCTGGCCAGTTTTAAAAGCAATCACAGTACAGTATTTTATATTTAGGGACTCATCTGGCTTAGTTTATTTTATAGTAGCAGATTTTGTTTACTCTAGACCAAGGGTGTCAAACTGTAGAAAGTCACACTAGAACATTCCCCTCCCCCCTCCCCAAAAAAAGCTGCAAAAGATTTGGCCAGTCAAACAAATACTGAAGTAGTACCGCTACCATGTATTACAAGTCTCATAAATATACCGATCACAAGAATGTGCTATCAGAATACCTATAGACTGTCACAGTATGTCAGTATTTTAAAAATAGTTCTTTAATTTTGTCAGACATTAACAGCATATAATAATGACAGACATCTTACCAGGTACAACTTTAGTGATGTAGTTCTGTGTATTAACGCTGCTGGTAAGGATGACCACTACAGTTTCACCAATATTATGAGACGGTGCGTAGCCCCAAACAGATGCTCTTGCTGGTGCCATTTGCAAGACCATGTTGCTCTCAAAATATGTTGCATAAGAAAACTTTCTTTCTCCTGCACCTGTTGCATCAATACAACATTAAAATATAATTTCAAAACCATAGCAAGAGATATTTAGACATGTAATTTCTACTGTGTGACATGGTTGAAAAAATTCTCTAAATCAATCAAACATTTAACACAGTAGGACAACTACTGTAAAAGCTCATTGTGCTATTGCAATATGAACAAAGACACAGAAACAATAATATATAACTTGACTTACCAACCAGTTTAGTGGCAGAAGTAAGATCCAAGATGAGTAAAATCAGGGCAGAAAAAATTGTCAATGCCATTACTGTAAATGCCTGTAACAACTGAAAAGTTTAAAATAACAATAACACACCTAAACAATCAAAAGTATATTTTTGTTTCACATATACAACAGTGCTGATAAATCTGATTTACAATGTGATTGCGACATGCATGCAATTGGGCACAACAAAACTTCAGCATGGATATTATATCATCTATTTCAATCATAAATTACAGGGTGTCTCAGAGAATTTGCCTACTGGGCAGGCATACCATACCAGTTTACTTCTTACAAACTGCAGGCCTTTAGCAGTGCACAAAATGCCTTGTCGGCACTGTGGGTTAACATCCAGATTACAATCTTAAATGCAGGGTTGTAGTCTCGGTCTCGAACATCTCGGTCTGAACTCACTGTGTGACTGTGTCTAAGCTGTCAGTGCAGTGATCGACGATGCAGGGAACTGGGTAATTAGAGATAATTAGCAAGTGGAACGGGGGCGTCGGTCGACGTGAATGAGGTGGGTAAAATGTTCTAGCAGACACACTACCTAGACACATTTTACACGGCCTAGATGCACCAACGCATCGGCGCATTTACCAACTCCCTGATACACCTATATTTGAGGCCAGTGCAGCATTTCATGACACCGGTCAGCAGATGCAGGGAAGCGGGTAATTAGAGGTAATTAGCCCATGGCACGGGGGCGTGGCACGGGGACGGCGGTGGACCCATCCAAGTAGTAACCGGGCCCAATGTTGATTAACTACGTTGATCTAAGCCAACACGCTAACCACTACACCATGCCAATACATGTCATACAGAACTGGAAATGCAGTGCCAGTATATCCATGATGTGTTGGTGGAATTTATGTATGACCATGGCAGGTCGGTCTGAAAGCCGTAGGACGGCCGCGGATGCTGCAGGATGGCTGCCGGACACCGCAGGACGGATATTTCATTTGCAGGGGTTCGCTGGCGAGGGGGCTTCAAATGAGAGTGGAGTTATCAAAAATGGCGATTTTCGCTTATTTTATGGTAACAGATTTAGATCAATCGCATGGCAGCGTAATTTATCAACCATAGGCGTAGGAGCTCAGTCAACTTTAGGGGGCACGACATTTTTGCCCGAAAAATATGTATGAAAAATTAACAAAATTCCCGAATTTTACATTATTATTGTCCGAAAAATTATC
>Ga0209781_1000496_pt1 | contig 10345 bp, 7 predicted proteins | sample WorMetHERISLAND1_3_FD_187386 | JGI IMG/M metagenome (GOLD analysis project Ga0209781, IMG submission 187386) | Marine gutless worms symbiont microbial communities from Max Planck institute for Marine Microbiology, Germany - Olavius albidus HERON... | ecosystem: Host-associated > Annelida >...
ACTCAACTAATTTACTGACACTTTCGGTTTTGTTTAGTCATCCTACTATTCTAGAGTTACTCTAAAGTTAGGCCATGTCCGCAGTCTCTAAAGATCGGTTGCCCTTCCTGTCGCCCAACCAACGGTGTAAAACAATAATCTTTTGAAGGAAAAGATTATTGTAGTAATACTTGGTAGTATTTTTTATGTTGCGGTTCAAGCTGGTTTCACAATTATTGTGCAGGGTAACACGCCGCGGTTGCTAGCTCTGAAAGCGAATGATCAAGACTTGGCTTCTTATCTTCAAGGTTTGATTTTTACCACACATATCTTTTATTTTCAGGCAACTAAGCCCATATTTGCATTTCTGGGTTTCTTAGTTTGAACCAGGCAGGCAAAACTAGTCTTCAGAAAGGCACATTTCAAATTGCAGCCAACAAACATATTACACCTGTGATGATGAATATTGATGGTAACTCATATGACCCTAAGTTTACACTACCTGTGAGGCTGTGAACGCAATAATATAACAGTATACTGCAGTCACTTATATACTTTACCATACCCTTCATGGAGTCCAAAACAGTTGGTGAGATTGATTATATTTATTTAACGGAAGCGCACTAGGCCTACCATGCTTTGTAGCCTATATCCGTAACAGCTGACTTCTTCATTTGTCTTTGACCACTCCGACACCCCACTAGAAATATGACAGACAGCCCTATTTTTCTGATGATGGGCTCGACTCGTACCCTGACGGTTCCCGTTCCCCGTTGGGAGGGACGCCATCCCAAGCCCTATCTCCTTCAGCACCTCGAAAATTTCCAACCAGGGTGGGTGCGCTTGCTGTCAAATCCCACTTTAACCTCTAAGCAGACCTTGTGGCGGTACTATTATATAGTTATTGCACATGATCGACTCGAGGCGAATAAAGCGATGAAACGGACGGCGAAGAAATCTGTTTGCAGGTTGCGAGCAAATCACCGGTGACAACTCGTGCGAGACTGAAGTTTGATTGGCGGCGTCAGCCGAGTAACCGCGTCAACGATCGACATCTTTCATTTCAACTTCATCTGGAGATTTTCATGTTTTGATTGTATTATGTACAGTGGCGTAACTAACCATTCCTAGCCACGGCAACTGCCCGGGTCAAGCAGCCAGGGACTGGGAGACGTAAATAAATAACTAGGCAGGCCCTAGTATTACCAGGTATCACGATTCACGAAATATGCAAGTAAAGTATACAGTATAACGATCACAAAGCCTACGTCCACTACAGTTGCATAGTGATAAAGATGAGAAATGGGGTACAGTCTGCAAAGAATGTAGGCTTGTTTTCGTAACGCAGATCAAAAATCAAAACTAAACTATCGTAAACGTAACGTGTTTGCCGGGGGAGGCGACATCTTTATAGTTCCGCCACTGATGGTGTATATGGTAATTTATTCAGCAATTAACAGCAATTATGCATCGTTATTTGCTCAGATCCTATGGACTTTGAAGGCCGTCTGTGAATGTGTAGTTGTATCCACAATTCAGTCAGGTTTTCCACCGTTTCGTCGTCAGCTTATTTCTCATACTGTATTGGCTGTACTGCTGGTCAGATTAAAGCATGGATACCGCGTTTCTTTGCGGTATAGCAAGTAAGAACGTGCCAATGTAACCTTTTATTGTTATTAGGCCTATTATTACTATCTTCTATTTGTTTGTTACGCCGAAGCAGCACCTGTAATGTGTATTATAGGCCTACCAAGACAATGATGACATCTCAACGTTTGCAACAGTTCGATTATCATTATCAAATGTAGGAGGCACCTGTTCATCATTTAGTGCCGTTATGTGTAGGACTACGCTGCTGCTAAAATTAGTGTTGCAGTTGCTGGTAGTGGTAGCCCAATCAGTTGTCGATAGTTAAAACTTTATCAAGCACACCCTAAGACTCTGAACCACTACAGTGACATCTGCTCGTTCACGGCTGGATCGTAGCTGCAGAAAACCATCGGTTGTATTGCTGCAGCCCAATACAGTGTCGATTGGTCAGACATTATGTTCACGTTCTGGTATGGTATTTATGGTCCATGAACAAAATGGACGCAACTTTGTGTTCAAAGTCACAGCTTCCTAGTCTGTTTTATTTGCTAAGTCACAACTGTGATTGTGTTCATACTGACGAAAGAGTAAAATTTACAGCACAGGCTGCATAGCCTGGGAGGTCACAAGACACTGAACAGCCAGTCAATCAAAACGAGACACATCTACAGTGAGACTAAGGTTTACGTTTGTATGAAAACAAAAATTCGAATCCAGCCCGAAGCAATGCCATAAAATGTCTGCTGCTGCTACATGTAATTCTATTTTTGTTTACTTTCGATTTCTGTAACCTACTTTCCCACAGTTACTCAACGTTAGGCCGGGTTTCCCAAATGCGGACTTTTGAACTGTTAAAGCAAGGCATTATACAGGCCGCATGTCCTTCCTGTCAGCCAACCAACAGCGTCAGAAAAGTCATACACTGTGTCTCAAAAAATTCCGGACCCCTGTGATATGTTCAAATAACTCCAACAAATCAAGACCAATATTAATAATTTTTGGTACAAAGTATCGTCATTTAATCTTCATCTATTGACACTTACAACTTTGCGATATATGATAAAACAGAGAACCAGCTGACGTTTTACCTCTGGCAATCACAGCAAAGACTGGCACACTGTAATAGTGTAACAATATACAATGTCAGTCACAAAATCTTTTTCATTAATCCATTTACGATTCATCCGACATAATTTTTCATTTTTTTGCCAGAAGTTCCTTCAACAGTTTTTCAATTGCAGTCGTCTGTTACAGATTATAAGTGGTTGCTAATTTTGCCATAGAAACAATCTAAGCTGGTACCCTGTTTTATCAATCTCAGAAACCAATTATACAGCTGAAGACTGACCATTCATTGACGATTCTCTCTACCAAAAGTTATCAATATTGGGCCAGATTTGTTGGAGTTATTTGAAAATATCACAGGGGTCCGGAATTTTTTGAGACGACTACCAGTTAACACATTAAGAGGCATTATACTATTGTGCATTACAATAAATGAAACCGCGCAACATTCTGTGATGTGTACAGACACTAGGCCTATATGTACATATGTCACTACTGTTTGACAATGCTTTCATGACCTCTGAGCCCAGATAACTGTTTTATTATTGTAGGACTTATAGTAGCTTTGACAACCTGCACCAACTTTCATCATATCAAACTGATTGCTTGCTCTTACATGTATTTGTGCATTACTTGAAATAAATATTATAATACTCGTTTTTGTCTGCCACTGTTTTTTGGTCTTTTTGCAGACAAACTGCACGAAATGAGTATATTTATTCATTTCAGCAAATTACTACACCATGAAATTCACAATATATTAACACAATAACACATGAATAGAATATTGTATAATTATTATAATTCTAATGCGACAACGTTATCAACTCAGACTATCAATATACAAGTAAACATTTATAACACTTAAAACATATCACAATGTTAATAAATTGATTCACAGACACTAGTCCACACAGAAGAATGAAGTTCAATACAATTAATAACTGACAATTAACAAACAAAACAACTAAACTATGGAACATTATGTCACAGATGCAAATGTAACAAGACAATAATTACAGTTACTACTAAACACTAGAGAGTACATCAAAACAACAACAGTACACAGCTAGAAGTACTCAGAGAGCACAGACCTCCGCCGAACACCAGCATAATAGAATTGTGGCAGTTCTTCCTGGATCCGGATTGTGATCCGGAAATGTAATCAGTTGGTCTCTAGGCCACACCTCAGCTCTCCATAAAATTACATCAAAATCCGTTGGTAATTCGATAATCCAGTGAATCCGGATTTCGGACTTCGGACTCCTGGATCCGGATCGTCACCAAATTTAATCCCCGTGGTCCCTGGGCCATGCCCTACCCCTCCAAGAAATTTTGTCAAAATCCGTTGACAATTTTTTCAGTTATCCGACAGACAGAGAGACAAACAGACCGAAGTGAAAACATAACCTCCTTTTTCGGCGGAGGTAATGAACACTTATCATGTGACTAAGACTACACTGTATTTCAATTTCAGTTTCAGTTGTCATCACGCATTTGTTGTGCAGCGGCTTTATCCAGCAGCATGGCCATCGTGTCACTGCAAACCACATCAATATGACACAAATAAACGGTAGTGATGGGTGTGCCCTGTATGTCAATCAATTAACATTTGACTTAATTTACACTCGGCGTGGTCAGAGTTATTACAATAGTTCATGGTGCTTGTCGCCAATAGTGCGTCACTTTGAAGGGGCCAAAGTGCCAAATTTTGATGAAAAACCCCCCGTTTTGTTTCTTTCAGAACAAAGTAGGATGTCCAGTTGTCCACCCTATCCATACAAAAATTTTGAGTGAAAAAGCTTACACTTGCATCCAAACATTTATTTCACAATGTGCTTACTGATTTGCTAATTTCCATTCACAGGCTGTAGCTCTAAGCACCTATTCTGAGAGAAACTGACAACAGCTTCTGGTTTTACTGACAGTGTAATGCACTGCTGTTATTTTATCTGTAAACAGTGCACTACAAATTGATTGTTTCTGATGATGATCTGATAATCAATACTGAATATTTAGATATGACATCAGAAGATCTACAAACGGAATACATTTTAATTATTAATTACCAATTAACACTCTGACTCAAACCTTCTACCCTCTATGGGATGGTATAATGAGTATTAGCTTTCGGGCTGAGAATAGTAAATTGTTCAGGTGATGGCAGTCTAAAGTTGGCTGACTCTTGGCACTGTTCCACATTCATTAGATGAACCGCATGAACTATTGTAATGACTTTCTCATGATGACAGCAACATAAACACCGTCTCAGGTGACAGTATGACTATTACTTCTGCCAGGAGGTATTGTCATCAGACGTTTGTTTGTTGGTTAGTTAGCTTGTTTGTCTGTTACACACGTTGAAATGTCTCAAGAAGTAAAATGTCAAATTTTCATGAAATTTGGCACGGATGTTCACTGCATCTGTGACGAATTAACCTTTTAAGGGTCAATGTCAAAGTTCAAGGTCATTTGTTTGAAGAACGACCCACCGGCCGTGATGATACTAAATGTAAACACAATCACATCCGGGCATTGGCACAGAGTACACTGTGTGAAGTTAACTAGTTCACATCATCACAGTGGGTGCGTTATTTTCGCTGCATCGACGCTGTGGGTGCGTTCCTATTTGAATGAGTTCAACACTGGCCTGGTGGAGGCTGCGTTCTCTCATCACTTTCTAGTCAGTTTTCTCCAACTAACTAACTACTTTAACAAGAACACAGTTGACAAGTTTACCTGCTGCTGCTGATATTGGCCTACTACTATTATATGATAACAGAAATGTTCAACCTGCTACTGGAGTGGTCCGACAAAGTTGGCAGGAAAGATTCCCGTGTTTCCACCAAGCTCTCCCATCCACCAGTCGGGATGATCCTTCGACAGAATAGTGATTATGTTCCCCTTCACAAAGCTCAGCTCGTCAGACTGTTGTGCTTGGTAGTCGTACAGTGCTATCCTTTGACCGAGCACGGCGCTCCCACCTACAGACATGAAACAATACCAACAACGTGCATGGCACTCGGTCACGATTCTTGACTAGTAACAGTTCATCAGCATTACTGCTGTTTAACTTCGCTCACACATAATCACGTTTACTTTCAACTGTTGTTAAACTGGCCAAGTTATGCCGTGAGTTGTAGCAGTGGGTGTTTTTAACAGGCCGGATGCTCCTGCCACCTAACGAAGAGCATCACAGTCTGAAAGGACATGATACAAAACTGCAAAACCCGACAAAAACATCCATCATTCCACTGGCCAGCAGCTGCAGCAGCACTATAAATACAATACAACATTACTACAATACTACCACTTTCAACTTTTGTTTACCTGGCAAATTTTTCTTTAGTTACTCCAGGTGAGTGTGAAAAGAACGTTTGGAGTTGTTGAAGTGAGATGTTTTAGAAGTTGTTACCCAACCAGCATCATCAGAGTGCCAAAGGGCATACTTGGCAGCACTATTCTCAAAAAGTGCTTCTGATTTGCTTGCAACCTATGGTGTCTACTGTTATGTAAATGTGTTTCGATTGACTAACTGATTGAACAGTGAACACATAGGCCCAGCAATTCACTACAGCAGAACTAACGTCTCTCAATCAGCACAGAACAATTCTGTGTTAGGCTGACAAAAATACAGACGGTAACTAGAACAAAGCACTCATATAGTGCAACCTACACCAGGCCACGAGTCATTGTAATGTGGTCTATTACAGACATAGTGGTAAGGATTGATTCGACACTAAGTCGAAATGTGCCACTGAGTTGATGTGACCTAGACCTAGTTGAAAGCCTACTTCAAGCCAGTGCCCACTCAGCTGCCCAGGTGTTAATGAACTAACTAACCAACCAACAAACAAGCATAACCGATCAAAATACCTCCTGGCGGAAGTGATAAAAATTGACAGAAATGACAAGAGCAAAACTCACCAGTTGATGTTGCAGAAGTCACACCTGGAGGCTAAACAAACAGACAATTACAGATAAATGCTGACTCACATACAATTACATATATATTTAACTCTAGTAGCCTACATTGATTATGATAATACTGTGTGGCTGTGCACTTCACACCAAATAGATTGTCTTTAAACAACTAATTTTTCTGCAATCAACCTCAAGGAACCCATTAGCAGTCAAACTGCAGTGGCCTAGCGTTAGCATGCCTGACACTGGTGTATGAATGGAGTTCTGTGACTGATCTCACCATGGACAGCAGCATGTTTATTGTTTGCTGTAACATACACTGCATCAGCATTGGATGTGCACCATTACTGCATCACTTAACTCGAGTCTACACTCCATGGGATGGCACAATTGCATATATCAGCTTTTCAGCTGAGTAACAATAAATGACAACAGTAGGTGGCGACCGACTCATAGCCCGTGTCCACTGGACTGGTCTGTGAATTGGCAACTGCTTTACACTGTTCCACATTTATCAAATGAACCAGGTTAATTCTCATAACAGCTGTGTCAATATAACAGCACCTTAAACATTGTTTCAGTATATTATTATTACTAGTGGAGGTACTGCGATCCATTGTCTGTTACTTAGTTCATCCATTTCTAATTGTTGACATAGTGATGACTACAAGTGCTTTGTCTAGTTACTAATGCTGTCACATGAAACACACTTCTACGCGCTTGCATTCATACACCCAGCAAATGACTGACAGCTTGAACAACTAAGACAAAATAACGTTAACACACCTGCTGTGTGGGCGGCGCGGAAGACTGCGAGTCTGCTGAAAGCCGAGAACCACCTGGACCTAGCACCTTCACATAGTTCGCTGGGAACCAGCCTATTCGCCGTTTTTGACCACGGACCTACATAAATGAACACAAAGTACAAATGCATACAGAAAGTTCAGACTAAACAGAATAACCAGAAATAAGCAATAATTAGCTAAACAGAACGAACAACATCCTTATTTTATGGCCTTCTCTCCAAGATAACTATTCAAAGAAAACATTCGTTAACTCGTTGTCATTTAATTATCTTCTCCATTTATGATTAAACAACTGCAACTGCCAAAACTCGGCACAAAACAATAATGTCACTGTCACTGACAATTTCACAGCATTATATACTGCATCAATCACTGCTTGCAATGTCTACAGCTTAATAATATATAGACCTAGCAACTATTTGATGTTAATAAAACAACTTCATGTCTGAGATCTAAGAACTTTCTGACAACATACCTGGAGTTCTCCTTCCCACCATCCTGTGTCAGTCTTCTTGCGTATCTGGATGAGCTGGCCCAGCTGGAGTGCTAACTGCTCGGAACTCGTGGCATCATACGGTGCAATGACAGTAGCAATTTCTGCAGTAATACAGCAGACAAGTCACTAGTTTCAACAGCAAGACCAACAGCCATCAACGTCATCACAACTACTTCTACACTGTACTATTCTGCTCAAATACAATACATCCTTTTACCATCATAAACAGCATAATGTTATTGCATCTAACGACAGTCTGTTTCATATGGCACCTTGCCATTCTTCATTTAAGTGGTTAAAATTATCATCAAAACAAAAAGATCAGATTTGACAGAAAAACTGTTTCACACAGAATGTCATACTGTAAGAAAAATGCACAAGAAAATTCCAACCTGGCTTTTTAGATCCTGCGGTTGACTTTGGTACGTTCTGCATGTATTTTGGCTACAACAAATTGAACTCTTCTGATGAAATCAATCAGTAAAACAGAAAATACAAGTTAAAAAATTCGAAACGCATTATAATATTACACTTTGCATTAACATCATCACCATTATCATTATTAGCATTATTATTATTAATAGTGATATTAGGATGTCAGGTTACAGGGATAGTGTGCAACTGAGCATGCATAACAGCATCACTCATAAATGACAAGTAGTTATTTAGGTTCCACACAAGCTAATGCTCATGAAATCCTCCTGCTGCTCTACTGCTACTGCTACTATTACTATAACTACTTTTGATTTCTTTTTAAAGTCTATTTATCAGAGTCACTCCAGCTAGGCCAGAGCACGTTTTTTACAGGCCTGTCACCAGCCAACACCATCACAGCACTGACAGACAGTGCTAATGAAGTCAATTATCACAAATACGTAAGATACAAACCAGAACCAACATTGGAAATTTTCACAATATTGGAATGGGCACAGTTCAAGAGATTCAGATAGTATAGGAAAACCAGTTAGTTTGACCAAATGCAATACACTGTCGCTTAAGAGTCTGGCAAGCTAATGAACACTAAACTTGCACATGACGACTAGCAGTTAACATGGAACAATAAAACTGCAAGTTAATTCACCTCTTCAACAGGCACCGCTGCAGCAACTTGACGTTCTTCATATTTCTTGACAAAATTTCCCGGGAATATTCCCGACCGCTGTCCGATGCTCCCCGTCCACCAATCACCATCGGTTCTGACTACACTTATGACGTCGCCTTCGTTAAATGTCAGGTCGCCGACTTCATCCGACGTGTAAGTGTAGACAGCGATGTACAGCTCTATACAAGACAGCAACATACCAGCGACAAGAACAATGCACTCCCCATGCACTCCTCACTCTGCACTTTTAATTCCAGGACTTGAATTCAGACTGTATGGCGGACTTTTTCCGGAGCATAATTGTATCCTTTGATGTAGACTGTATTGTGTGTTTTATATGTATTTTAATGTGCATTTTATCTTAGGTTTTATTAGATGCACTTGTTGCTTTGGTGTATTAATAAATGATGATGATGATGATGCTGATAAGTGCCACCTTAGTGAGATGCCCTTGCCAACATCAGCAGCAGATCTCAGCAGGAGTCAAACTTGCATCATCTGCATGACAGTCAATCTCTCTCAACTACTGAGCCATACAACATACGAATAACGGACATTACAGCGGTCACGATAACAGTGCTTCTAACACTAACAGTGACGAATGAGTCTATAATTACAAATTGTAATCACTCTCTGGCAGCAAATGACAGAGAGGCGCACAGGCATTGCAAGAACATTGTTTTAGTGGCCAGTTAACTGGTGAAGCTGGATTAGCTGGCTGTCGCTTGGATTTAGCTGGCTGTCACTTGATTTTTCTTTCTCCCATACAAATGTTTAACCAGCATATTCTTCCAGAGTTACTCTTTAGCTGTTACCAGAAAATGACAATAAATTCAATAAAATGATACATTGTGATTCTGTATCAATGAATCAAATGCTATAACAAAATACATAAGGTGCTTAACAGACCTGCTTGAGACTCCAGCTGCTGACTAGCTGCTTGTGCGGCTGTGTCTGTAACAATGGGAGCCTGCTGCTGTTCAGCTGCCACAAATTCAGCTGCAGGTCTGTATACATACACACACTCATCATTGGCCTTGGCTCAAAAACCTGTTGCATTCTACCTGGCAAATCATCAGCCACTTGAGAACTAATTAAGTACAATAACTAATATACCAGCCAAAGAAAAAATAACCGGGTTTAAACTTGTGCTAGATAAAACCAAAATGCAGTAATAGTAATGTTTAATAGCCTCACATAACATCTGGCAAGAAATTGATTCAATCTATACTACATATCCTACAATGCTTATGGTTTCTTGCGGTTTTTTGACGAGAAAGTAAAAGCCGTCCGTGCGTCAACTGAGGGCCATCAGCCACCTGTATATACTTCATCAGCTGCTGCTGACATGTCGATCTCAGAACTGTCACCGTGCAGTGAGGA
>Ga0209781_1000497_pt1 | contig 10338 bp, 13 predicted proteins | sample WorMetHERISLAND1_3_FD_187386 | JGI IMG/M metagenome (GOLD analysis project Ga0209781, IMG submission 187386) | Marine gutless worms symbiont microbial communities from Max Planck institute for Marine Microbiology, Germany - Olavius albidus HERON... | ecosystem: Host-associated > Annelida >...
TCGACATTGATTGACATCATTAACTAATGACTCAGCTGCAGCTAGCATCGACAACATCGACAACTAGTACAACATTACAGAATATCAGAATATTCATTAATTCTTTCTCTGGAACAACTGTGAACTCCTGAATGCCTTTGCTGTGTTATGCTGTGACGAGTAATGTAATCAAGGCAGTTTATATGAGGCAAAGGCGGAGACCAAGGCAGAATTTTCGAGGCCAAGGGTCCGAGGCAAGGCTTTTGCATATAGCATCAGTCACATTCTGACATAAAGCCACCCTAAATCTAAGGTCCTTAACTTTCTTGTGTGCCGGGGCCATGTCGGCGTAGTTGGTGTCGCGGACGCACCACTCTCATCTGTTGGGGTGTGGGTACCCGACCGGTGGTTGTCGGAATGACGTCTGTCCATCTATATCCGTGACTAGCTTTAAGTTTGTTCTTCGTACTTCGTACTCGTATGGTCGTGCTTCATACCTCGTACCTCAAGACGTTGTATTTCTTACTTTGCTGTGACTTGTACTTCGTCCTCGTACCTGAACTCATACTTTCTTACTCGTCCTCGTATTTCTTGCTTCGTCGATTTCTGACGAACAGCGACGATTGGCTAAGATCCGCTCCAACTACTTCTCTTTGTTGAGTCTCAGTGGTGGTAAAACAAACGTCGGACAGATCCGGTTCTGTTAGTAAGTGGTTGCATTAGGCTATTTGTATTCTACTAAAACTTTTTAGTCCAAAGAGAACAAAGTTGTTTAATCGTTTATTTACAACACAGGTCGAGACAAACCTGGGTCAATACAAACAACTCTTAAACTCGAATAAAATCTATACACGTCTAACTTTCACTTTATGATACACACGTTTGCTTCACTACAACACGAGTACAATCGCAATACAATCGCTGAGCATCTAAACAGCTGGCCGCCTACGACCAGACTGACTCGGCGGCAGCAGTTCCAGCTAGACATAGACAGATGCCGGCGAGCGCAGTCGTCGATTGGATAATCTGGATTCGATTTTGACGCGAAACTTGTACCCGTCACACTTGTATGACAAGAGTTGCAGCCATAGGGCAATGCCCTAATGTTTTCAAATCAAGACCATCCTCAGTCTGATGATGTGTTGCTTGGTGTTGCAAATCCACAGCTGCAGATTGTTACCGCTATCATATCATCATTATCATTACCATATGCTTTATTATGACATCCGACAAAATGCAGATGAAATAATAATATAGAATGAATCATGTTATATACACAATGTATTATATACACATGGTACATATGAGATGATTCAGTGTATGTCTTTATACAACATTGTGTAATAAAATTACAGTCAAACAAATGTCCTTGATGTGCTGGTAATTGTCTATCGTGTGCATGGTGTCTGAAGTCATAAAGCTGGGATGCCATAGACTGCGCTGGAAGGAGCTGGTGGAGTGTATGGTTTGGAACTTTGGGTTGTTCTTAATTTTCACAGCTGAAATGAGACTTACTGCACACTGCACAGTATTTGACTTGGGTGTACAGTCTGTTGAAACCCATTATGTGCTTCATTGTTAACTGTGTAACTGTTCACAAACATCTGCAGCAGGATGCAGGGCACTTCAGGATACGTCAGACATAACTGCCCCTGGTTTTCTGCTTCGTGAAGCTAGCAATGACGTTGGTCCACCAGTGGTGTGAACTGAATATTTGCCTGGGTTGTTGATGCTGTTCTTGAAGTATAAATCAGTTATAAAATGCACACTATTGGTTTTCAGCAACACTTTGAAAATCATATTTCCAAATTCTTCAGGTGTCTCTGGTGACTATCAAAGATATTGGTTTCTACAATCGTATTTAACTTAGTTTATTTAATTCTGTACTGTAGCTTATTTCTTTTCTCTCTAATAACCTAACTTCTAACTGTTGTCTTTGTTCATGATTTTATCTGTATGGCACTATATAGCCTATACTATGCTGAAGTGCCGATAAGAAACTGCTGACTCACTCACTCACTCTCTGGTAACTTTGTCGTGCATTGAATGAGAGCAGTGACGAAAGAAGTTTGCTTTCCGATTCTGTGTGTCTTTCATCTGATTCTCTCATAAACTTCAGTACATCTTCAAAATCACTATCAACCTTTCGCTTGCAATACAGTCTCTTTGCTTTCTCTTTCTCAACACTAGCAGGTGCAGATTCGCCAGCTTCTGAATCTTCTGTATGTACGCTAACATCCACCTCATCTGGACGATGAACTGCGACTCCATCCTGGGTACCGGTGACGACAAATTGTATATCGTGGCGAGAACCAATCAGTTCGTCGATCGACTGGTACCACGCAAACTTCGTGACGCCACGACCAGTGCTGTCGTTGTTTCCCAATGCCTTCTTATATCCGTCAAGAAGAGTTTGCCACTTTTGCACGACGTGCTTCACATCGAAAGTCTTATCAAATTTAATTCCCAACTGTTGTGCAACATCAGTCCACATTGCTTTTTTCTTTCCTCTGCCCATTCTTATTTCTCGAGGTCATGCTATGAAGTCACGCATGATGCTGATGAGGTATCTTGTTTCCTCTGTTGTCCACAGTTCATGTACACTGGAAGCTGATGACGATGTGGATGGTTGTGACTGAGGTGACAACATGGTATTATTATTATCAGTGGCATTTATAGGGCGCAAACTTCGCAGGTGCAGCAAATGCGCCAAGTCAGCTGTTGCATAATAACAGTTATCCTAGAACAGGAACATTTTCAGTCATTTCCTGAACACTGGCAGTGAAATGTCCAGCAGACGGAGTTCGGCTGGAAGACTGTTCCACATGACTGGTCCGTAAATGGCAAAACTGCGGTCTCCATTGTTTGTCTTCGTACATGGAACAATGAGTTGGCCGGGCTCAGCAGAGCGCAGGTGACGCCGACCTCCATGTGATGACATTGGCACACAATATGTCGACAGGTATGGCGGAGCCATGCCATGCAGACATTTGTATACCAGCATCAATAGTCTGTAGTTCGCATGCACCAGATGGGGTAGACGTAGACTCCTGGTAAGGTTCGTTGACATCATTGATGATCAGCTCACAGTTGCATTCTGAATCAAGGCCATTATTCAGATATACGTTTTGGTTAACTAATGTCGTTAACTCTTTGTGGAAGAACAACATCTGCTTGCTAGTGCAGTAGTACACTACAAACAGTTAACATAACATAACGTGCGTCTGCACTGACGAACAACAAAAACATCGCCACGCGCGTCGCTTCCGGTTTGTCGGTCGAATCTGTAGCCGTAATGAACAAGTCGAAACCTTGCTCAAACATATCCCTCTTGTCCTTTAAGTTGGTAGCGTCCATGTTTAACGCTGATGGCGGTGCAAACAGCTTATCCATGGCAATACTATACGTGATCTAGCCGGATTGCAGTAGCGTTATCACAACGATGTTGATTTTCGCCACGATGCCAACTTTCTGCCATGGTGTCTCTGGAACCGGATGTGGCTGCAGCGGCTCGGCGGCCTGCTGTCGACGGAAGCTGTTGCAGATTGAACATTTGGCGTCGACATTTTTACGTTTTAGCGAAAGGACTATCTGCTGGTGTCGATCGTCGACTACTACTCGAAATACCTGGAGATAGCACGTCTGCCAGACAAACTGCTCCGACTGTCGTGCTGCATCTCAAGGAGATATTCGCTCGTCACGGCATTCCAGAAGAAATGGTGTCGGACAACATGCCATTCAGCAGTCGAAAGATGGGAGAAATTGCAGAGGAATGGAGAATCAGCCAGTCTACGTCCAGTCCGCACTACGCCCAGTTGAATGGACAGGCGGAACGTGCGATACAGATGGTGAAGAAGATTCTGCGCAAGGCCAATGAAGCAGGCGCCGTCCCCTACGTGGTGCTGCTTCAGTATCGCAACACACCAGTGGTGGACTGCGACTTGTGGGTTGATTCTAGACTAGTGGCACTGGTTGATTGCTTTTGCATTTACACTCATTGCGTTCCGATAAATTAGTGCTGTAAGTTATTCGTTAAAAATAGGTAAAACTCACCCTTTTTAACAAAAGAAGTATTCCGGAATTGTTATTAGTTACTTTCAATGCGAATTATTCGTAAAGGATGTAGAAAGGTAACATTTGCACAATATTATGAGCATTTTAAGCAGCGCTGACAGAAAAATAAACACAACAAAAAATAACAGCCCGTACTACACGGAACTGTTACCTGACCTGGTCAAGGGGTCGATGGCACATCAATGCCAGGGGCTGACAGTACATTGGCAAGTTCAACATCATCTCACATCTGGATGCTGTTCACTGTTCAGTCAGTCGCTGCAGACCAAACTACCCATAACTGCCGCGCCTCGTGATCAACTCTGTCACCGTCAACAGAAACAGAAGAACTACTTTGACCGCGACATGAAGGCGCTACCACCGCTGCAAGTTGATGACGTCGTGCGTGTGCAGCATGACGGAGAATGGCATCGCGGTCGCGTGCTACGACCACATGTCGCTCTGTTCTCATACATTATCAAGACCAAAGACGGGTCGCCGTTTCGGCACCACTGTGGAACTGTCGGTGGTATCGACCATCGTCACCGCATCGTCAGTGTTGGCGGCATCTGGACATGTGGACACTATGTGCGAAGTTGTCGCATCGTTGTCGCTGACAATCCCTTCTTGGTTGTCGCTTGAGTCGACTACTTCGCGGACATCTTCAGTCGTCATCAGATGCCGAGACTGCCGCCTTTCCTGATGTTGCGGTCGAGATGAGGATGATCCATGCAGTACATCAGTAGCCGTGGTCATGTCGCGCCCCAGCTCGCGGTCCACTAACAAATTTGTATGGGGATGCTGTCTCTGGTCGTTCTTGGGCCTGGCGGACCTACAGTTCTACGCCCTCAGATTCAACTTAGGAATCTTTGAATGTACATATTCGTTTATGTGGTCTGTTATTTCCTTCACAAGTTCCTTTGTAAAAAAATGGTTGAAAGAATTCAAGTTCAGTTTTAGGAACGTTTGCTCCCCTTAGGCCTATCTGAATACCAGGACTACTGACAGTGAAGGGCAGTCGAACAAAGGCATTGGTTGAAGTATTGAGTTTGTGCCAGTTGTCAGTATCGACAACAGACTGGTCAGAATCTGACGCATCGTCATCAACGTCACTACTTCCCTCCCCTTCATCTTCAGAACTTGTCGCTTCCTCATCTTCAGACACACTGTTGCTAGTATCATCACTTTCAGTTTCATCACTTTCAACTGCATCCAGCTGAGCCAGCACCTCACTGCCTCGCATACACTTTGGACGCTGTGCCATTTCTACTGTTGAACACACAGCAAACTTCGCAAAAACGTCAGTTTATTTCCGCCAGTAGAGCCTTGATGCTCATTCAGTGTTGACTGCATGAGCATTAATAAGCTAAACTAAAGTTTTACCCAAAGTACAGTAATTACAATAAGTCACAGTTCACTGTTCACATTTCCCTACGCCATGTTTACAACTTTACAGCTGACCTGCAAGCTGGTAGGCTGAAGGTATCTAGGCAGTGGCAGGCAGCAAGCAGTAGCCTAGCACACACCTAGTACGGGCCTGGCCCCATATGTAAGCATGAATATTCAAATTCAATGCTTCAACCAATATCTGCTGCAGGCATACACTTCAGGAATATTCATGACATATGTGGCTGTAGGCTTCATGATGTATATGCTGCAGGCTTTGTGTGGGTCACGTGACCTGGCAACAAGCAGCTATAGGCTGGTCCCATACGTTAGGACTCACGATAGTAGCAAATGGGCATTTGTCAATGGCCCATGGTGTGGGACATACGATAACAACACTGCAGCCTAGAAGTCCCATACCATGCGACATACAATAGAAACAACATTTTAAAAATGTCCCACGGTACGGGACTGTCGATAGGAAAAGGTTAATGTCATGAGACCGAAATGGCGCTGCTCGCTTTCTTTTATACGATTCAGATTCTCCTCTTCCTCTTCCTCGTGAATTCCTCGTCTACCCGTAAACGCCGGTCACACCAAGTTAAGATTGCGCCTGACCGCATAGCTTGTCCCGGTGTTAACGTCATTAATCAAACTTCGCGAAAAGTATACTTAAATGCGAGCAATACTCGATAGAGAATTTTGTGGTTTACTTGATTTATTTAACTATAATGGAGGAAATTATTATGCTTAAGTTAAATTGTATAAATCGAGCCTTTAATCACATTACTGCAACATGCAGGAGCGCGCAACTTGACGCGATCCAGAACTTGGGCAACGGCATTCTCCCGCGGAACTTCAGTACATTCTCCGACTGCTGATACAGGGGCCGGCTTAAAAATTGGACGTGGTTGCGCCCGGAGCCCCATATTCCAGAAGGAGAGGGTGCTGCCGGCGTTCATCACCATATCCCTCTTCACGCTGTCTGGTGAATCCCGATTCTTCTCGTAGAGGCACTGGAGACGTGCTCCCCTGTGACCACTCCAATGACCAGGGCTCGACGTTCCCATGCCGGGACTTCAAGAAAGCACTCGCTGATGTAATCGATCAGTTGGACTTCAGTAAATGAATGATGCTGGTCAAGTAACGCTATTGCCGCCTCCATGAGCGCATGAGTGCCGCAAGACTCAGCTGGTCCTGAGCTGCTGTCGCCTGAGACTGTGAACGCAGCGTCGTCGATACTCTTGTGGCTGAATCTTTGGAAGAAGAACGGGAGCAAGGGGGTGCCGCGGCGTCTCCGTTCTGATGGGCAGGAACACCGTCTGAGCTTCCATGAACCTCCCGGCGATGTCAACTGAGGTTTTGGAACATGACCGATGTCAAACAAATCGGGCACAACACGCGATCATCCTGTGACACCTTCTTTGACAACATCTAAAAGAGAAAGACGAAAAGAACTCACGTTTCAGCCCGTCTTTAAGAGAACGTAATGTACAAGATTTTGCAGCACATGGAAGTAGAAATTTTTAGAAATTCTGGGCCCCTGGACCCAACCACCGCGCTTAATTACGTTCATAGCATGATAGGGCCCTCAATGTTGCCCTCAGCGGAGCCCGACACTGAAGGGCTTGATTCTTTACTTTCCCAACTGACCATGAGCAGCCAGCTCGACGGCGTCGACGAGTAGCACTTCTTAAGTTTGTCCGCGTGTACGACAAACGGTTTAGCTTTCGGTGTCCTCTGCAAAACATAACTCACAGGAGGAATGGAGCGGACTATCAAGTACGGTCCGGTGTAACATCGCTGCCATTTTGGCGACCTCTTGGTGTAGCGACGCGGATAATAGTACCACACCCATTCACCAACTTCAAACTGCTCCTTCTTCACTGGAACATCGTAACTCTTCTTCCGGTGTTCGGCTCCATCACCAAGCTGCTCGCGTGCGATTCGATGCACGTGCTTCTCCATCTCCTGTTGATCAAAGACAAAATCAGCGACATGTCGATTGCCAGTTGTCTCCTCTGGGGGAAGACCCATCACCAACTCTAACGGCATCCGGTTTTTGCGACTCAAGAACAGTCTGTTTGGTGAGAACCCAGTGCTGCTGTGTGGTGATTCTCTGTATGCAGCCATGACATTAGGGAGACGCTCATCCTAGTCACATTGCGAGTCTGCGACGATCTTTCCAATCATAGAGTTAAGGGTGCAGTGGAGGCGTTCCACGACTCCATTGCTTGAAGGTTTATAGGCACTCGTTCGAAGTTTGTCTCTCTCCAACCATCTCATCAGATGAGCAAACAGTTCACTCTGGAATTCTGGGCCTTGGTCGGAAACTAACTGCAACGGTGCCCCATAGCGCGAGAACACATGCATCACCAAGGCACGAGCAACGACTGGTGCTGTGTGATTACGTAGCGGTATGGCCTCGGCCCATTTGCTGAAATGATCGACCACGGTAAGGATATACTGATTCTGCTTCGAAGATCTTGGATGCGGACCCGTGATATCCACAGAGACCCTCTCCAACTGTTCTCCTACAAGTGGTGTCTGCATCTCTGCTCGTCAAGGAAGGGTACCCCGATGGTACCGTGCACACTGAGGACATCGCTTCATGAACAGAGTCAGATCTGATGACCAGGTCGGCCAGTACACTCGCGATTGAACGGCTGATGCAGTCTTTTCGAGTCCCAGGTGACCACATGTCATGCCTCCATGAGCCAGCGACAGAAATTCAGTCCGTTGTTCCTGCAGCCAGATAATCTGTCACCGCTGCTCTTTTCCATCAGTAGATTCGAAACGATGCTTAATCTTGGCCACTGCTGTCACCTCATTACAACGCCGGTCTTTATAAGACACACGGCCGCGTGTATGACGAATTGACGATCATCTCTTGTGTACTTCGAACGTCTGCATGATATAATTCAGAAAATCCTGCTCAGTTTCTGACTGGGCTTGGCTACCAGCGGAGACACAATAGAACTCCTTTCCTTCAGACTTGTGCAGTGCAAATGGGTAAATGAAGTCGCTAATAGCGTCAGTGACCTGCTGCACATCATGTGTAAAACACTTACAGTTTGTGGATTGTAAACTGGCATGCATGATTGTGATCGCTTCTTAATATTTCTTTCCTCTGCAACTATTTTCCACTGTATCCACTCCACGTGGTCTCAGCATTGCAATCATGCTGCTCAAATGGAAATAGTTTAATCTTGCGAGACACACAGCCATTGTGCATACAAGCTTTATTAGTAACCGAGCAGGAAATGCAAGCAACAAGTTCATCCAGATGATCAGTGCTGATGACATGCTCGTTTCATTTTTTCGTTAAAAATTCAAATTTTCATGTGTTTTACACTGGCATGTATTGTGGTCTTTCTCCTTTCACCAAACGACCCAAAAAGGCTTCTGTCTGCAGAAAGTATGATAGCTTAACTTTGTTAGAATTTTCTGCCAAGAATTTCATGTGCATTTCATAGTGTCATTTAAGAAGCTTAACTGCTGTTTTTTTGCCCTCGTGTATATTACAGTGTGGTTGTTGTATTTGTGATAATTTGTAAATGATGACACACTGACTATGACTGACAATAGTGCGGGTTGAGTGATGGAAAGTGACAACAATGTTTTGTGAACCCAAATCTGTGCAGTACGCCAACATGTTGTGGTGTCGGGGATTGCTTGATGTCATTATACAGTACAATGTCTTTCGTCTGCATGTGGGGGAAGTTTCTGCGTACACATTCCATGTTCAAATGATAGTACATGTTCGCTAAATCATTTAACCTGTACCACAGGCCATCCTTGGGAAACTCGTTAAAGTCCTTCTTTCGTCATGGGGAGGAGTTTTGTATTTCTGAACGAACTCTCGTCCACATCCATGACATCGTTTTATGAGTCCGGCCACAAATGTAATAGTGAATGGCTGCCGCTGCTGCACAGAAATCTGCAGATTTGTGAGAGGTGGCAATGATATTCTGTCTGCGGCACACACAGACCCAGGGCCTACAGGAAGTACAGCAGCTGACCGTGGGACGCTCGTGCTTGGTGCTGAATGTGTCACTTTGGGCACGAAGACGTCTATATCACTGGACAAGCAATTGTTTTTTCCCTTTCTTTTCCCCGTTTTCTCACCCGATCCATAACAGGAGGCATTCATGGATGCATTGAGCATAGAAGCAGATTTAGCTGAGATCCTTGATTTTTTGATCCACCCTAGAAATTGACTGATGGAACCATTTCCTTCAGCTACAGCTATTGTGTGGGGCAAAACAAGTGGTCAAAGTATTCTGTATCTGTCACACGTGCTATCACAGGAATACTGTTGGCCATCTTTTACCACAGTGTGGACATTATTACCTTCGAACACAACTGTTTTTGGCACATTTCCTGGATGGGCCACTATGCTCTCTTCTGAGGACAGAATGTCTACAGCCTCTCCTCATGCTGACCACGTCACCCACTGAATACCCTTGGATCCCTGATTCCTCGGCATTGATGCTAAGCTCACAGTTTCCTTTCATGGTAGGCTTCAGGTTAGCTTGCTGTAGGTGATGACGTCGTTCTATTACCGTCATAGCACTCCACTCATAGGGCCCCTTCTCAAGGTCTTTGAAGCTCTCACTGAGTCTGTACTTGCCCTCCTTATACACACCCCGGCTGAGCTCTTCGAAGTGAGCAAGCACTCTTGCATGAAGTGGTTGGCTGCTTCATCCCATGTTTAGGCCGCCCGTTTACGGTAGTAACGGGAGGACTTATAAAATGCTCGTGATGTTTTTTTCTTTCTTTCTTTCTTTCTTTTTCTTTTTTTTTCGCCACGCGTTCTCCCAGTTCCCTCGACCGATCGCCCTGAAACTTTGCCACATGGTCGGAATCTGCGTGTATTTTATAATGCAAGTCCAAAAATTAGGGGGGCACTCCCCCAAA
>Ga0209781_1000498_pt1 | contig 10332 bp, 7 predicted proteins | sample WorMetHERISLAND1_3_FD_187386 | JGI IMG/M metagenome (GOLD analysis project Ga0209781, IMG submission 187386) | Marine gutless worms symbiont microbial communities from Max Planck institute for Marine Microbiology, Germany - Olavius albidus HERON... | ecosystem: Host-associated > Annelida >...
CCCCTCCTTCCCCCCCCCGCTTCCGTCCTTTCTTTCCCTCCCCCTTTTCCTTCCCCTTCCTCCCTTTCCCTTAGAAATAGGACTCATTAAATCCAGCTAGGGGTCTGGGGGAACACTGTTAGCTCCCCCAGCGGGGTCTGGGGCAGAGCCCCAGCCGAAATTGAATTCGGTGCATTTTAGCCTTTAAAATTTAAAAATATGACATTTGGTGGCAACAATTTTAATTATTTTCCTGAGAATCAACTGACCAAATTTAGTGCAGTACTTTAATCCACCATCCCCTCTTTCGACGGGCCTAAGTTCCATCTTGCAGAGACCACCTACTGAGGTGCCCAGGCCGAGACAGCCACGTCAGCAATCGTCTCCTCCCTGATATATAGGCCGCTGCAGGTGAGGAGGTAGTTTAAGCATATCCAGTTGAAACATATCGCAGCAATAGCAATGCTACCATGTCTTCCCAATGTCGCCCAGTGCCACAATACTTCAATGACTGGGCGACAAAAATTATTCACTGGGCGACATTTATGTCGCCCAGTTAGGCCTACTATGTTAAGAAATACACTGTTAATTACGGTGGAAAATAGTAGCTATGCATTTTGACTGACAGTTCAACGCTAGTCAGTCAGACGCACTCATTCAAAACAAGATCTTTGGGACGCTTGGGTACTGCCTCATTTGCCGCACGATGACAGCCAACTTGTCTCACCTGATTGTGTTACATTTTCGCATCTTAATGTCGGCAGCGTGTGTACATCTGGATGACGATGATCAACATGCTAATTCATAATTATTGCTGCTAGTGCCACGTAGGCCTACAGTGTCCAACTTTAGTGCTTAGGCCTAATAGGCCTAGTAATTGCAGACTTACGTCACAGAAATAGCAGGGATGCCTGGCATTAAGGTCAGCAATTTTTGGCCTTAAAGCACACGGCATTGTGTAATGCGTATTCAAGAGACTAAGCTTAAACAGTAGCCTATCAGCTCCAACTATATAATCTTTAAGACAGCATGGCAGAACTGCATTTGGCTATATACATCACTATTCACTATTCATCACTATTTCACTATTTGCTCAACTAAACTGTCTACAGTGATACTAAGGGTGAAGGCATACGGCCTCAGGTTGTCTTAATTGTGATGGTGACATGTGACAATTTAAAACTATAAGACGGCGTGTCAGCTGATTAGCCATCTAATGAAAAATAATTCGAATTATCCATGTATAGGCCTATGAGCCACATTGTTCCATTTACAACCCATATGCAGTACAGTGATTGTAAATGGAATGTTTATGTTTTGTGCATATTTACGTATACACTATCAGTCACGAATGTGTTGCTGACTAGCTGTCAGTTTCCTCGCATAAACAGGCCTTAAGTTAGCTGCAATCTTATGCTGGTGTGTACCATGCAGGGGCGTAGCGACAGGGGAGGGTATATGGGTATATATACCCCCAAAATCAGTCCAAGTATACTTTTTATGGGGTAAAAATGACGCCAGAACGGCTATTGAACAGTTTATACCACCAAAAACCTTTTATAACCCCCAAAACAAATTCCTGGCTACGCCCCTGGTACCATGGCACATATTATGACATACTAGTGCAGGAGGAGGCACTGACTGCTACTAGACATGTATCAGCATACTATCAGTCACGAATGTGTTGCTGACTAGCTGTCAGGTGCAAATGACACAAGGTGAAAATGACAATAAAGTTATTTATTCTATAAACTGTTTCTGTAGACTATAATTTCATCACAACGCCATGTTTATGGCCTCAAATTCATGACAATCCACGTACATAAAGCAACCATCAGGTTGTGCTGATGATAACACAAAGTATATGAACAATATTTCACTTTTCAGTAACTGAATAGGTCTACTCTCACATTATAAAATCATTATTTGCCAAAACACCAATGTCTGGAAGTACCATAAAAATATATGTATTTCATGCCGTATCTCCAATTAGTGAGCAACAAGGGACTGGCAATCTACTGCTATTACTAACTTGTTTACTCTGCCAATTATATGGAGTTTACTACAGGTTAGGCCAGGTTCCCAATATTACTGCCATTTTACTGGAGCAGAGATTTTTACAAGCCGAGTGCCCAGTCAACAGAGTGGAAGCACTGAAGGGTGAGTGGCAGTCTACAAAACTAATGAAAAGATAACCACTACTGATACGATTAAGTCATCTATAAACACCTGGTAACAGTAATAGCGATTGTGATGTCACTTGGTACATGAACAGAATATAGGCCAAAGAGAGACATCTATCAGAAGACGTCACAATACTGACTAGTCAAGCTACACAACACGTGCAGCAGACCACACAATTGCAACATCCCACACTGGAAACTGACAATTAGTTTGAAAAAAATTTTCAGTTTAGTTAACTCATTTTGAAAATTAGTTGCAACTAAAAGTTTAACTTAAAAAATTTAGTTAACATTTAGTTTAGTTTAACTAGTTTTTTAGTTACTTGCCCATCACTGGACATGACCCCCAGTAGCCCCTGGCTACGCCCCTGGCACCTTATGGTAACGTTTACTGTGGTTAGTCCTGGAACTTACTGAACGACACTCACACAACTTTATGTCATACATAGGCGACCATGCTGGCATTAGTGACCGTCCCCATGCCCTTTGGCATTCGGTTGGTTGCGGTCAACACTGAGCTGCAGGTTTCTGGGACGTTTACGTCGTTTGCGTGGTGGGTCTGATGATGGCGGTCTGCCTGTCGGACGACGCTTGCTACCCCTGCTGACACCAGGTCTGCGACGACCAACTGATCCCGGCTGCACACGGATCGTAGCACGGTGGTGTTGTGACAGAGGCACACTAGCACCACCAGAGTGCATGAACGTCTCCCACTGCGTTGCTGTCTGCACGTGCTGCAGTCGCCTAATCATCCTCCGAAGACCGGAAATGTTGTTGCCGAACTGCTCATGCTTCTGCTCCAGCAAGTCCGTGAACGTTATCCAGAGGTCGTCAGGCGCTGGAGACGTCGGCTCTGATAGCTGCTGTGAACTGTGGATGGACGTTGTTGTTGTAGTTGTTGGCACAACAACACGGTTAAGCTGCTGTTGTGAATCAGCTGGTGCAGCAGACTGTGTGTCAGCATCTCTGAATGGTGCGTAGAATGACGGAGCAGCTGCTTTGTCACCCAATGCTAGCACTGCCATGGCATGCCGACTGGCCGTCAGAACAGCCGGTATATTCGGAAGAACAACATCTACAGCAACACAATGAACAATCAGTTATAAATCATGATGAAGCTGTACACTCAAAGAAGAGAAAACAGCATGCATAACTTAAGTCAACATCAGTACAATCAATGAACCACCATTTGTAAGTGAAGAAATGTTTTCGTACTAATATTTAATGTGGAAAAATAAGCTAAAATTTGAATTAAACACTTTTGAAAATGTACACCTGAAATATACCAATAGGTCCCCCTATTCAATTTCAGATTTATAAATACGTCACTGCAAAGACCAATGAACAAGTTAAATGCACAGTAAATCACTATGCCTCCTGCACTAGTAACTTCTGTGAGATGTACAGGGGTGAACTAGTAATTACTGCTTACAATCATTCATTACAGGAGGCACTGAAACCATTTTGTCCACATTAGAGCACCTCACCCTCGGTGGATTCTGCTCATTTGCTCATTTGGGTATAGAGTGATATTTGATGCTAAAAATCTGGATCTATTAATGCTGAACTGTACCTTGTTTGTGGAGCATCACAGCCGCCTGATGTTTGCAGAATTTACCACATACTCCGTCGTGGCACGAGCACACACCAATGGATCCTTCCACGGTGTACGTCATCAGCGGATCAGCTTCACTTGGCACTTCAAATGTAGTCTCAGACGTCTGCTGAATGGCATCGGGAGACACATATGAAGCTTTCTTCAGCTGGCTGTTCAACAGCGTGAAAGAGGTTGAGTTGCGCGAGTGAGCAAAATCCAGAAGACGACGCATGTAGTATTGCTCCATCGTGGTACAAACAAAGTCAACAAGAGCCACACAGTTATATGCCTTAGCACGAAGCAGAACGATATCTTTGAATAAGCGGACAGTGATTTCGCTGTAGTTATTCGTATGGTGGCCTCGGTGAACAGCTGACCGCCACGCCATGCACCAGCGCTCCTTTCTGTCCCAGTAGTTCTTCACTCGTGTACACCAGGCTGGGTACTTTTTAGCAACAGTGGACACTTGGCTCTCCTCAAAGTTAGCTTCAGCTTCCACCTCATTTGCAGCCAGCATAATGTTGCGGAATTCAGCCATCAGCACCGGTCTGTCATTCTTAGCAATGTTGTTGGTGGCATCCCACAACCACCGCCAGTTGGCTTGAGGAACGTGAAACAAACAGAGTTTCTGATCACTTTCCGGCCACACTTCTGCCAGACTGTTCTGCTCTGCAGTGCTGTCATCAGTGATGAATATCTGTGGATAGCTCACACCTCCGAACTGCACACCACCATGGTCTCGAAGCAACCGAAATGCTGCCACATAGTCACTTTCAGCCTGTCCCTGGGTAATAAGTACTGCTAACGGAACAGCTCCAGCTGCACAAGGTGCCAGCATAAATGTGACTGTGTGATTCTGCGCGTCACATGAGGCGGTACTGTCAACGAAACACAATCCCGCAGACTCTTGCGTCTCGTGAGAACGAAGCATGATCGGAGTCAGAACAACAATAGCAAACTGATTATCACTGACAAGGATGTGACAGCCGATGTCATTGTATGCCGACAACTTTGCACGCAGAACCTGCACCAACAGAAGCACGCATTACTGAATATAGGCTTACTGTTACAGTGCATACAAGCATTTTTTTCCAGATGTGAATTGTTTATGCAGCCACTCACGCGGATACAAAATAAAAACACTCAAAACATGTACAACTCAACCTTTCCAGTACCTGTGGCAATAAAGGTAAATTTATAATGCAACTGTAAACTTCACTGAATAAGCTGAATAAGTCAAAAAGTTGAAAACAAAATACACTTCTGCCACGGCCTGGATTAACGCCCTACGCTAAGAAGTCAACTTGAAAACAGGACCTGGTGTTTAATGCAGGTATATAAGGTGATGCAATTTTGCTATTTTTCTGCAACAATCGCCACTTTTTGGTCTAAAAAGTGTAAGTATTCAAATCTCTACTTGATTTCTTTGCACTCAGCTGCTAGCAGCAGTTGATGCACACTCAAGTGACAGTAATGATTGCCCTGCATCGAGAAGCCCGCCTCAGATTCGGCATGCCTCTCACTGACATTGTGCGCTTTACAAATTTACTTACTTACTTACTTACTTATCATTGTAGCAGAATGCATGCTGGCATACAGTCAGACGCCACCCCCTGCAATCTGGCAGTCAGATACAAAGTGACTCAGTACACTTAGCTACCAACTAGAACTCTAGCAGACTGACTGACTGACTGACTGACTGGCAGCCAGTAGCAGGCGCCAGTATGCAGCTAAGCAGCTAAAGGTGTGCCTATGAAGCCATGACCAAATAAGGACCTAAATACTCATCTAGCATACTGCTGTCAACTAACGGAACAATAATTAAAGTACAGTAATTTTTACTAAATTCAGTTACACTTTCAGTTGCCAGCTAGGCAACTAATTTACGAAATTATTTAAATAAACTTGAAAACATTAGTTAAACTTTGCCTATTAATTTTCAACTTTTTATGCTCATCAACTTGTATCCTACTGTACCAGTTGCTGACAATTACTGCCATGTTTAATTTTTAATATCAACTCGACTTCTTGACATCAGAAATATTCGAAAATTCTGAGTTCTTAATGTCACAGTTCATGCTCATTATGCCACAATAGTTCGTGGTTGTTTACAATTAAAACAATAAAACATTAGTCCAGAGGTTCCAAGGTTCTATGAACTGAACACTTGAACAGATGTGGCAACTGACAGTTACAGAACAATCATGACTACAAAATGCAGAACTTATTGTGATAATTTCACTATTTTTTAGTTAAACTAATGACTAGAAAGGTCAAGGTCGTTACCCAATTATCTTTAGGGCCAATATCTCGAAAAGGGCTGGAGATAGGGGCTTGGTCGCAATGGAGCACGAATAGGAAATGGGGTATGGGGATTCGACTGGTCACGTGACCGATGACGTCACGTGACTTTGAAAGGAAAGTCATGGCCCCATTATTTTTAGTGCCTTCAAAAAAGCTGGCCATAGAAGCTTGGTTTCAAAAGACCACCAATAGGAAATGGCCTATGTCGAGTGGAATGGTGACGTCACTGACGTGACCGTTGACGTCACGTGACCTTGCAAGTGTTAAATAATTATGTAGGTTTTGCCCAATTAAAGGCATGGTGAAGATTGGGTGAAAATGTAAATTCACATCCCGTTACTTGTGTCCGCATCCCTGTAACTTATAATAAAACAGCAAATATTAATGTAAAAACTGCAGTTTATTCAAGTGTTAACGGCATCATGTATTGACTGACACATCGAAAACAGCAAAAATGATTAAAAAGGTGATATTATTCAGCATCACATTGACGCTTAGGCGATGTGATGTTGGATAAACTGCAGTTTTTTTACATTAATAATAATAATAACAATAACAATAATAATAATATGACATTTGTAATGCACTAGTTACAGGATGTCCAATAGCGCATCACAAGACATGCATACAAAGAGCCATGACAAAAATAGGCCAAAAAAGAAAAATAACAAGAAAGCTGTGCTATCGCAAAGATGACCGCGCAATGCGCCCTATACATGGGTGTTCTGAAAATTTTCGGGACTCCTTGACTATGCCCACGGCTATTATTTCCAACATTTTTCATGGGCTTTTGTTCGGATCGACCCTATGAATGTTCATACATAATTTGAAGTCCGTAGCTTTATCCTTTCCTGAGATAATAGGGGGTACCCAAAAAATTTGGGCAGTTCCTGGATACGCCCACGCTCCCTTTTCTCCAAAATTTTAATGGGCTTTTATTCCGATTGGCCCTGTAAATGTACCCGCCAAATTTTTAACTCCCCATGTTCCCCTTGGAGTAGGTGGATTGCCTCTTGGCTACAAAGAGCGTAGGTGTATGGCTAATTGTGCGTGCAGTTAGTTTCCAAGATTTCCAACTTATGTGATCACAAATCACCAACGTCACAGACAGACAGACGGACAGACAGACGACATGCGATCCCAAGACCGCGCATATGCACTAAAGTGCATTGCGCGGTAAAAACGAAAAAAAAGATGCAAGACTAGGCTAATCTAGAAACGCAATCAAAATAATCAAAATTACACCAGCAAAACTATCAAAAACTGTACATTTTAAAAATCTACTGATAAATACTAAATGCACTGATGTACAAGTTATGAGGCATTATCATAAGCAACCATGTGCAGGCATTATTTGAGATTTGAGAAGCAATTATTGGTACCGATATAACTCCATGTCCAATGCGAGGGCCAAGGTGTGCCAATCTCCAGATGCTATGCCAGTGTTCAACAGTTCTGTACTTCGGATGCTTTGTTGAGTCGGCAAGCCATGCATCTGTGAAGTCATCTGTCATCTCCAGACAGTCGCGGTGATAATTCAGTGCCTCCATTATGCCCATGCCTGACGAAAAGTACCCTGCACATGACATGGACAGTATATATACAGTTCCAGTAACATGGCCAGGATTTGGAGGTATGGTGTGCACAGAGGGTTTGAGGGACAGAAATCTCAGCAAGGTCCAAGGAAAAAGCCCAGATCGGATCGATGGGCGAAGCTCCTATGATAGAAGCCAGACATATAGACACAATGTGAAGATGACAAATGCACTTTCAAGCAGTATAGAATAAAATATTGACATAATAACACAGGTCCATGCTAGCCTGGCACCCATGCACCCATCTCTGCCCCCAATGGAACTCTTCAAATCTTTACAAATCCCAACACCCACTGTGGCCAAGGTAGGGTGGGCACCAGGCACGTACCCACCCCATGGCAATGCCACTGAGCAGTTCACTTCAAACAAGTGCTGCATTGTGTGCACTGGAGTATACTGGGAATGAGTTTGTTGCAGTCCACTGTAAATGGACTAACACAAGTCTAAAATGAATGTGAACAAATAAATGGATACACAAATCCAGACCTTCAAATGTGCTTCGTAAATGTGCAGGAGATGGCAGCAGGGATAAAGCAGCAGCATTTGATGTCGAGTGGTTATGGTTGCTATTTACTCGAATCCAACCAGCCAGACCTTGCTGCAACACACAGCGCATGCATTAGGCTACACCACTTGCAGTATAGGCCTAGTCTATGTTAACAAAGTAAAGGGAAGCACAACGTTGACCCAGATTAATTTTTTTCGCATAGTTTCTCTGCAGCTGTGTAAAATGGAATTCTGCAGTTTTTGAATATTAATATTTTGATGCACATATTGTGTACATATCATAAATTTATCTGAGATAACTAATTCACAGTATTTAATGTACGCCTACAAATTTTCTGAGCACCAACTCGGGGGGGGGGAGGTCAACGTTGGCTGGATATTTTGCAGACAAACAGCGTGTAGAACTAGGCTATGTAATGAATGCTGCAACAACTGTCGCAACACAACTGTTCCAACAATAATAGCTGTGGCAGTTGCTGTAACTGCTGCAGCAACCAACCACTGGTGCAACTTTTGCAAGAACAATTACTGCAATAACTAATGCAATAATACCTAACCCAACAGTAAATGTTACAGCTGCAACCTCAATTTACAACAACAGCAACTGCCACAACAACTGTTGCAACAGAAACTGCAATCACTGCAAAAACAGCTGCATGAAGAAGCAGGTAAGAAGTATCAATAACACAATTATTATTATTATTATTAAAATCGTACATGGAAGCCGACCTATGCAATAATGAGTTGGTACGTGTATACAAAGAACTGGGGTCATCGGTGACCCAAACGGTTTTCAACGGGTGTAAAGTACTGCTGCTTAGGAGGCATACTGCGTGACTTCCCATTTCGCCGTTTCTCACTTACTAAGGGTATGATTAGGGTTAGGGTTAGGAGTTAGGATTAGGGTTAGGCTTTGGGTTAGGGGTTAGAGGTTAGAATTAGGGTTTAGGGATAGGGTTATGGTTAGGGGTTATGGTAATGGGAAACGGCAAAATGGGAAACGGCGAAGTGGACCGTAGCCGGCGTACTGTACACAGTACACACAGAAACTGAAACTACTGAAGTTGCATTCCGATGTACTGTAAAATGAAGGGGAACCAAAACCTGAACCAACACAGTAGTACATTTCAAGCCGCTATAACGCCGAGTCAGACATACCTTTGCGTACTGGTCTTTGGAAGTCTTCAAACAGATCTTCACCACCAGCGTTGCTGAGCAGCCACAGTTCTTTGATCTGCCGCGCTTGGTGACTGGCTGGCTCAGCTGGTTTTCAGCTACGCTGCTTGGCACCACTCTGCTGAATGAAGTATGATGACAGCAGAAGTCCTTTCGAAACAACATCTTCGTCAGCGATGGATACGTCTTTCTGACGACCCAATGTGTGCTTGTAGCACGCTCGTAGTGTGCCAGCCACTCACCAGCATCATGTGCTGAACGCAAATTTGCGCGATAGAGCGTGACATTCGGATCTTCGACATCGCGTTCATTAACAACAATAGTATTAAACGGCAAATCCAAGCCGGCATCCGCCATTTTCTCAGCTAGTGGCGTTTACGTCATGGTCTACGTCATATGTAAATCAGACTAGTCACAGCCAATGGCATAACGCCATTTCGGCCCATGTCTGAAATCGGGTATAGAATGGGATAATGCTAACGGGACTGCGGGCGAGGGACTGGAGACGGAGTCCGGGTGCCCGACATCGGACTCCGATCTGAGTTTCCCTGAGAGTGATCAGTAGGTGGCACTGACGATGAACGCTGGACTGGTAAACCACTAGACTGAGACGGGTGGTTGACAATGTGACACCCGTAACGTCCGCAAACATAACAGCCCATGTTTCGTCGAACTCGCTGTCCAGGTCGTGAAGAACCGCCCCGACGGTGGAAATCACTGTGACACCGATATTCTCCGCACACAAAGCAACCTGGAACCCGACGGAAGCCGAATCCAGACGACGGTCCGGCGAAGCGGTTAGCTGGTGACGTCGAAGTCTGGAACGTGGTTGACGCAGGTGCCGATTGACGCGGCTGGAAGCCGGATTGACCACCGAAACGACTGCCTGACTGTTGAGGTTGAGCGGCAGGTGGACCTCGAGGACACCAGGTAGACGACGGCGGTGTAGTAGATTGTGATGATGTCGGAACAGTCGTCGACGTAGAAGACG